>TBL_comb47_HYPODRAFT_10006016_pt1 | contig 13277 bp, 13 predicted proteins | sample TroBogypolimnion_40_FD_10682 | JGI IMG/M metagenome (IMG submission 10682)
TAGACATTAGTGGGCCCGTTCCAGGGGGCGCTCGTAGTGCGGGCGACCCCGCGCCGAACAGCGTGGGTAGTTACGCAGCCGCAGGTGGTCGCCGTCGGTCCCGCCGCACTCGTCGCAAGTCCGTCGCGCAGATTAAGCGCCTTCTGAAGGCGAAGGGTATGAAGGTCTCGGGGTCTCGGCGCGCGCTGACGGCCCGTGCTCGCAAGGCACGGATTCCGCTCAAGGGTGGTGGCCTGGAAGGAGGGACCCCCTACGGAGCATATGTGGGCGCGGGCGCCGGTGGCATGGCTAACCAGACTACAGGCGTGCACCCTGGCGGCGATGGCGTGCAACAACTCCCTGGCGTGTAACTGCGTCGGCCCACACATACGGCATGTAGGTCGGGTCGTTGGTGACAATGAACGGTCCGCCCGCACGACGCGCTTGCAACTGCATTCGCTGCATCGTAAACTTCAGTTCTACAAACTCCGCGTACTCCGTCCATGCGCTCATGGCACTTGCAAACGTCGAGAGACAAAACATGATATCCGAGTAGTCCATCCAATATGAAAAGAAGGCTATCAACGGCATGAGAATCATATCGTTGATATGCTTGATCAGTGGGACCCAGTCGTCAGATTCCCACACCTTGGACAGTTGAATGTATCGTTCGGCGGTCTTGAATGCTTCACTCATTCGCCTCAATCCTTACTCCCTTTGCGGGAAACTTCAGAGTCTCCATCGTGCGCGGATCCACGAACATGAGCTCCGTGTCGCTTGTGCAGCGGATGAAGCGGAAGAGGAGGTCAAGGGCAATGGTATTGCCGGGCATGAGGTAGCGGGCCACTGCATCGGTCAGGTCCACGCCTGTGGACATGTCGCCAATCCAGAGCCATGGGGTCTTGAACGATGCGAAGGGATTGCCCTCGTAGGTGGTAATTGTCTCGCCCTCGTAGAGCAGGCGACGGCGAAACTCGCCACCCCGCTCCCACTCCTCAACGTAGATGGAGTCCTCGGGAACAGTGGCCATGGTGGCGTCATACTCCTCGTCATCGGAGAGCAGGTACTTGTGGCTGGCGGTTTCGATCGGGGTGAAGAAGGCATCGATGGAACGACGGAGGCGAAGGCAGCAGGACATTTTCAGCGCGTAGTGTTGTCTTTCCTCTTGTACGACGAATCCGTTTTTGCCTGCAGGCTGGGGTCGCTGACGTTACGAGGGAGATCGTCAATGGAGAAGCCCGTACCCTGCTCGTTGGTGAACTTCTCGCGACTCGGGACATTCTGGATGAGAATCACCTCGTCCAGGTTCAGTTGCATGGACATGGCCGTCGCGAGCGCCGTGATTACGAACGGAGCCGCCACGACGAACCACGACACGGGCGTCAGGCCAATGCCGCAGAAGGTGTTCAGCAGGTAGACGAAGAACAGACCGAACACCAGCTTGACTCCGAACGTCACCCACAGACCCAGACCCAGGTCCAGACCGAGCTGGACCACCAAGAAAATCAGGTACAGCAACGCAGGCGGGCAAAGCTCTTCTACGAAACGCATCTTCAGCTATTACACTTCTTCCAAGAAAAGTAATGGACCCCATTGAGACCGTCATGTCCTTTACGAACTGCACACGCGAGGATGCCGTTGGTACTCTAGCCGTCTACGGCGGAGACATACTGAAGGCCGCCGACGCTCTCTTCCAGAAGCCCGTGGTGTCGGGTGAGAAGCACATTCCACCGCCGCCCAAGGTGGAGACTGGGCAGGACCAAGAGCAGAAGGAACGGTGTGCGGCGGGCCGAGACCTCATGGACAAGCTTACCGTCGTATTTTCAGGCGCCCACCGGAAAATCCTAGAGCAGACCCCACCGGCATCTGTGGAATCCGCGGAACCTGAGCAGCCCCAGCCACCGCAGACGGTCCTCCCGACGGCTTCGTCACAATTGGATTCTCTCGTACAAACGCTTCCACCTTGTCCGCAATCCGAGGTGCCTCAGTGAACAGATCCATGGCCATAACGCATTCCTTGCACATTTCCTGTCGCGCTGCGTAGGTTTCCGCATCGTCCAGTGACGCAATCACACTCATCCACTGTTCAGGGCGGTCCCGTTCGCAGGCAATTCCCGCAGGGACGATCCATTCTTCTACACCTTCCGTGGTTCCAGGCGAGGCCGCGGCATGGTCTGGCCTGGAGTACACGACGGGAATCTTGTTGTACATGGCCTCGACCGCAATGCGACCGAAGCTCTCGTACTTACTCGGCAGTAGCAGAATACGGGTCCGTCTGAGGATGTTGCGTACATCATCGTCAAACTTGATCCACTCGACATTGGACGGAGCAGGGGGTACCCACAGCTCTCCGTAATACGGAACGACTCCGAGGAACCTGCGGTCGGGCATCCGCTTGGCCAGCTCAATGAACTGATGGACCCCCTTGTTCACGTTCGCATTGACCAACGTAATCATGTCGCCCGATGGAAACGGGTCCATTCGAATCTTGTCCTCGTGCATGATTGGGCGGATCACGTCCGTGCGCACAATCGTCCTCGGCCACGGGAGGCAGTTCGCGCGGAAGTTGGATTCCATCTTGCGGTTGATGAAGAAGAGCATCTCGTTCCACTGACCTGTGATGTTGTCGGTAATGGACCTGTATCGCCCATCAAAATGACAGGTCGCAATCATGGGGCGGTCAAGGCCACGGCTGTTGATCTTGCGAACCACCGGTAAGGCAGGTGCGTGGGGACAGATCCATACCTGACTGGATTCCAGCAGGTCAGTCCCTGCAGTGTAGTGCATGAACCGAAACCCGCGATACGTGCCACCATTGTATCCCTCCGTTGGCTTATCGGTCGTCATAAACGCGACCTGATGGCCACGTTTTTGAAGTTCGATGGCCAGGTCAATGTCGTGCAGGAACGCACCGCACAAGTCGGGCATTCGCGTTGCGAAGAAGAGAATGTTCATTATGTAGAGGAATCCACACGTTTTGCCTGGATTAAGCGTGTGGGATCACCGCCACGGGCCCACTTGTCTTGGACCCAGTTGTTCGGGTTGCTGTACTCCTGTTGCTTCACTGGAATGAGTGGTTGGTAGTAATTGGGAATGGCCTTGTCCATAATGGTAGAGTTCTCCTTCGGCGAACGCTGGAGCATCGAGCGAATCAATCCAGATTCAGTATCAACCTCGGTCGGCGCGCCGCCGCCCATGTTGGGCGTGGTGGCATACGGGCGGGCCCACAATTGCTTCGGCCCCTTGACGCGCCACGCATCGGGGTCACCCCAGCGCAACTCGGAGTTCGTGTCGACTTCGCAACCACTTCCTGGCATCCAGTATCCGCTCTTTGCAATCATACCAGGTTGATCGGCCATGGCCAATGCAGGATTCAAGGACCCCGAGCAGCCATCGTCGACCGTCGTCTGCGTCCGCGACATGGCCGACTGGTTGGCCACGGCATCGGCGTCCGCGCGAGCCGTGTCGTTCTTGCCACGAGTCAGGGCGTAGAAGAAGTCGATTGGGTTGGACGACATCTGTCTCTTATCAACAAACCCAGAAAGTTTCACGCAAAACGAATGAGCTTTCAAATAGGCACGGCAGTTAAGTATCTGAATGGCAACGTCTAAACACAAGGTCTTTGGATTTCTCGCACGACATGGCTTCCTTGAGATCACAAGCGCCGACCGACTGGGGGACAAGATAACACATTCTGCAAAAGAACAATGTGCATGCGGCGCGTTGTGTCATCACCAATACCTAGTCCAAATCAACAAGACCAATTTCTGTATCCTAGTCGCGTCGGGGTGTCTAAGTTACCTGGAGAATGCGCCGTCAATGAAGGATACCAAGGGCGGCGACGGGCACACTGCTCCCGATTTCAGGCCCCTCGATGACGACGAGTACATTGCATGGTGCAATGGGTTCAGGGACAACTACCTGAAGAAAGAAGCTATCAAGGCTGCACTTGCGCAGAAAGTAATCGACCAGGCTGAAGAGAGGCGCATTGCCCAGCAGAAGGTAGCTGAAGAGGAGGAGGCGGCTGCACGTGCCCTACAGAAGGCACTCAAGGAGCGCCTGAAGAGCAATGTCTCACCTCCTACTTTGCCGGTCCACCAAACATCGTGTAGTAAAACAATGGTTGTTCTCCAGCCCTGTGACTGGCATGAGCACGACGGTACCCACAATAAGACCAAGGAGTATGTGGTGGACGTCTACGGCCGCACAGACGATGACCAAGTCGCATGTCTACGCATCACGGGGTTCGCGCCCTACTTCTACTGTGGCGGCACCAATCCAGGCGGAGCCGTGCAGGTCAAGAAGTACGACGTCTTTGCCGGGTTCAACGATCTTGCAAAGACGGACGTGTGGAAAGTGACGTGCCCCACGCTGAATGCGTTTCACGAGAAGAAGAGGTCCATGGCAGACCGTGTGCTCTACGAGTCCGACCTACCCCCGTTCCTCCGTCTTATCCACGAACGCCACCTGGGACCTGGGTCTCCGCTCCAGTTTGAGGGTACGCGAGTTGAGTCTCCAGAGGATATGGCGGTGGACGTCATGTACACGTGTCACTACAGCAAGGTGTCGCCCGCCACAGCCAATATTCCGCTAAAGGTGGCGTCCTACGATTTGGAGGTGTGTCCGCTGGTCGGCCAGCAGTTTCCCGTTGCCACCAAGGACCCGATTATTCAGATTGGCGTTTCCTTCCGCATGTCCGACGACCTGATGACACCTACGCGTCGTTGTGTGTTCGTGCTCGGCAAGGTGGTCCCATCCGACGACCCAGGCATTGAGTTCGTGGGCTGCAGGACGGAGACGGACGTGCTTCGGGCGTTTCTGAACTGCGTGCTCGACGAGAACCCCGACATTATCTGCGGATACAATACCTTTGGTTTCGACGACGGGTACGTGGAGGAGCGTTGTAAGCAGCTCGGGCTGATCGACGAAATCAACCTGAGTCGGGGACCTGCTGCCAAGAGCAAGCGGGGTGATGGATGGGTGACCAAGTTTGCCGAGACCAAGAAGTTTGAGCTGGCGTCGGGCAAGTACGACCTCCGCATCCTGTGCCTCCGCGGTCGGTTGTCGGTGGACCTCCTGCTGAACATGCGCCGCGAGCACAGCCTCGACTCGTTCAAGCTGGACTCGGTGGCCTCCGTGTTCCTTCGCGACAAGGTTCTCGGGTATACAGACAATGTGGTCACGACTAAGAGCACTCGGGGGTTATGCGTGGGTAACTTTGCCCGCTTTGACCTTGTTGGAAATAGCACGGATCCGTATCGAGATGGCGAGAAGTTCAAGGTCAAAGCCGTGACGCCTACGACCTTTACGGTGGACGCGCCCGCAGACTTGTTCGCCGACTTGACGGCCCTTCAGCGAAAGCAGATTGAATGGACCTTCACCAAGGACGACGTGGAGCCGCACGAGCTGTTCCGCCTTCACCGCGAGGGAGGACCCGAGGGCAGGGCGCGCATCGCCAAGTACTGCATTCAAGACTGCGACCTGGTGCTGACGTTGATGGCGAAGCTGGACACGCTGGTCAATACGCGGGGTATGGCGGACGTCTGCAAGGTGCCAATGCAGTTCGTACTGACCCGGGGACAAGGAATCAAGATCTTCTCGGCCGTGGTCTACTACGCGTCCCAACGCGACCAAATTCTGCGAACGCTGGAGAATGTCCATGGCGACCAGACCTACGAGGGCGCCATTGTCATCAGCCCGAAGATTGGTATGTACCTTGACCAACCCGTGTCGGTTCTGGACTTCAACTCGCTCTACCCGTCCAACATGATTGCCTACAACCTGTCGCCCGACACCCTGCTCTGTGAGCGGCACTTTGACACCGAGGGCAGGAAGACGGGCCATGCGGGTCTGCCGATGGAGACGGTGCGTGAGCTGGAGGAGCGTTACAAGCTGGACGAGATTGACTATGAGTTGAAGGACGATAAGGGCGAGGTCATCGGCAAGGTGGTATGCACCTACGTCCAGACCGACAAGGACAAGCCGATGCTGATGGGTGTGCTTCCCAAGACGCTGGAGATTCTGCTGGCCAAGCGGAAGGAATTCAAACAGATGATGGAGGATCCTAAGTATGACGACGCTCAACGCTCTGTATACAACGGTCTCCAGCTGGCTTACAAGGTTGTTGCCAACTCGGTCTACGGACAGACAGGAAGCAGGACCTCTCCTATCCGAAAACTCTGTGTCGCCGCGTGCACTACGGCAGCGGGACGAAAGGCCCTCTACTACGCCAAGAAGGTGGTGGAAACCCAGTTCGGAGCCGAGGTCGTCTACGGAGACACCGATTCCATCTTCGTCAAGTTCCCCACCAAAGATCTCGCAGAGTCCATCCGACTGGGGCTGGCTGCAGGGAAAGCCATCACAGAGCAGATGGACCGCAAGCCTTACAAAATCGCATACGAAAAGACCTTCTACCCGTTCATCCTCTTCTGCCGCAAGCGGTACGTCGGCATGAAGTATGAAGAGGACCCGAACCCCGCCAAGGCCAAGCGCATGGCAATGGGGATTGCACTGAAGCGCCGCGACAGTGCGCCGATTGTCAAGGATGTGTATGGTGGCGCGTTAGACATCCTGCTAGCAGGGGGGACAGTTAGCGATGCGCGTGCATTTGTAGACACGATGTTGAGAGACATGGTGGACAATAAGATTCCACTGGAAAAGTACATCCTAACAAAGGCGTTGAGCGACAACTACAAGATTCCAGACCAAATGCTTCACGTTGTACTAGCAAAGCGCATGACTGTAAGGGACCCCGGAACTGCGCCCAAGGTCGGTGATCGTGTCAACTATGTGTTTGTAGAGGAGTTAAGCGGGAACGCAAAACAAGGCGACCGAGTTGAGCACGTTGATTACGTGCGGGCACATTCTCTCAAGCCAGATGTGAAGTTCTATATTACAAACCAGGTACAGGGCCCGCTTCTGCAGCTGTTTGCATTGTGCTTAGAGAAACTCAGTGGCTATCATGAGCCATCGCCGTCATATGCCAATCTCTATGCCCGACACTACGAGAAGATACGCCAGAAACAGCCGGGGCTAAATGAAGTTGAACTGGAAGAGGAAACGACGTTAACGGTTCTTAAACTCAAAGAAAACCAAGTCGACTCCCTTATGTTCACGAAGAGCGTAGCGTTTACCAAACAACCTACACTACACGGGTTCTTCAAGAAGCCAACCAACACGGACCACTAGATGCTTTCTTCAGTAAGAAGTAAATGCCCACGCTGCGTCAAAAGGTCGACGCGTTCTGCAAGGAGGCTGGCGCCGAGGCCGCGGCCGACACGCTTCGTAATCAGGTTGGGATGCTGAAGCAGGAGCTGAAGAAGCTGAAGGATACGCACAAACACCAACTGCATCTCGCGAAGGCGGCTGCCAAGACCGCAAAGGCTCCGAAGGTGGCTAAGCCCCCGAAGGCCCCGAAGGCCCCGAAGGTCAAGCAGGAGGTGGCCATGCAGCCGCTTCCCGCCGCCATGCCGCAGACCGCGACCGTAGCGACCGCGGGTCGCCGTACCCGCCGCCACCGCCGCCGTCGGTATTAGACAGAATTCCCCCTAAGAAGTAATGGCGGGCATCACCCCTCGTCCGACCATTGATGTGGACGACGACAAGGACATGGCGGTGATCTGCGCGCGGCGAGCTCGGCTCAATGCTCTCATTCCCAAGGCAACCCAACGAGAACGTGCCCTCATAGCCCTTTTCCGTTACCTTCAGTTCCGCAGGTTGCGAAACAATACACCCGACCTTCGCGGAGACCTAAAGGATCCCGACCCCTACACTCCGCTGTACGTCTTCTACTGCATGCGGCTTAAGGGTTGTTCGGTTTAGAGAGGTATGTTGCCAGCGATTGTCCCACTTCTACGCGACCTCGTCAACAATGAGACGCGGATCTTCCGAGACGCGATTGAGCTTCCTGATGCGCTTCGGAATCGTGTCCTCGCGAATCACCATCGCGAGACAATGATGCTGCTACACATTATCCGGGCCATCACAGACCCTCCACCACGCCCGCGGCTCATTCCCCGTGCCAACTTTACCATTGACCTCACGCAGGACCTGCTGCGGAGTTTCCACGAGCCCGTGGCGGTTGTGCCCACGCCCGCACAGATTGCAGCGGCCATGGAGCTGAATGCCACACCACCTCTGGAGGGTCTGTGCGCCATCTGCCAGGAGACCATGACGACGTCGGCGCGGCTGAGTCGTTGCAATCACCATTTTCATCAGGCCTGTATCACGCAGTGGTTCGGAAGCAGTGTGCGATGTCCCGTTTGCAGAAACGATATACGCGGAGAGGAAGAGGAAGAGGAATGATATGCGCCTGCACGCCAACACGCAACCGAGGGTGGACCCAGACGTTCTCTGAAGCCTGCATGCGAGCACAGACCGTGCAGCCCAACCATTGGATTGTGCTTGACAATAGCCCAGAGGATGCAGGGTGGAGGCCAAGTGATCTGATTACGCTCCATACGCACAAGGAACCGCTCACCATCGCCCAGATGCGGAACAAGTGCCTAGAGCTGGCGATAGAAACTGGGTGTGATTTCATCGTGTTCTGGGATGACGATGACTACTATCCACCCAAGCGAATCCAGATTGGCGTCGACGCGCTGAAGGCAAAACCATCGGCTGACATTGCTGGGAGTTCGTTCATGTACATGATGTTGACCGAACTCAATGCACTCATGTCGGTCGGTCCGTATCAGGACAAGCACGCAACTGCAGCCACGTGGACTCTGCGCCGCCGCTACGCCTTGAACAATACGTTCGATGCCACTCGGACGTTTGGCGAGGAGGCGTCCTTTACACATGACTGGAGGGCCAACTTGGTTCAAGTGAATGCAGAGAACACCATCGTGGTGATGGGACACAAGGGAATACGGTGAGCAAGACCGATGTGTTCTGGAATCCCGACAAGTACCTAGCCAAGGTGGTGAATACCGTCAACGGGAAGCAGGCGTTCCGGTCGCGGTGGGGGTTAACGCCTGAACTATGGGGTCTGTGGAAAACCACGTTTTCTGTCGAAGAATCTCATTGACCTCTGGACTCTGCTTGAAGACTGGGCACGGAGGAGGAAGCGCTTCTGACTGCCCGTACTGCAGGGAATGTAGCATGCGCCTCACATCGTACTGACACGTCTTAGCCAGGGCCTGAAGGTCATGCTTGGGAAACAGCGGTTTCAAGTCGGACACGGACGGAGGAAAACAACGCAGGATTTCAATGCGCGAACACGCCTTGAAAATACGCGGGACCTCATTACACGTCAGCAGAATGGGAAGCGACCGCTCTGCAGACCCGAACCACTCGATGAGTTTCCGCTGTGCATGAGAATCGGAACCGTCCACTTCGTCCAGCACCAGACACGAAGCCTTATTGTCGCCGCGAATCATGGACGTGATGCTCCGTGTGTGACGGTAGGATGCAATCAAACGGGCGACATCCTCGTGGGACCGCATGCACTGAGTCGCATTGATTTCCAGTGGCTCCATACCGCACGAACGAATGGATGCCAGAGCCATGGTCGTCTTGCCGATCCCGGGCGGGCCGTGAAGCAGCACAACGTTTGAATGCGGTTTTGTGGACAGGTAGGTCTGTAGCAATGCCTTGACTTCGCGATGCCCAACGACCTCATCCAAAAATTGAGGTCTGCGAACTTCGCTCCACATAGTCGTGGTTAGCTGTGGTTGAGAAAATGCTTGCGAACTACTAATGGATGTTCCGCAGCATGTCTTGCGGTCGTTGTTTCGAGACACGGCCTTCCCGCTCATCCAGCACCACGTGGATTCCTACAACGACATGCTCGATGCTCGCATACCCACCTTTCTCCGCGCCTCGAATCCCTTTGAGTTGGAGATGCCCGATAAGCGGTACATTCGTATCTGGATCGGCGGCAAGGGTGCTGATAAGCTCAAGTGGGTAGCTCCGACAGACGAAATGGGAAATGCAGTACTTCCCCACGGATGCCGCCTGGACAACACCACGTACGCCGTCACGCTGATTGCGGATCTCGAGGTGGACTACGTGTTTCCCGAAGGGCGCACAGTCACCAAGGTCTTCGCCGACTTTGAACTGGGCAAGATTCCGCTCATGTTGCGGAGTCGGCTGTGCTACCTCACGGGTATGGACGGGTACTCGGTCGGCGAGTGCAAGTTCGAGCTGGGAGGCTACTTTATCATCGACGGATCTGAGAAGGTGCTCCTGACGCAAGAGAAGTTGGGCAATAACCTATTCTACTGCGGCAAGAGGCGTCAGGCGGTGAACCCTGCTCGACCTGCGGGCCCGGTGGAAAAGGCCGACGAGATTGAGGTTGAGGGTGTCCACTACGAGACCAAGGAGGAGTACTATGCAGCCGTGCGCTCCGTGTCCGAGGATGCGAGCCGCGGTCCCTTTTCCCATTTCCTGATCATTCCACCGCCAACGGAAACCACAACGGACCGTCTGGCGCTGGTTACGCTTCCTGGATTTGAGAACCCCGTGCCCGTGTTCAGCGTGTTCCGTGCGCTGGGTCTGACCACCGACAAGGATGTCTACGATACCCTGCTCGCAGGCATGAATGACCATGACCGCGTGTCCTACGACACCCTGTTCTATCAGCTGGTTCTGAGCCACGTTAAGCAAGTGCCCAACGACATGGAGGCACTGGTCGCACAGACACGCACTCGGTCTCGTCCCGAAGTGGTCCGATGCCTTCATGACCTGCTGTTTCCTCACGTAGAACCCGACGAAGATGTCGGAGGTCTGTTCCGTCGCAAGGGCTACCAGCTGGGGCGTATGTTGCGTATGGCCATGGACATGGCACTGGGACTGGCTCAGCCCACGGACCGTGACCACTTCAAGTACAAGCGCCTTCAGACCTCGGGTGACCTGTGTTTTGGCGAGTTCCGCCGCATCTTCCGAGACACGGCTCGCAACATGCTGCTAGAGTTGGACAAGAAGGTTAACCAGTTCGAGCGGGCGAACTATGCGGGCGACAAGTTGGTCAATGTGCTGCAGCCCATCAACCTCGGCTTCTACTGGAAAAAGTACAAGTTGCTGGGCGAGTTCCTGAAGTCCTTCAAGGGTGCATGGGGAGGTGCTGAGGGCATTGCGCAGGAACTGAGCCGTGTCTCCTACGCAGGTGTCATTTCCCACTTGCGTCGCACCAACTTGGCGATGGACCGCACGTCGAACAAGAAGGAACCCCGCCGCTTTCACGCGTCGCAGATGGGTATCATATGCCCTGTAGACTCCCCGGACGGTCGTAACATTGGCTACATCAAGGCACTGGCCATCATGGCGCGTATCTCCACTCCCATGTCCATGGATGCGGTTCGGAATATGATCAAGTCGTACGTGCGTCCCATTACCTCCGTGCACCCGTCGACGTGGCAGCCGACGTGGACCCCTGTGTTTCTGAATGCGGATTTGGTAGGAGTATGCATCGGTAGGACCGAGGAACTGCACGCCCATCTGGTGAAGGAACGCAGAACCCGCAAACTTGCACTGTCGCTCGGATGGGATCGAGTGGCGAACGTGTACACGCTCACCTGTGATGGAGGTCGGCCGATTCGCCCCGTGTACCGCGAGGGTGTGACGGCCGACAAGGTCCGCGCCGCCAAGGACTGGTCTGAGATTGCCGAGTTGATTGACTACCTGGATGCAGAGGAGCAGGATATCACCCGCTTGTCGATTGAGCCCTTCCACCCCAAGTTGCAGTCAGAGATTCACGCACTCTTTGCTCTGTCGGCACTGACTGGACTCATTCCCTTCTCGGACCACAACCCGGGCACGCGTAACGCCTTTGCAATTGCGCAGACCAAACAGACCTGTTCGTGGTTCCACACCAACTACCTCAAGCGCTTTGATACGATTGCGGTCATGGCGGTCCTGCCGCAGATTCCGCTGACGCAGACATGGGTGTATCGCGAAATCATGGGCGCAGGTGGATGCATGCCGCACGGTGAGAACGCCCTCGTGGCCATCACGACGTATGCGGGCTTCAACCAGGAGGACTCCGTGATGATTAATGCGGCCTCCATGAAGCGCGGTATGTTCCAGACCGTCTACTACCACTCCTACGATTTCATGGAGGACATGACGGACCCTGCGACGCAGATCCACACCGAGTTCGCCAACCCCGCCGTGAATCCGCTGTACAAGGAATCGGTGAAGCGCAAGGAGGGCTGAACTACGACAAGCTGGATGCGGAAGGTATCATTGCCGTTGGAACCGAGATGACGGAAGATACGGTGCTGGTGGGTATCGTAGCTCCAATCCAGGACATGAACGGCAAGATTGTGGGATACCGCGATGTCTCGGAGAAGCCGAAGCGTGGACAGCACGGTCGTGTCGAGTCTGTGTACCGCTACGCCACGCGCGATGGACTGAAGGGTGTCAAGATTCGTGTGGCCGAAGAACGCTACCCGGTGCTCGGCGACAAGCTGGGCTCTCGTCACTCGCAGAAGGGAACCTTGGGTATGATTCTCCCCGAAGAGGACATGCCGTTCACGGCTCGCGGTGTGCGCCCCGATGTGTTGTTCAACCCCCACGCTCTGCCCACCCGCATGACCATCGGTCACTGGATGGAGAGTTCGTGGAGCCGTCTGGCGTTGAAGTTGGGTGCCTTTGTGGACGCCACGCCATTCACCACGTCGGAGAGCCTGCCGACCCTCAAGCGCATCATGATGGAGCAGGGGTTTGAGCCGTATGGCACGGAAACCCTGTACAATGGACAGACGGGCGAGATGATGGAAGCCGATATCTTCATGGGTCCCACGTACTACCAGCGCATGAAGCACATGGTGGAGGACAAGGTGAATGCCCGTGCCACGGGCCCTCGCAAGTTGCTGACGCATCAGCCGCTGGAAGGCAGGGCAGACGAGGGTGGTCTGCGCATCGGTGAGATGGAGCGCGATGCCCTGATTGGGCACGGCATGGCCAAGTTTACGCAGGAATCCATGATGGACCGCTCGGATGCACACACGTTCCAAATCAACCGGGAAACTGAGCAGCTGGATACCAGCCGTGACATGATCAACATGCCCTACTGCATGGGTCTGTACACTCGCGAACTGGAGTCGATGCATATTACAGTCAAGATGAAAACGGAGTGATTGGCTGGAAAGGCTTCTTAACCTCATACAAAATGCTTCGTTTACTTGTGAGCGCACTCTCTGCAGTCTTCGTGGGCGGACAATCGCCATCGGCTGCGCCGAGTCGCGCTCCCACACAGCTGTCGTTTATGGACACAACCAAGATTGTACCCACGGGCAACTTCACACTGGGATACCTGAACAACACTGCGGAAAACGACTGCCGTATCGGAGTCA
>TBL_comb47_HYPODRAFT_10006023_pt1 | contig 13265 bp, 3 predicted proteins | sample TroBogypolimnion_40_FD_10682 | JGI IMG/M metagenome (IMG submission 10682)
AACTTGTTTTACATCGCTAGGCGTCAGTTCACCGTTATAGCACAGCACCTCGCACCATGTTATGGATTGTGCATTCGGAACGATGCTGGGATTGGCGTATGCACCTAAATATGCCGTTCGGCTTCCTGTTGAATACCCAGTCGCCGCAGCGCGTATAGACATCGATAATGACGTGCCGTTGTAGTAGGCAAGGTTATTGGCAGCATTCGCCGAGGCGAACTCTCCGAATACAGCAGGAAGGGTGCTTTGATCTGCAGAGAACAAATTCGTTTGAATACTTAAAGTTCCTCCGAACGCTGCAAGGACCATGAATTGTTGTGCTCCAGAGCTATAGATTTGTGTATAGGTGTCATTTCCAGTAGTGCCTCCAGCGAGGGGGATAGGAGTTGAGGTAAGGGCAGCATTGAACTTGAAGACCCAAAACACAGCACGAGGTTGTACTGAGTAGGTCTGAGTGTAGGAGCCATACCCTGTGCCTCCGGTAAATGTGACTGCCGAATTACCATTAATGGTTGTGAGTGTCGCACCAGTGAGCGTCGCTGATCCACCGTTGGTTCCCCGATTTGTCCACGATGATGTAGTAAGACCTACTTTGCCATCAAACCAAGTAATAAGGGGAGCAGATAGAGACGTCGGGTTGAATGGCGGGGGCACAATCAAAGGCGAAATATAGGAAATGATCACAATACCCGATCCACCGGCACCTGCTGGGACTGGAGTTAAAAACTGCGAGGATCCTCCACCTCCACCTCCACCTGTATTGGCTGTTCCGTTAACACCTCGAGCTCCACCACCTCCACTACCGCCAATTCCTCCTGTTCCGGAGCCCTCAACCTCTATTCCACCACCGCCACCAGCGTAGTAGTTTCCATAATAGAGATATCCAGAACCACCGTCGCCACCATTACCTGTTTCATCACCATCGACACCTACAGATCCTGCGCCTCCACCACCCGCACCGCCGGCACTATTGGTCCCGCCTCCGTTGTTTGCCAGATTTACAATCGTAGTTCCCGGAAAGGTATTTGTTCCTTGGACTCCAAGTCCACCGTAATTGGTGCCTCCTCCAGCACCGCCTCCTCCAGACCCTCCCTGGTTTCCATCACCAGCCGAGGTATTATCTCCGCCACCACCTCCTCCAAGAGCTGACAATAGATACGATGGACTGCTTACGTATGTGATTGCGCCGTCGCCGTTACCTGCTACTCCGCCCGACCCTGGATTAATTGTTAGAGGAGATCCAGACGTCAAGGAAGTGGACGCCACGATCAAGTTTCCAGCACCGCCGCCGCCTCCGACCCTATAATAGGGGTCAAACGCTGTTAAATACCCTCCTCCACCTCCGCCGCCCACTGCCATGATTTCAATAGAAAGCGGATATACGCTGGGATTTGAAAACGTTCCGCCTGATGTAAATGTGTGGAAGGTGCGACCCGCCACAGTTGTGATCGTCCCTCCCGTTCCGACAAGAGGAATTAGAGATGGAACGATTGGAAGGGGGATGGTTGAATTGGATGTGAATGCGACGTAAATGGAAGCCGTTCCCGTCGTTGCGGTTGTTGTTTGTGCGAGTTGGATATTCGCATTCCAGTTGCTCGATGGATCAACTGTCAGAAAGAGTCCGGAAATAGCTAAGTTCGAAGAGTTACTGAACCCTGTTATGGCAGCAAAGGGATATGTACTTGATGACCATGTCTGACTAGTGTAATCAACGTTGGTGTACAATACGGGTGTACTCGAAGTGATACTTGGAGTGAAATAGGTTGTAGCAAANGGAATNCCCGAGTTTTTGCCAGTATATCCCGTGGGTCCNGTGGGTCCTGTTTTCCCTGTCCATCCAGTAGGACCCGTGATTCCAGTGGGTCCAGTAAATCCCGTAGGACCCGTGAGTCCCGTGGGCCCCGTGTTGCCTGTCCATCCTGTCCAACCCGTGGGTCCCGTGGGTCCTGTTTTCCCTGTCCATCCTGTAGGACCCGTGTTTCCAGTGGGTCCCGTGTTGCCTGTCCATCCTGTAGGACCTGTGGCTCCCGTGGGTCCTGTTTTCCCTGTCCATCCTGTAGGACCTGTGGCTCCCGTGGGTCCAGTGAGACCTGTCCATCCCGTAGGACCTGTGGCTCCCGTGGGTCCAGTGAGACCTGTCCATCCCTTAGGACCTGTGGCTCCCGTGGGTCCAGTGAGACCTGTCCATCCCGTAGGGCCCGTGGCTCCTCCTGTAGGACCTGATAGTCCTGTCCATCCTGTAGGACCCGTGACTCCCGTGGGTCCTGTTTTCCCTGTCCATCCTGTCCAACCCGTGGGCCCCGTGGGTCCAGTGAGACCTGTCAATCCCGTGGGACCAGTGGTTGCCGTGGGACCCACAGCTCCTGTGTTTCCAGTGCGTCCAGTCAGTCCAGTGGCTCCAGTGGGTCCCGTGGCTCCTGTTTTTCCCGTGGGTCCCGTGTTGCCGGTGGGACCTGTTTTTCCTGTGGGTCCAGTATTGCCCGTGGGTCCCGTGTTACCGGTGGGTCCGGTCACACTCGCCGATCCAGTTTCACCGGTTGGGCCTGTCGCACCCGACATACCACCTGTGAACGATTGAAGGCCTCGAGGTCCTCGAGGTCCCATAGGGCCTGTCGGATTATCGCCAGTAACTCCCGTTGTTCCGGTGTTTCCCGTTGTTCCGGTGTTTCCTGTTCTTCCTATACCGCCTGTGAAGTTGAAACCTGTGGGGCCTGTGAATTGTGTGCCGGTATACCCCGTATACCCCGTGGCTCCAGATGAAGTCGCAATGCCCGTAGGTCCTGTGCTCCCTTGAAACCCATATGCGGTAGGCCCTGTAGGACCCACATACCCTGTATATCCAGTCACTCCCAGCGGACCCTTCCTCCCTGTACTCCCAACAGGCCCTGTTGTTCCGGTGGATCCAAAGGATGTAGAGAGCCCTGCGAAGCCAGTCATTCCGTATCGACCGGTGGGACCCACATACCCGTTTTGACCACCAAGTCCCGTAGCTCCTGTCATTGCGCCTGGGGCATATCGAAGCGGTGGTGTGCATGTGGTCGAAGACTGAGGTGAGAACCCTCCGTACATTATTACCTTACTAAGAGATTGCGTAATAAAAGACTACAATCTGTGCGGGCGTGGTCGTTGTCGTTACTGGAATCACTTGAGCATGGATTACCCAAGGCGGTGTATTGGTTGCCCACACACCTTCTATGTAATACGCTGCAGCACTCACATTATAGAAGCCTTGAACGAAGAACGATGATGCGGTTGACAATGTGTTCGAGAACGTGTAGGAGGTACCAGCAGTGTAGGTTCCAGCGGCAAATGTAATTGTACTTGATGTTCCAGTACCGCTCAAACTACCTGCTGGACCACTCGGTCCTGTATTACCCGTGTTACCTGTGTTACCTGTCCAACCCGTGGGTCCTGTGGGTCCAGTGTTTCCTGTGGGTCCAGTGTTTCCTGTAGGCCCTGTGTTACCTGTCCATCCTGTCCAACCTGTGAGTCCTGTGGGTCCCGTGTTACCCGTCCATCCTGTCCATCCTGTGGGCCCGGTGACTATGCTCACTGGCCCTGTGTTTCCTGTGGGTCCAGTGTTTCCTGTAGGCCCTGTGTTACCTGTCCATCCTGTCCAACCTGTGAGTCCTGTGGGTCCCGTGTTACCCGTCCATCCTGTCCATCCTGTGGGCCCGGTGACTGTGCTCACTGGCCCTGTGTTACCTGTCCAACCCGTGAGTCCTGTGGGTCCCGTAGTACCCGTCCATCCTGTCCAACCTGTGGGCCCGGTGACTGTGCTCACTGGCCCTGTGTTACCTGTCCAACCCGTGAGTCCTGTGGGTCCCGTAGTACCCGTCCATCCTGTCCAACCTGTCGGGCCGGTGACTGTACCTACAGCTCCCGTTGGACCCGTTGGACCCGTATTTCCTGTATTCGCTGCCCCTGTTGGACCTGTAAGACCAGTGATTCCCATGGGTCCCGTGGGCCCCGTGGGTCCCGTGACACCTGTAGGTCCAGTATTCCCTGTGGGTCCAGTGTTGCCTGTGGGTCCAGTGTTACCTGTGTTGCCTGTGTTCCCCGTGGGTCCAGTGTTGCCCGTGGGTCCAGTATTAGCAAGTCCCGTCGGACCGCGATTACCAATTGAACCGGCGGGCCCTACTTGTCCCGGAGGACCCTGACTTCCCGTGGGCCCCGTCGCGCCTGTTATTCCCATGGGCCCTGTGTCCCCGGTGGGCCCAGTGACTCCAGCGGGTCCCGTAGGTCCCGTGAAACCCGTGGGTCCAGTGAACCCAGACGGCCCAGTGGGACCCGTGAAGCCTGTGGGTCCAGTGTTGCCCGTGGGTCCAGTATTGGTTGCAGTGCCCGGTAGTCCCTGTGGACCCGTGGGACCTGTAACTCCTGTAACTCCCATTGGACCTGTTACACCTGTCCATCCAGTGACGCCTTGATTCCCTTGCGGACCTGTGAAACCCGTGAGTCCTGTCGGTCCTGTCGGTCCTGTACTTGTAGCCGTCCCCCCGGGACCCGTGCATCCGCGTGGGCCTGTTGAACCGGTCGCGCCGGCAGGCCCAGTAGGTCCTTGAGGTCCAATTGGACCAGCACATACGTTAGGGGCACATGTCGTAACCCCCTGGCCTGGAATGTATCTTGAAAGATAACTCATCTTGTTCTTTATTCTAGTTAGGATTTACAAATGAGCACTGAACCCGCCGCCGACGTCATTGCCACTATGGAAGAGCTGATGTCGAGCCACGCTGTCGTGGTGACACAGGAAGAATCTGACCGTACATCTCTGAGTGCCCTGACGAATCCCACATCGGCTCAGTATCGCCCCCAGCTCTTCACGTGGGCGGCGGCGGGGTTTCCGGGCATCTATGTCATTCAGTCGTTCACGTTAACGCCACCGAGCATCTGCTCGGACGGAGTTACTCGTGATATTGTCGCGTATGTTCCCTACCTGACGGGACAGGATATCGGCGTAATGATTGCGGGCATTCAGGCGTTGATGACGGGGATCACGGTGTCCTTCTCGTTTCAGGGGAATACGCTGAGGATACATGTGTCGAAGACATGAGCGACTGCAGGGAGTGTGTGAGTAAAGCGTAGGGGTCCGATCAGACACCGTTATAAACCTTATTTACTGTACCGAGAAAATCACCTACTCCGTATATGTTCCCGCTTGAATCGGCCGCAACACTCCTGCCGGCATAGGTGTTGTTAATAGCAACACACGCCATGAACGTACTCCACCCATCGGACGCATACTTGATAAAGAACGATCCAGGTGCCGCCGGCGACCCCGACGCGCTGCCTCCAACAGTGCCTGAATTAGCTGTAGCGCTATAATTACCTGAGACAAGTATATTGCTATTTACATCGAGCGCAACTCCAGTTGCGGCAGTTGTTGTCCCAGTGATATTTACCCCCCATGAAGCAACCATGTTTGAAGTGTATTTTATGAGATAAGACGGTGTACCAGAGGTCCAGGGCAATGTGACACTACCCGCAGTCAAGGCCGCTCCGTACTTACCAACGACAAAGATGTTCCCGATGGAATCCGTTGTGATTCCGTTTCCATAGTTAGGGTTTGCCGATATTGTTGATGTCGAGATAACTGTTCCTAACGATGAGTATTTAATGATGAATGTTGTAGAGAGGACGCTGGCCGTCTGTAGTGTGATCGCAGATGTAGATCCATCTCCATTGTACAAAACACCCGGGCCTGTCGGAGAACTATATGATCCTACGATATAAATATTCCCGTTGTAATCAACTGTAATTCCGTTCGGACTGATCGACCCCGACGCAGTGATATACGCCGCCCAAGAAAGTGTTCCGAGTGATGATGTATACTTTGCAACGAACCCGCCGCCTGACGGAAAAGAGCTCGCCACCGTTCCATTTGAATTATATACAGTCAATGCAGCTGAAGACTGCCCTGTGACATACACGTTTCCGGTTGAATCTGTGGTAATAGCTTGCCCGTAACAAATACCTCCCGTAATATACGTTGCCCACGAAACCGTTCCCGACGATGTATACTTTATAATATACGCAGCGTTTGTGCCCGAGAACGGAAGCGTAGCTCCACTTGATTGATCGGGAGCATTATAAGCGGTCAGGGCGGCAGAGTAATACCCAGTAACGTACACGTTTCCACTTGTATCGGTCGCGATTCCGTTATTATAACACGACCCCCCAACAATATACGCTGCCCAGGAAACTATTCCGGCCGACGAGTATTTTACGACATAGGTATCAATCGTGCCCGAGAATGGAAGCGTAGCTCCACTTATTCCGTTTGAATTATAAGCGGTCAGCGCAGCAGAGTAATAGCCACTAACGTACAGATTTCCACTTGTATCCGTCGCGGTTCCATACCCATAGCACTGGCCCCCAGTGATATATGCCGCCCACATCGTAAAACCATATGGATTCCATTTGGCGATGTACGCATACGACGCAGCGTTTGAAGGAAGTGTCAGCGTTCCACCGGTATTCGTTGAATACGTAAACCCTGGGTTCTGAATAACTATACCTGATTTCGAGTTGTAATGTCCCCCAAGGAATATATTACTTCCAAAGGGTATTACGCCGGGAAAACGTGCATAAACGTTTCCAGTAGAATTCGAATCGATAACATTAAGGGTATTTGTAATAGTACCAGTTGTGTCGTAAATTATTGTGATTCGTGCCCGATAAAGCCCGCCTCCGCTTGACATGGGCATTATATACGAAGACGCCGAGCTGGGACCTGTCGGTCCGGCGTTTGATAGAGTTTGTGTGGTCGTTGACGTATAGTCGTAGGAAACATATAGATTCGCATTTGAATCCGTTACGAAGGATGATAAGGAGATACCGGTGGGTAGACTCGTTATCCATAGTAACGCCCCTGATGATGAATACTTGACAATAAACGTAGTGCTAGCAGCAAGTGTAGCGACACTTGTACCCGTGGGGCTATATAGGGTTGTCGAAGAAGTGCCTGCAGATACGCTAGCGTATAAGTTACTATTTGAGTCTATTGCAAGACAACCCATAGACCCACCCCCACCACCTGCAACATACGTAGCCCAAGATGGTGTGCCGGCAGAAGTGTATACAAGTAAAGCCCCGGAACCTAAGGTAGCTGAATTCGGGAGTGTTGTTGTGCCAAATGAAAAGTTAGACGTGGAGGTGGAGGGGGAATAAGAACATGTGGCATATATATTCCCCGATGAATCGGTTACAACGGCAGAGAGACTTGCTCCCCAAATGCTACCCGCTGTCGACGGGAACATAAAAAACTTGGCAAACGAAATAGCACCAGCCGATGTGAATTTAACAAGGTAGAATGAGTTTACTGAGCTTATGGTGGGACCAGCAAAAGTTGTGGATCCACTCGCAGGATACACCGTAAAGGCTTTCGCAAAAGTTCCAAACGCAATGACATTTCCACTAGAGTCGGTCGTAATACCGTATGGGTAACAATTGGAAGCGTTAGTCCCCTGAGTGTTGGATCCGGCTGTCATGTATATAAACCATGAGACCGTTCCTGTAGTTGTGTATTTGATAACAAATGTGTTAATTGCTCCTCCCGTTGGCGCGGGCGGGTTCAGTGTGTATCCGGCAACACCATTTGAATTGTAAAAGTAATCTTGACCTCCTATACAGTTATATGTTCCAGTCGCATATACGTTGCAACTCGCATCCGTAGTTAGATATAAAAAGGACGGAGTTGAAAGTGTACCTGCAGTCGCAACAACCCAAGATGCCACGCCCGACGATGTATATTTGACAATGGTTGAGTAGCCGCTCGGAAACGATGCGTTAAAATAGGTCAAACCAACCGTTTGATCATAATTGGAATAAGAATTAGTAGCAGTCGTTATTGCAACGTTCAAGTACATATTGCCACCTGGATCAATCGCCATTGTGCTTTGTGCGGGAGCTCCGTTTCCGGTTGATTGGGTGATAGTAACGGCCGATTGAGGAACCCCCGAAGCGCTATATTTCATAAGATAAACTACGTAGGTTCCACTGGCTTTCAAGATAGGAACGTTCGATACCGATGAGTATACGGTAGTCCCTGGTCCACCGGCACTGTATGGCGTGACCCATGCAGAAACCGGACCGACACCAATCCGGCCTGTTGTGGTCCCTATATATGTATTCGATGAAACGACACCGTAAGCAGTGGCATTCCCACCACTGCCTATGTACCACATATATGAGTCGGCAGAGGAAGATAAAGTTCCCCATGAAACAGTACCACCTCCACCAGATAGTACGTTAAGAGCGCACCGACCAGGTGAGGCGGTCACAATGGGTAGTGGTGTTGTAGGCGAGATCGTCTTATATGGTTGCGTTGACACGATCTGCGACCCCAACCCCCATTTTTGCGTCAAGTATCCTTCCACTTGCTGACGCTGAGCGGCTGTTAACGATGATCCGTAGACAAGCAGTTCCGAGATGGACCCATTGAAGTAGTTGGTGGGTCCGCCGACGTAGATGCCTGTCGCTGCNNCNGTTGTNGCGGTTAATGTGGTTTGGTTGGATCCGTTGATGTAGGGGGACAGGGTGGTTCCCGTGTAGGTGACGTCAACCAATACGTTGGAGGAGGCAGACGTAGGGGCGAGAATGTAGCCGTTCGAATTGTATTTTGCGACAAAACAGTCGACACCACCCGTGAACGGAAGTGTTGCACCAGTGGTTCCATCTGCATTATACAGCGTGAGTGCGGCTTGGTAGTATCCAGTCACAAACACGTTACCACTGGAATCCGTGGCGACTCCTTGTCCTTGATCGCCGGCCGCGCCTGCGCCTGTAATCTGGGCAGCCCACATCACGCTCGTTCCGTCCGATGAGTACTTAGCAAGGAATACATCGCTGCCACCCGTGAATGGAAGTGCAATACTCTGTGTTGCACCGGAATTGTACAGCGTGAGTGCGGCACTGTAGAATCCAGTCACGAATACGTTGCCCGATGAGTCGGTGGCGACTGCTCGTCCGTTGTCACTACTCGTGGTTGTGCCTGTAATCTGGGCCGCCCACATCACGCTCGATCCGTCCGATGAGTACTTAGCAATGAATACATCACTGCCACCCGTGAATGGGAGTGCAATACTCTGTGTTGCACCGGAATTGTACAGCGTGAGTGCGGCAGTGTAGAATCCAGTCACGAATACGTTGCCCGATGAGTCGGTGGCGACTGCGTATCCCCAGGCGGTCGACCCGGATGTTGTCATCCGAGCAGCCCACATCACACTCGATCCGTTCGACGAGTACTTAGCAAGGAATGCATCACTGCCACTCGTGATTGGGAGTGTTTTACTTTGTGTTGCACCGTAGTTGTACAGTGTGAGTGCTGCTCCGTATGAACCACTCACAAACACATTGCCACTGGAATCCGTGGCGACCGCGTATCCGACGTCGGAACTCGTGGTTGTGCCTGCAATCTGAGCTGCCCACATCACACTCGTTCCATCGGACGAGTACTTGGCGAGAAAACAGTCATTGCCACCCGTGAATGGAAGTGTCTTACTTGATGTTGCACCGTAGTTGCACAACGTGAGTGCCGCGGTATAATACCCAGTTACAAACACGTTACCACTGGAATCCGTGGCGACTCCTTGTCCAATCTCGGAACTCGTGGTTGTGCCTGCAATCTGGGCCGCCCACACTACAGTTCCTGTCGGTGAGTATTTAGCGATAAAACAGTCAGGTGTAGTGCCGCCGGAGAATGGAAGTGTCGGACCTGCTACTCCACCCGTATTGTACAATGTGAGTGTTGCGCCATACTGTCCAGTCACAAACACGTTACCAGCGGAATCCGTGGTCACTGCTTGTCCGATAGTGGAGTAAGGTGTGCCTGAGGCGTTCGCGAGCAGCGCCGCCCACACTACAGTACCTGTTGATGAATACTTAACAAGAAAGCAAGAAATCGGACCCAATCCGGTTGGAAGTGTAGCACCTGTTCCTCCACCCGTATTGTAGAGTGTGAGCGCGGTAGCAAACTGTCCAGTCACAAACACATTACCACTAGAATCTGTAGCACAAGCCCACCCGTAATCACTACTTGTGGTTGTTCCTGCAATCTGAGCCGCCCATGTCGGTTTCACTGCCCCTGTGTTTCCAACCACTCCACAAGCCGTAACGCTTTTGCCCACATCATACGTTCCGATCATTGGATACCCACCCGTCGCATACATCACATTCATGTATGCGGTCGAAGCGGGTGCGGTGGTGTTGGAGTAGACTCCGAACATCGAGAAGTTTGAGTATGGAAACACGAACGATGTATTCGAGAACGCCTGCGTGCTTCCGTTAAACGTCATGTTGCTTCCGGTCCATGTCGCGGTTCCCGTCATGGTATTACTCAATCCCGACTTGTCGTTCCATGTTGTGACGGTCGTGGTGGAGTTCATAGTGGAATTGTCCGCCGCGTCCAACCACAAGAAGCAAGAGGGTATATCAAGTGGCGAAAAGACGCGATTGAATGCCGGAGTCACGTAGAAGGGGTGAGTGGTCGGTAAGCTGGACTTGACACCCCATTTTGAAGCCAAGTATCCTTCGATGGTTTGACGCTGAGTTATCGTTAAGTTGCTGTTATAAACTAGAACCTCAGACACGGATCCGTTGAAGTAGTTGGACGGTCCACCTACATAAAACCCACGGGATGCGAAGGTTGTGGCCGTCAACGTAGTTTGATTGGATCCGTTGACATAGGGGGATAGAGTGGTTCCCGTGTAGGTTATGTCCACTACAACGTTGGAGGAAGCGGACGTAGGGGTGAGAATGTAACCTGTAGACGAGTATTTGGCGAGAAACAATCCTGAGGCCGTGAGTGTAGCACCTATTATTCCATCTGCGTGGTAGAGTGTGAGTAGTGTTCCATACCGTCCAGTAACAAATACGTTACCACTGGAATCCGTGGCGACTCCGAATCCGACGTCACTACTCGAGCTTGCCCCTGCAATCTGGGCAGCCCACAATACACTCGATCCGTCCGACGAGTACTTGGCGAGGAAACAGTCTGTATTACCCGTCCATGCAAGTGTCTTACTTTGTGTTGCACCGGAGTTGTACAATGTGAGTGCGGCACTGTAATACCCAGTCACAAACACGTTACCACTGGAATCTGTGGCAACTCCATATCCGATGTCAGTATTCGCGCTTGCAATTTGAGCCGCCCACAACACACTCGATCCGTCCGACGAGTATTTGGCGACGAAACAATCGCCACTACCCGCGGATGCAAGTGTCTTACTTTGTGTTGCACCGGAGTTGTACAGCGTGCATGCTGCACTATACTGTCCAGTCACAAACACGTTACCACTGGAATCTGTGGCAACTGCTTGTCCGACGTCACCACTCGTGCTTGCAATTTGAGCCGCCCACAACACACTCGACCCGTCCGACGAGTATTTGGCGACGAAACAATCGCCACTACCCGCGGATGCAAGTGTCTTACTTTGTGTTGCACCGGAGTTGTACAATGTGAGTGCGGCACCATACTGTCCAGTCACAAACACGTTACCACTAGAATCTGTGGCAACTCCGTTTCCTCGATCAACACTCGTGGTTGCCCCTGTAATCTGAGCCGCCCACATCACGCTCGATCCGTCCGACGAGTACTTGGCGACAAAACAGTCGAGACTATTATTTGTGCTGGATGGAAGTGTCTTACTTGATGTTGCACCAGAGTTGTACAGCGTCACGGCTCCTTGGTAATTTCCAGTCACAAATACATTACCACTGGAATCCGTGGCGAGTCCGTATGCGTAGGTGTAATACAAAGCTGGACTAATTCGAGCTACCCATATCACAGAACCCGCCGATGAGTATTTGGCAAGGAAAGCGGAATTTACACTACTCAGGGCTGGAAGTGTAGCACCTGTTGTTCCATCCGTATTGTACAATGTGAGTGCTGCACCATACTGTCCAGACACAAACACGTTACCACTGGAATCTGTTGCAACTGCTTGTCCGACGTCGGCACTCGTGGTTGTGCCCGTAATCTGAGCCGCCCATACTAGAGAACCCGCCGGTGAGTATTTGACGAGGAAGACGTCGGTACCACCTGTGAATGGAAGTCTTGCACCTAATCCTCCGCCCGTATTGTAGAGGGTGACGGCTGAACCATATTGTCCGGTCACAAACACATTACCACTGGAATCTGTAGCGACTCCGTATGCGTAATAGTTGGTGGTTGTTGCGCCTGTAATTTGAGCTGCCCAACCAACGGCAGCTTGCCCGACCAACGCCCCAGTGTTTCCAACCACTCCGCGAGCCGTAACGAACTTGTTCACATCGTACGTTCCGATCATTGGGTATCCGCCGCCCGCGTATGCGGCGTTCATGTATGCGGTCGCAGCCGGTGCGGTGGTATTGGAAAACACTCCGAACAGAGAGAAGGATGCGTATGGGACAAGGGTCAAATTGGAGAAGGCTTGGTTCGTCCCATTAAACGTCATTGTCGTCCCGTTCCATGTTGCAGTTCCCGTCATGGTGTTTGACTGGCCGGACTTGTCGTTCCATTGCGTGACCGTCGTGGTCGAATTCATAGTAGCATTGTCACTGCCGTCCAGCCACAGCACGCATCCCGGAACACTTCGAGGATCAAATCCCCATATGTTCTTGGACGTACTCAGCATTGTCTTCTTAGAACAAAACATAGTTTGATGTTGTCCCGCCTGGGTATGTCATCATGATGGTCGTAGAGTTGGCGGGCGGGATTGTTACCGGGTTCGTTGGGGCAGATGTGTAGGATCCCGTGTAGGTGAACGTGATGCTCAGGTAGGTTCCGGTGTTGTTACGGAACACCCAGTAGGCGTTCGAATCCGTCGACCACGTGATCGTGGGCAGGGTAATTCCCGTCAAGGTCGAGGCCGTGATATTGAAATGAGTTCCATACGAGTTGGCGGACACCGTCAAGGACGTTCCTGACGACACGTTGGAGTAAATGGGACGATAGCCGTTGCGAATGGTGACACCGCCGTTCACATCGAGAGCTGTTGCAGGAGTTGTGGTTTGAATGCCCAGAAAGTTGGAAGTTGTGTTGAAAAACAAGTTGGTGTTGCCCAGAATACCTGTGGACGTTCCTGTCGCAAGCAAGACGTTGCCCGCAGTGGTCGATCCGGTGATGGATGAACCGCCTGAAAGCTGAACGCCGTTCACATAGTATCCACCCGCTACATTGACTGATCCTGTAGTGGTACTGCCGGCGGTTGCGCCTCCGACTGTGACAATATTTGAAGCACTACTAAACGTCATACCCGTCTGCCCGATTGCAGCGTTGGATC
>TBL_comb47_HYPODRAFT_10006024_pt1 | contig 13262 bp, 15 predicted proteins | sample TroBogypolimnion_40_FD_10682 | JGI IMG/M metagenome (IMG submission 10682)
CGTCCACCGCTAAAGGTCTTCGTTGAAAAGTTAATCATGGCAACAATGGGAAGCAGTAAATAGAGCGCAACCAAGACAAGAATCGTTCGGCGCCAAATCTTTACACGACCCCCGGTTTTAGGCTTATTCATTGTTCCCACTTGCTGACTTTGCGACGAAGTAGGGTGTACAGGGTCATAACGAAAACTACGACGAGCACCATGCCTAGGGAGAGCGCCTTGGCTAGCGCGGGATTGTTCGATCCCGTTTCGCTGGAGAGTGCAGTACTAATTCCCAAGGGAGTGATAATCGAACCTTGGCTAATCAAAGATGCGGCAGTTGCGTATGCCGAAAATGCATTGGCGAACAACAATAAGAATGAGCCTAGGAATGAAGGGGTCATTACCGGGATGCCGATTCTGCGCCAGTATTCAAGCGTTGATCCGCCGAGGCCATCAGATGCCTCGCGCCACTGTGGTTTGAGATTATCGACTGTTGGCAGAAATACAATAAACATCAAAGGAATTTGGAAGAAGGAATAGACGATACATAGACCCGTTATTGAATAGAGCCACGTTGGGTGGCCGAAGAAAGAGTGGGGAGCGAACTTAAGGAAGAAGCTGGTAACCAGACCGTTGAAACCAAAGGTGGCCAAGAATGCGAAGGTGAGCATCACTCCACCGAATTGTGCGAGCACTCCGGATGCAGAAAGGGAGATGCGGCGCAGTATTCCATCCTTCTTCCCCGTCGCAATGGCCCACGCAAAGAGCGCTCCAATAACAGAACCAATCACCGAAGTGATTGCAGAGACCTGGAGAGAATGCCTGAAGGCAGTCAGGTGAGCTGGGTTCTTTATGACTGATTTGAGCACGGATAGGGAAAACTTTCCTGTGGAATCCTGAAAGGCCCCGGAGACCACGCTATAGGTCGGCCAAAGCAAGAAGATCGAAACCAAAATGAGAAAGGGGATGACTCCTACGTAAGCAGAATGTTTTCGCCAAAGACGAATACTGACCCCGCGTGAGGCGGAGTCAGTATTCGACATTGTCATTTCTTGAGCCACTAGTTTCCTAGTTCTTTCTATCTAGTCCCTACTGCTGCAGCCCAATTGGCAGCCAGATAATCACTGGCTTGCTTATCTTGAGCAGGTGTTGCAATTACAGGAGCTCCCTTAAGCGCTGGGAGAGCTGCAAGTGCGGTCTTGTTTACAGTTCCGTTCTTGACCATCCAGTCGAGAAGAACTGGGCGAGATCCACCCTTCAGCCAAGCGTTCTGACCGGCTGGAGAGAATACATACTCCATCCAGAGACGGGCGCAGGCTGGATGTGGAGCGTAGAGATCGATTGCTTGGTTGTAATAAGCACCGACGAGTGCTCCAGCAGGTGCGAAGACGTTCCACTTCTTACCGCCAGCCGCAAACTTTGCAACGATTGCAGCTTGGTTGTAATCCCAGTCAAATACAACTGGAGTTTGACCCGATGCGATTGTTGCGGGAGATGGATCTACGTTGATGAAGTTTCCTGCGGCTGCCAACTTCTTAAACCAGTCGACACCTGCAGTGAGGTCACCGGCAGTTCCGCCATTAGCGAGAGCAACCATGCGAACACCGTTCAAACCGGCGTTGGCCTTGGTTGGATCTCCGTTGAGGGCAACCTTGCCAGCAAAAGCTGCACCGAGTAGATCATCTAGTTTGGTAACCGTTCCAAGTGTTGCGTCATACCCGACGGTCATGATCCCGCCGTAATCTTTGGTGTACAAGCCATTAGGTGCTTTAAACGAAGCAGGGATGCTTGCCCAGTTTGCAACCTTGTAAGGTGAGAGCATATCCATGTTCGCATAGAGAACTGCCTGTCCAAGATCAAATACATCTGGAGCACGTGATGTTCCCTTAAGTTGGTTTGCGGCATTTATCTCATCTTGGCTTGACCCATTTGGATTCGCCTCGTTGATTTTTACCTTATAAGCCTTCTTGAAGCCAGTGATAATTTCACCGTAGTTTGCCCAGTCGTGTGGATCTGCAATGATGTTCAGCGCGCCTTCCTTCTGACAGGCGGCCACTAAACCTTTCATTCCACCGAAATCGGCAGCAGATGTTGCGGCTGATGCTTTGACTGCACCTTGCGCGGTTGTTGCAACGAACGCGGAGCCTGTCATGCCAACAGCTAGAACCAGCGCTGTAACTGAGCCGCTAAGTTTTTTCAACTTCACTATTTGCCTCCTATGTTTGGTTAACCTGCTTGCAGTACCTGCTTACTACACAATCAAGCACCCGAGAGAGGTGCCTAACCTGATAACCCTTATAACTTGGCCAATTCGAACCCTCGCTACAAGCGCCTTAAGGTCGGTTGAACGTTTCCCGAATACTAGGCGCGTTGCCGTTGGCTCGTCTACGTATTGGGCAACCTAAAATCAGAAAGTCGCTCTCTCTGGGGCTTGTCGCCCAGCCGGGTATGCAGATTGAGCGGGGTATTTAAAATCTTTAACTGCTCGGGGCGTGGGGGATTGACAACAATTAGAATTCGGCCGGCTAGCCGTGTAAATTTTGTGTATGAGCAAAATCCAAAACTGGACCTATGAACAAGCCTGGCAAAACTGGTTCAAAGCTGCTCTCGCCATATCCGCCCTCACCTCAATTCTTGGGATCTCTACCGTCGCTTCTAGCGCCACATCGACTCCAGCGCCGGTCTCCGCGGCTTGCAAGGCGACCTTTTCCGCAGTTGTCAAGGCAGATAGGGTCTATATTTCCCTGCAATTTGATGTTGTGGCAGCCGCCAAGGGGTACGTGGCTTCAAACTCTCTCACTAACAGGCTCGTTTACAACAATAGTTACATCAAGGCGATTCAGGCAGCGAATGCCGAGTTAAACATAGCCATTAAGAATCCTGCATGTTACCCAGCCAAAAACATCACCAGTTATGTAGCAAATGTAAAGACAAATTCGACAGAGATTGCGAACATAATTGCCGCCAACGTTAACGGTCAGTTGGTCGGAGATCCTAAGAAGATGGCGACTTTTAAGCCCATAGGTCTGCTTAGATAGACCATGACTAAAGCGATCCTTGCTCAATTTGAATCAGCAACGAAGGAATTCTCTGCCCTGGCTCGGGCAGTTCCTCTCCAGAAAATGAATGTTAGTCCGGCGGCGGGGGAGTGGCCTCCGGCCTACGCGATTCATCACTTGGCAGACCTTGATGCACAGTTCGCGACGCGATTTCTCAACATGCTGGTCAGCGATAATCCGGCGATAGTTTCATTTGATGAAGAGAGTGCTCCTGATGCACTCGATTACGCGCATCGCAGCGCTGAAGTTTCCATAGCTTTGATTGAAGCTTCCTGTGCTTATCTTGTCGATATTTTAAATCAGGTCAGTCCAGAGGCTTGGAATCGCACCGCGATTCACCCTGCAAAGGGAAAGCTCTCGATGAGCGAACTTCTTGAAGTGACCACGAACCATCGCCTAGGGCACTTGGATCAGATCAGGTAGTAACTACTATTCCAATGAGAAAATATTCACGCAGCGGCATTAGCAGCTTGATTCTCTTTCTCGCCGCCATTGGTCTTATCGGATGGATCATCTATCTCGGTCTTTCGCTTCCAAATTCTTACCGAGCCGACCATTGGGATATCGCCTGGGTAGGTTTTGACATAGTTTTGGTGGCTACTTTTCTGCTTACGAGCTGGGCCCTGTGGAAGAGGCGGCAGATAGCCATACCAGCAGCGATGGTATCTGCGACCTTGCTGATCGTTGATTCTTGGTTTGATGTAGTTATGTCTAACTCCGGCAAGGACTTGGATCTGTCAGCCACTTTGGCTGTGATTAGCACCGTCGGTGCAATCCAACTATTTCGCTTTAGCAGACGGGCAATGCGACTTTCGATTCAAAATGCCTATCGACAAGCCGGTATGGAATTGACCAGCAACGCTCTATGGCGCACTCCTCTTATGATCTTTGAACGAGAAATAACGATAGAGATCGAGAAAGATAATTGAATATCTAGCTACAACCTATGCTCCTTCTCAAATTTCTCACCTCAAACCAGATAAAGCGGTGTTATCGGGGTCACGGATCCCTCGAACACGAGGAATCAATCGTCAAATAGTGCCAACCACGAGATACGTGCGCTGCTTACGCTGGCTCTTCTATGTAGACTTTAGCGGTGACCCAAATATTAGATCTTGAGAGATTGCGCCAATATCGCAAAACATACGTTGCCATGTTGATTTCTTCCATTTTGAGCTTGATAGCATCTCTCGTTCTTTCGTACGATGCGGTTAAATTGGCCGCTAACCCATCGAGCAAACTTTCGTGCGATGTAAATGCCATTGTTTCGTGTGGAAAAGTTGCACGCTCTTGGCAATCTCACCTTTTAGGTTTCCCCAATGCCTTTCTGGGTTTGATGACGGAGCCAGTGGTTATCGCAATAGCAGTGGCTGGGCTTGGTCTCGTTGCCTTTCCCCGCTGGTTCTTGCGCGCTGCTCACGTGGTTTATGCCGCTGGCTTAATCTTTGCGCTCTGGTTGCTTTCGCAATCCTTCTTCGTTATAAAAGCTTTCTGCCCTTGGTGTCTGCTTGTGACCGTTTCAACAATCACCGTTTTTTCAACCATGACTCGAATCAATGTCATGGAAAATACCTGGGCGCTTTCTCCGGAAAGGTACGAGAGATTTGTTCATTTTCTGGAACGTGGTTGGGGCCGGGTTGCTTACACATTTGTTTACTGCTTCCTCGGCTTCGCCATCCTCATGAAATATGGCAAATACTTCCTTCCGTAACCGGGAAGGTCTCCTTCGTACCTTAAATTTAGAAGGTAATCAGTTCTGCTGTTTTAGTGTCAACAGAACTATCTGGTAGTTCGTAGTCGCTGCACGCTCTATTTAACTCTGCAATAATCATTTCAGCGGGGATTGGCTCCCCATTCCATGAATCATCGAGGGTGGTGTGCGCATCTTCTACCAATGTGACGTCTAGCCCGCGTTCAATGGCAGCATGGATGGTGTGCCTCACGCAGAGGTTGGATTGGGCGCCAGAAATGACCAAGTGGCTCACCTGCAGCTCTTCCAAGATCTCTTCTAATTCTGTCTCTTCGAATGAGCTGCGCCATAGTTTATGAACGATCTTTTCATCGCTTAGTGCTTTCAACTCAGGAACTATTTGCCATGGCTCTGAATCGATCTGCATACCATCATCAGAGTGCTGCACCCAGATCACGTCGACTTTGCTCTCTCGGGCACGCTTCACTAATTCAGCAATACGAGAAATCGTCTCATCTCGCTTCCAGGCATATTCCATGACATCAACCTGCACATCAATGACCATTAGTGCGGTCTTATTGCGATCTGGATAAGCACTCATGTCGACCTCCTGTATTTCATAATTTTAAGGCCCCTTAATAGGAACGAAAAACGGCGGGCACTGATCGAAATCAGTTCCCGCCGTCTGTGACGGATTATTGAGTTACGGCTTAGAGGTCGTAATAAAGTTCAAACTCAGCTGGATGTGGACGCAGGCGCACATAATCGACCTCTTGGCTGCGCTTGAATGAGATCCATGTATCGATGAGATCCTTGGTGAAGACGCCACCGCGAGTCAGGAATTCGTTATCGCGCTCAAGGTTATCGAGCACGGCATCGAGCGAACCTGGAACCTGAGGAATAGATGCTGCTTCCTCTGGGCTAAGTTCATAGAGATCCTTATCAACGGGAAGCGCTGGCTCAATCTTGTTGATGATTCCATCAAGGCCAGCCATAAGCATCGCTGCGAATGCTAGGTATGGATTAGAAGATGGATCTGGGCAACGGAATTCGATGCGCTTAGCCTTTGGATTTGATCCAGTGATTGGGATACGGATACAGGCCGAGCGGTTACGAGCTGAGTAGACGAGGTTTACGGGAGCTTCGTAGCCAGGAACTAAGCGGCGATACGAGTTGACGGTTGGATTGGTGAAAGCGAGGAGCGATGGTGCGTGCTTGAGAAGTCCGCCGACATACCAACGAGCCATATCTGATAGATCGCCATAACCCTCACCAAAGAATAGTGGGACGCCATCTTTCCAGAGGGATTGATGAACGTGCATTCCCGAACCATTATCTCCGAAGAGTGGCTTTGGCATAAAGGTCGCGGTCTTGCCGCCTTCCCACGCAACGTTCTTAATGATGTACTTGAACTTCATGAGATCATCGCCCGCGTGCAAGATATCGCTGAAGCGATAGTTGATCTCCATCTGCCCTGCGGTGCCAACTTCGTGGTGGGCCCGCTCGACTTGTAGTCCAACTTCTTCGAGCTTCATAACCATCTCATCGCGCAGGTCGTTGTATTGATCGGTTGGAGAGACAGGGAAGTATCCACCCTTGATGCGAGTGCGGTAGCCACGGTTAGGTGTGCCGTCTGCATCCTTTTCAATACCGGTATTCCATGCACCTTCATATGAATCAATATGGTGGAAAGCTTCGTTGATTCCCGTAGAGAAGCGAACTGCATCAAAGACGTAGAACTCTGCCTCTGGTGCGAAGAATGCGGTATCGGCGATACCCGTTGAACGCATGAACTCAACAGCCTTTGCAACGATCCCACGTGGGTCACGGCTGTAAGGGGAGTCATCGATTGGGTTGTGAACCGAGAACAAGATCACCAGGGTCTTCTCTTTGCGGAATGGATCCACAAAAGCTGATTCTGGGACGGGGAGTAATTTCATATCTGATTCGTGAATCGCTTGGAATCCACGGATTGAGGAACCATCGAACATCAAACCATCGGTAAACACTGCCTCGTCAAAGGAGCCGGCAGGGACGTTAAAGTGATGCTGGATACCAGGAAGGTCAATGAAGCGGACGTCGATGAGTTTTACATCTTCTTTTTTAATAAAGGCAAAAATTTCCGCAGAATTCTTAAACATTATTCTCCCAATTCAGCCTGATCTGGCCAGATAGTTAAAGGGGGCGAGGCACATCGACGGGCCACGTTATGGGCGCAATGTTACCCTTCAGCCGTGCCAGATCAAGCCGCGTTTAACCGCCGATTCCTCGCCGTGCTGCTGGACTGGTTTATGTGCCTGGGAATAGCCCATCTGAAGACGCGGAACTTGGTTGGCGGCGCCCAATTCCTGCCTCTGGCGGTCTTCTTTCTCGAAGTTGGCCTCTTGACTGCCCTGCAAGGCGCTTCAGCCGGACAGCGGATTCTGCGGCTGCGAGTCGTGGACGCCACGAACGGTGGTCAGATTTCGGTGGGTAGGGCCTTGCGCCGCACCCTCTTTATCTGCCTGTTATTTCCTGCCATCTTCACCAAAGAGGGACGTGGCTACCACGATTGGTTTACACATAGCGTGGTGGTTAAGTACTAATCAACGCTTAGGGAGTTTTACACCCTTTGGCATCGGCCCCTTGGGGATAGGCATGTTCATTCCGCCAACGCCCTTAAGACGATTGCGAACTTCGCGGAGTTGGGCTTTCGATAATTTCTTTGGAAACTTCTTAACCGCTTTTTGCAGTTTTCGGATAGCAACTGCGCCGTCATAGTTACCCACATAAATTTCATGGACAGGGACACCAGGAACGAAGCGTTCGATTTTCTTCTTCTCATCGATGACTAAAGCGCGCACGGCTGGAGTACCTTCTCCCACCAAGATGATTCCAGCGCGACCAACGGTGCGGTGGACCATATCTTGATTGCGAGAGACATTTACTGCAGGTGTTGTCGAAAAGCCTTTGCGGATCGACATCAAGACGCTCGCTCCTGCGCCAATCTGGCCTTCAATAGAGGAGAAGGCGGCGGTGTTTGCAAAGCGAGTGAATGTGAAGAAACCAGCGAGCAGCCCCAATGGAATTGCAAGTATTCCGAAATAGATGGGGTGTCCGAGTCCAACGCCGGCAAAGTACCCACCGACAATAACAAGAAGGAAAATCAGAGCACACCAGACATAAGCCAGAGGCTTCTCGCGGCGAACTAACCCAAAGGCATCCTTGAGGACTGCCAATTGACCTTGCTTCTCTGGTTCAGCCATTCTCTTGCTCCTTCATTTTTTGACGCTCTACGTGGAGTTGCTCGGAGGTAATCGCGGTGCCACCTAGGCGGGCGGGTGCCCACCATTGACCCTCATGAGAGTGAGGATAATTGGATTGCACCGAATGTAAAAGTTCGAGCATCTTGACCTTCAGTTCCGCTTCAGCACGCTCAATATCTGTGCCTTTTGGAACGATATATGGCTCTCCAAAGGCAACATGAACCGGGTGTTTGTGACGTTTGAAATCTGGTTTGCGTTTTTTGGTGATGATCCGCTGACTACCCCATACGGCTACCGGGATAATCGGAACACCTGCCCCGATCGATAGCCGAATTGCACCTGACTTTAAATCTTCGATCTCGAAGCTGCGAGAGATGGTGCCTTCGGGAAAAATTCCGATGATTTCGCCAGAGCGCAGCGCTCGTAGCGCTGCGACAAAGGACGATGAACCGCTTTCACGGTCAACGCTGATGTGATGCATTCCGCGCATGAGCGGGCCGGCAACTTTGTGGTTAAAGATCTCTTTCTTCGCCATGAATCGGATGTAGCGTTTTGCGGGTAGAGCGCCGGTTCCGACGAGAGCGAAATCTAAATACCCGATGTGGTTCATGCAGAGAACAGCGCCACCTTCGCGCGGCAGATTTTCAACTCCCTGAAAATCAAATTGAACGCCGAGATATTTCCAGAAGGCTTTGATGGCAACAATTACTGGAGGATAAACGAGTTCAGCCACGAAGCAGTGCCTTCTTCTCTTGCGCTTGCTTATAGAGTCGACCGGCGCGATAACTGGAGCGAACAAGTGGGCCGCTCATAACGCCGAGGAAACCAATATCGGTTGCTTCTTGGGAAAGTTCAACAAACTCTGCTGGCTTTACCCACCGTACAACCGGGTGATGCTTTGGAGTGGGGCGTAGGTACTGAGTAATCGTGATCAGATCGCAGCCCGCTTCGTGGAGATCGACCAGGGCCTGGGTGACTTCTTCGCGAGTCTCACCCATTCCGAGGATCAAATTGGATTTAGTCACTAAACCAAAAGCTTGAGCCTGCGAGATTACGTCGAGCGAGCGGTCATATCTAAAAGCTGGGCGGATCTCTTTGAAGATGCGGGGGACCGTCTCTAAGTTGTGAGCAAATACCTCTGGACGAGTTTCGAAGACTTCATTGAGTAGGTGAGGTTTGCCGCTGAAATCAGGGGCGAGCATCTCGACACCGGTACCTGGATTGAGTTCGTGCACGGCTCGAATCGTCTCGGCGTAGAGCCAAGCGCCTTCATCGGGCAGGTCATCGCGTGTTACGCCAGTGATTGTTGCGTAACGCAATTCCATAGAACGAACTGACTCGGCGACGCGACGTGGTTCATCGCGATCGAGTGGATCGGGCTTTCCAGTATCGATATTGCAGAAATCGCAGCGACGGGTGCACTTCTCGCCACCGATCAAGAAGGTGGCTTCGCGATCTTCCCAGCATTCAAAGATATTTGGGCAGGCAGCTTCCTGGCAGACGGTGTGCAGGCCTTCGCTAATGACGAGCGAACGCAACTTCGTATATTCAGGTCCCATATTGGCCCGAGTCCTAATCCATTCTGGTTTGCGTTCTATTGGTACCGCAGCATTGCGTGCTTCGATGCGGAGCAGTCTGCGACCTTCGGGAGCGAGAGTCATGAAATCACCTTCGTTAGAGCGGATAAGATTTTAGATTCAACGAGAGGCGCTACCTCTTCTATAGATATGTCACGATCAAGTTCCTTCGCCATCGATGTCACGCCCGTATCTGAATAACCGCAAGGAATGATCTTGTCGTAAGAGCTCAGCTCGGGATTTACGTTGAGGGCGAAGCCGTGCATGGTTACGCCCTTAGCAACGCGCATTCCGATGGCGGCAATTTTGCGATCACCTTTCTCGTCGCGAATCCAAACTCCAGAGCGTTCGCAATAGCGTTCGGCGGGAATTCCAAATTCGATACAGACATCAATCAACGCGCTCTCGACTTCACGGACGAAACCAACAACATCGCTGCGATTCTTTAACTTAACGATGGGGTATCCCACGATCTGACCCAGGCCATGCCATGTGATTTTGCCGCCGCGGTCGACATCAATAACTGGGGTGCCATCTAAAGGGCGATCTTCTGGCTTGGTCATGCGACCGGCCGTGTATACCGATGGGTGCTGCAAGAGAAAGAGAGTATTCGGAGTGGTACCTGCGATGATTGCTTCGACGGTGTCTCGCTGTAGTTGCCAGGCCTCTTGATAGTCGAGGATACCCGCATGAACCACGACGGTCTGATCGACCAAGGTTCCAGCGGCAGTGCTCATAACCCCTAGCCTAATGTAGGTTTAACGTCATGACACTTCGGGTAGGAATCTCAGGTTATGGCCTTGCGGGCCGCTATTTCCATGCTCCGTTGCTTAAAGGAGCAGGGTTTGAGATAGCTGGGGTCCTGACAACTAACGAAGAACGCAGAGCGCATGCGCTTGCCGATTTTCCAGAGACAACGGTCGCCTTGAGCATGCCTGAACTCTTAGATCTGGGTCTGGACTTACTCGTTGTTGCTAGTGCCAACGTCGCACATGCCAGAGATGCAATCGCGGGGTTGCGCGCTGGAATTCCGGTAGTCGTTGATAAGCCGATGGGCCGCTCGATTCAAGAGACGCAAGAGATCATTGATATCTCCAAGGAGATCGGTGTCACTGTCACTACATATTTCAACCGACTCTTCGACAGCGACGCTTTGACAGTTAAGAAGATCATCGCCGAGGGAACGCTGGGGAAGATATTTCGTTTGGATTCGCGTTTCGAGAAATTTAGACCCGGTTCAAATCCAAAGAGTTGGAGAGAAGCAAGTAGCTTCGCGGATGGCGGCGGTAACCTACTCGACTTGGGCCCGCATCTGGTTTCACTTGCGCTTAATTGGTTTGGTCCTGCGGAAGTCGCTTACGCCTCCGTACGAAGTATCCGAGGACTTGCAGATGATGACATCGTGATTAACTTGAAGCATGCAACTGGTGTGGATTCATATCTTTCAGCGAGCTCAATCATTGGCGCCGGGGGACCGCGTATTCGGTTGTCGGGCACCGAAGGATCTTTAGTAATCAAGGAATTAGATGATCAAGAAGTCCGCCTGCGCTTGGGTGAGTACCCAGTCGGGGGAGTCTGGACTCCTCCTGCGATCACTGCAGCACAGATTTATCGCGGCGATGAAGTTATTGAATATCCAGGAGAACGTGGTAATTACTCGTTGTTTTATTCACAGGTTGCACTGGCTATCGCGGGTAAAGCTGCCTGGCCTGTTACGCCAGATGATGCATTAGCTGTTGCGAAGATTATCGATCAAGCACGCGCTATCTCTATTCGGTAAGTGCTTCTAGCGCTGTTGTGAGATGTGGGTAGTCCCAGATGAATCCGCTGTCTTGCAGCGCTTTTGGCAGTACTTTCGCTGATCCTAAGATTTCACTTGAGAAACCTCCGATGAGTAATTTCAGTGCAAAGCCGGGAACTGGAAGCAACGCAGGGCGGTGCACAGCGCGAGCTAGCGATCCGGTGAAATCTTGATTGGTCACCGGATTCGGTGAGGTGAGATTCACTGGACCAGAGATATCGCTATTCAAACAATGGATGATTGCTTTGATCTCATCGTGCAGCGTTATCCATGACCACCACTGCTTACCGGAGCCTAATTTGCCACCGAGGCCTAAGCGAAAGAGAGGCAATAGTCTGCCGAGTGCTCCGCCCGTTGGATCAAGCACCAATCCAGTACGAATCTTTACGATGCGAACGCCAATGGCTAAATCGGCGGCAGCTTCCCATTCGCGGCAGACTGCCGATAGAAAATCATCGCCCCCGCGATCGGCTTCAACAACAGCTCGATTTCCAGTTTCGCCATAAAAGCCGATGGCGCTAGCAGAGATAAATACCTTTGGCTTGAGAGTTTCGACAGCATGAGCGATTGTCGTTGTGCTGAGCAAGCGTGAGTTGAGAATTGTCGCGCGGTATTTTGCAGTCCAACGTTTATCTCCAACGCCAGCACCGGCAAGATTGATAATTGCATCAACGCCCTCAAGGGCGTCAAGATCAATGGTCCCCATAGTGGGATCCCATTGAACTTCTTCAGGCGATGTTGCCTTGCGGCGCACTAAGCGTTGTACGGAATGCCCTTCCGCCTTCAATTGACCCACGAGAGCAGTCCCAATTAATCCGGTAGAACCGGTAATAGCAATACGCATCGGCGAAATAAACCTAGAGACCTAGATCGGATTCAAAGCTGCCCTCTTCGAGACGTTCCTTGAGAGTAACTAAGAATCGAGCGGCATCTGCACCATCTACGATGCGATGATCATAGGAAAGACCAAGGTAGACCATTGAACGAATTGCAATCGTTTCACCGCCATCAGTTCCCTTCATGACCATCGGACGCTTGACGATGGAACCAATACCCAAGATGGCAACCTGTGGTTGATTAATGATTGGCGTATCGAAGAGTGCACCTCGACTACCAGTATTGGTGATGGTAAATGTTCCGCCGCCGAGCTCATCTGGAGAGATCTTATTATCGCGAGTGCGAGCAGCAACATCGGAGATGCGACGTGAAATTCCACCAATATTGAGGTCGCCTGCATCACGAATGACTGGAACCAACAAGCCACGTTCGGTATCCACAGCAATACCAAGGTGTTCCGCGCCATGATAAGTAATTTGATCGCCCTCAAGAGAAGAGTTGAGAACGGGATGTTGCTTCAGCGCTTCGCAGACAGCGACAGCAAAGAATGGCAGGAACGTGAGATTCACTCCTTCGCGAGCTGCAAAAGAGGTCTTAGCTTTATCGCGCAAACGAGCGACCTTCGTCATATCGACTTCAACAACGGTCGTGAGCTGAGCACTGATTTGTAGCGACTCAACCATACGCGCCGCAATTACCTTGCGTAGGCGAGTCATCGTGACGGTTGTTCCGCGCAGTGGTGAAACAGAGACTGGGGCTGCAGCCTTAGCGCCAGACTGAACTACTGCTGGTGCTGAAACTGCGACTGGCTTTACGGCAGCGAGGATGTCTTCCTTACGGATTCGACCCCCAATACCACTTCCCGTAACTGAAGCGAGATCCACGCCTTGCTCTTTAGCGAATTGTCGAACGATTGGGGTTACATATGAATCATCGAGTTGTGCAGCAACAGGTGCAGGCGCTGCAACTACAGGAGCGGCAACAGGAGCAACAGGTGCAGGCGCTGCAACCACAGGAGCGGCTCCGGCTGCACCGATCAAAGCTAGGCGAGCACCAACCGCAACGGTGGAAT
>TBL_comb47_HYPODRAFT_10006025_pt1 | contig 13262 bp, 12 predicted proteins | sample TroBogypolimnion_40_FD_10682 | JGI IMG/M metagenome (IMG submission 10682)
AATCAACACTTTAACCTTTCCGCCTACCTCAGCTAGGACTGAGTGGCGGGCAAGGAACAGACAATGGTTTTTAGAATCAATACAAGGACAGGATGGAATCTGATCCATCAATGTCGGGAAATAGGAATAAGAAACTGTTCTCAAAGTCAAAAGAACAATTTAAACGTCAGGACGTCAGAAATCTAATTCAAAGTACTCAATCTATAATCCTTTGTTTCGGTCCCGGGTTGAAATTCCCGGGTTTAATACCGCTTCAATTGTAACTATTTGGATCCATCCATTTTTCAGCAGACCCTAAGTATGAATCTAAATATTTAGTCCAAACAAAAGTTTCAGCCAATATTCCGGATTCTGTTTACAGTTCTGCTTTTCTGTTTTTTACTCCTGTTCTGGTGATGAATTGTTAATGTATTGTAGTGAAATTTTTTATTACCATTCTTTTATATAAGTCGAATTATATAAAAGAATCGTAAAACGGTTGTAATACAAATAATAGAATTATTTTTAATGAGAAAGTTTTGAGATAGGATCTGTGTATAGGTGAAATGTATTAAACGGTTCGTTTGAAGGGTCTGAGCAACAGAATCGGACCACCAATAGCTACCTGTTCTTTGGTTCAAACACCAGGAAAGTTTGCCCGGAAAGAGTTTGCATAGGGCTATAAGGGCATGGAGTTTGAATATTCAGAATTATTCTTCGGAAAGTGTGAATCATGTAACTAAATTTAAAGATTATATAACACTTATCTGCATTATTAAACGCATTTTTACAGCCAATTAGGCGCTGATGATTAAAGGAAAGACAATTCAATTTGCAGACATCAGTCCACTGAATACAAATTAAACTAATGAGAGTTATGGTTTCACTTTACCTGTGCTAAATGAATATTAACAAAAACAGGACATATCTATTATCCAAAGGACTTGACGATTACTTTACAGGCGTTCACAAAGCCTGGCAGTTTACCGCCCGGTTTTTTAAAGAAGCATTTAGACCACCGTTTCACCTTCGGGAACTAATCAACCAGTGTTTCGAGGTCGGGTTACGATCGCTGGCATTAATCTCGCTGACCGGATTTATTGTAGGTATCGTTTTCACCAAACAGTCAAGACCTTCACTGGAAGATTTTGGCGCTACGTCGTGGCTACCATCGCTGATTGGGATTGCAATCATCAAAGCCTTAGGGCCATTGGTAACGGCATTGATTTGTGCAGGCAAAGTAGGTTCAAGCATAGGTGCAGAACTTGGTTCCATGAGGGTGACCGAGCAAATCGATGCGATGGAAGTATCGGCCATTAATCCGTTTAAATACCTTGTAGTTACGCGTGTATTGGCCACAACCATCACCATACCGGTGCTTGCCTTGTATTGTAGTTTTGTCGGGTTGTATGGTTCGTATATAAATGTTCATGCTGAAGAAACCAGCAGTATGATTAGTTTTTATCAAAACGCTTTTAAAACTATTACCTTTCTTGATGTTTTTACTTCGATAACCAAAACAGTAGTCTATGGATTCACTATTGGAATCGTAGGAACTTACAAAGGATATAATGCCACCCAGGGAACCCGTGGTGTTGGCAAAGCAGCAAATCAGGCGGTAGTACTTGCCATGTTCCTGATATTCATTGAAGAAGTCATCATTGTTCAGATAGCCAATTGGTTCCGATATTTTTAAACGATGGAAAACCAGAAACAACATAGTATTAATTACGAAGAATCGGTTATTTCCATTAAAGGATTATACAAATCCTTTGATGACCTGCAGGTCTTAAAAGGGATTGACTTCAATCTTTATAAAGGAGAGAATATTGCTGTGCTTGGGAAATCGGGTTCGGGAAAATCGGTATTGATTAAAATTATTGTAGGCTTGCTAAAACCGGATAAAGGTGAAGTCATTGTATTGGGAAAACATATTGACCAATTAATTGGTAAAGAGTTAGATGCTATGCGGTTAAGAATAGGGTTTTCATTCCAGAACAGCGCCTTGTACGATAGCATGAATGTTTACCAGAATCTTGCCTTTCCGTTAACCATGAACTTAAAAAACACATCTAAAAGGCTGGTAGATCAGGCCGTTAATGAAGTTCTTGAAGCAGTTGGATTGAAAAGCAAAATCAAACAAATGCCTTCTGATCTTTCAGGGGGACAACGTAAAAGGATAGGTATTGCACGCACTTTAATTCTGAAACCGGAAATCATGTTGTATGATGAGCCTACTTCTGGACTTGATCCAATTACAAGTGCTGAGATAATTAAATTGATCAATGAAGTTCAGCAAAGATACAACACCAGTTCCGTAATTATTACACACGACTTAACCTGTGCTAAAAACACCGGCAACCGGATTGCCATGCTGCACAAAGGAAAGTTTTTAAAAGTCGGAACATTTGAAGAGGTATTTGATACGAATTCGGATAATGAACAGGTTAAAGGATTCTTTAATTACAATTTTACACAATAAAAACATGAACGAGTCACCCAATAAAAGAGCAGTCATAGTAGGAGTTTTTGTCTTTGTAGGCCTGATATTTCTTCTGGCAGGAATTCTTATCATAGGCAACCTTCGTGAAACATTTATCCGTAAAATGAATGTGATCGCTCTCTTTGACGATGTAGGCGGTTTGCAAAAGGGAAATAATGTTTGGCTATCGGGTGTGAAAATCGGAACTGTGAGTAATCTGAACTTTTATGGAAAATCACGTGTGGTCGTAAGCCTGAATATTGAAACAAAAGCACAGAAATATATCCCTAAGGATGCCAAGGTAAAACTTAGCAGCGATGGACTGATCGGGAATAAAATACTCATTATATACGGCGGAAACGAAAAGGGCAAAGACATTCAGGAGGGAGATACTCTAGGTGTTGAAAAAACCTTTAAATCAGAGGATGTGATCAATACTCTTCAGGAAAACAATAAAAACCTTTTGGCCATTACTTCCGATTTTAAAGTGATCAGCAGAAAGCTGGCTACAGGAGAAGGAACGATCGGAAAGTTATTGACCGACACTTCTATATATGCAAACATCAATGCTGCAACAAAATCGCTTCAGAATGCAACGATAAAAGCACAACAACTGATGAGTTCCCTGGCCACATTTAGTTCAGGACTTAATAAAAAGGGAACGCTGGCCAATGAACTAACCACTGATACGGTGGTATTCAAATCAGTAAAAGCTTCAGTTTCTGAGTTGCAGCAAATTGCCGATACAGCTTCGGTATTTATATCAAATCTAAAGAAAGCTGGTAGTAATTCACACTCATCGATTGGCGTATTGCTTCACGATGAAGAAGCAGGTACCCGTTTAAAAGAAACCATTAAAAATCTCGAAAGCAGTTCAAAGAAATTAGACGAAGACCTTGAAGCTGCACAACACAATTTCTTACTCCGTGGCTTCTTCAAGAAGAATGCAAAGGCTGCAGGGAATAATCCAACCGATAAATAAGAACAGATCCCGGGGTCCCGGGATTCCAAATACCTCACAGTTCTCTTCTGCATATGTGTGAATCATGTAACTTATTTCTAAAGTTATGTAACACATTAGCCGGCAGTCATCCGTAGATTTGAAAAACAGAAATCTATAAGGAGAATATCCTTTGATTGATTTGCCGGTTTACATGATTCATAAATAAATAAGAACTGATATGGGAAAATTCACCCCTGTTATCAAAGTAATTCCGAAGGTTCGCGATGCAACAAAGCATTCGATGGCCAGGTTAAGCGAAAAGACAATTGCAAAAACAGAAGAGGCAGGCAATTTTTTAACTGACGTTGCAGATGTATTCCTGTTTATAACTCAAATTATAAAGGAAACCTTTACCCGTAAGTTTGAGTTTAAAGAATTCCTGCGCCAGTGTTACCAAATCGGGTATAAAACATTACCGCTTATTACAATCACAGGCAGCATTATGGGTTTGGTGTTAACTATTCAGTCCCGCCCTGCCCTATTGAAATTCGGAGCAGTAACAATGCTTCCCGGCATGGTTGCAGTATCACTGATCAGGGAAATGGGACCGGTTATTACGGCACTGATTTGTGCTGGTAAAATTGGTTCAGGAATTGGAGCCGAATTAGGTTCAATGAAAGTAACCGAACAAATTGAAGCGATGGAAGTGTCATCCACTAATCCTATCAGGTTTTTAGTGGTTACACGGGTTTGGGCGGCAACGCTTATGATACCGCTTTTAGTGTTATATGCCGATGCATTGGGCATTTTAGGATGCTGGGGAGGTGCAAATATAAAAGGTGACGTGTCGTTTACATTGTTTTGTTCCCAGGCATTCAGACATCTTGATTTCATTGATTTTATGCCGGCATTCATTAAAACATTTGTTTTCGGGGCAGTCATCGGACTGGTAGGAACCTATAAAGGATATAATGCCGGCCGCGGAACAGAAAGTGTTGGAATTGCTGCAAATTCTGCAGTTGTTTTAGCTTCGCTCCTGGTAATCATTGTAGACATGATTGCAGTACAATTTACGGATATGCTGGTATTATGAAAACGGAACATACAGAAACGAAAATTAGTACTTCTTCAACAAAATTGAACTCTGAAACGGTAATAGAGATCAGCAATCTCAGAAAATCTTTTGGTACACAGGAGGTATTAAAAAATGTGTCGTTACAACTTTATAATGGAGAAAACCTGGTTGTACTTGGTAAATCCGGATCAGGAAAATCGGTTTTAATCAAATGTATTGTGGGGTTATTAAAGGCTGACGGAGGTACAATCAGTGTGTTTGGAGAAAAGATAAGTGAATTGAAAAGTGACGGCTTATCGGAGTTAAGAAAGAAAATCGGTTTTCTTTTTCAGAGTGGTGCACTTTATGATTCGATGACTGTAAAAGAAAACCTGGAATTCCCTTTGAGAAGAATACGAAAGGATCTTACTGAAAAAGAAATCGGGGAAAAGGTAATCGAAGTATTGGAAAATGTCGGATTAGCCAATGCATTGCATAAGATGCCTTCACAACTATCCGGTGGAATGCGTAAAAGAATAAGTCTGGCACGAACCATTGTAGTAGACCCCAGGATCATGTTGTATGATGAACCGACCACAGGACTCGACCCGGTGACATCAGATGAGATTAGCTTTCTTATTAACGATGTTCAGAAAAAATATAAAACTTCTTCAATCATCATCACCCATGACATTGAATGTGCCCGCAATACGGCCAACCGGGTTATTATGCTGCGTGACGGGGAAGTTTATATGGAAGGAAAATTAGGACAATTTGAAGATTCAAAAGACACTTTAATCAAATCATTCTTTAAATAGTTTGAAATGTTTCTATTGTTGAAAACAAAGAGTTTGAAATGTTTCTATTGTTGAAAACAAAGAGTTTGAAATGTTTCTATTGTTGAAAACAAAGAGTTTGAAATGTTTCTATTGTTGAAAACAAAGAGTTTGAAATGTTTCTATTGTTGAAAATGTTCCAATATATAGAAACCCTTCAAACCACAGAAACCCTTCAAACAATAATTAGAATATGGATACACATTCACGAAATTTCAAAATAAAACTATTATGGATACACATTCACAGAATTTCAAAATAAAATTAGGTTTATTTATTGTTGGAGGATTGTCTCTTTTTGTACTTGCAATATTTATCATCGGCAAACAAAAGAACCTGTTTAATCCTGTTTTTAAGCTTACCACGACCTTTTACAATGTAAGCGGGCTACAGGTTGGAAATAATATCCGATTCTCGGGAATTATTGTAGGAACAGTCGACAATATTAGCATCATTAATGATTCCACAGTAAGGGTTGATATGTTAATTAAGAGAGAAGTAAAAAAGTTTATAAAATCGGATAGTGAAATGGCAATTGGTTCAGAAGGACTGATTGGCGACCGACTATTAATTATTAGTCAGGGAAGTAATGATGCTCCATTGGTAAAGGAAGGCCAGCAATTGGGGTCAATAGAACCAGTAGAAACGGATGCAATCATTGCAAGTTTACATGTAACAGCCGGGAATGCCGAAATTATCACCCAGAAGCTCGCTGAGATTATGACTCAGATAAACAGTGGTCATGGAACTCTTGGACGGCTAATCAAGGATACAACCATTGCAGGCAATCTGAACCAGACGATTGTAAACCTAAAGAAAAGCAGCAAAGGACTTGACCAAAACATGGAGGCAGCGAAGCATAATTTCCTCTTTAGAGGTTATTTTAATAAAAAAGCTAAAGAAGCTGCGAAAAAGGCTGAAGAACTAAAGGCAACTGAGGAAAAGAAATAACTCTGACAGGAATAAAATGGCAAATGCAAATGAAATTCAAGATTATTGCAATACTGTTTATACTGTCAATTTCAAATTGTGATTTTGTAACTGCGCAGCAACAGCCAGCAAAAAAAGATTCGACTCATTTGTATAAAGAAATACAGAGTTATTCCGGGAAAAGCAAGTTTACTAAATTTATGTATAAGCTGATCTTTAAACCTGTTTCACCTGGAACAACTAAAAAGAAAAGTAAAAATAAGACCTATAAAAAACTGATTCAAAAGCCTTACAACGCTTTCGAAGGAAAGACAATCAGGCATATAAACATTGTAACTCTCGATCCATTTGGTTATTCAATTGGCGACACTATTAAGCCATCGCAAAACTTCTTATCCAGAACCGGGAATAAATTGCATATAAAGTCTCAGGGGATAACGATTCGTAACCTCCTGCTTATTCATCAAAACCAACCCTTTGATTCATTGCTTGTAAAGGAATCAGAACGATTGGTTCGAACCAGAGGATATATCCGTGATGTTTCATTTTTCGTTGTTGCTACGAAAAAAGGCTCTGACTCTGTAGATATTAACATTCGTGAATTAGATCAATGGAGTATCATTCCAGGCGGATCAACATCAACTTCAAGTACCACCATCCACCTGACTGACAACAACTTTATGGGATTAGGCCATGAATTTCAACATGACTTTAATCAAAATTATACGGATGGAACCAGCTCATATCATACCATCTATTCAATTCCAAATATCAGAAACACCTATATCCAGACAACTTTAGCGTATGGAGTCATCGGAAATAAATATTTCAATAAAAGCTTAACTATTAATCGTCCGTTTTTTTCGCCCTTTGCCAAATGGGCGGCAGGGATAAATTTCACACAGCAATTCAGCAACGATTCCATACAGACCAGTATTTCACACTATGACATGCTTCGGTATAAGTATAATTCCCAGGATTACTGGGTGGGTAATGCCATACAATTGCACAAGGGAAACAGTGAATACAGGCGCACAACCAATTTCATATCAGCAATACGTTTTTTGAGGGTCAGATATCTTGAGAAGCCCAATGCAATATTTGATATTCAGCATATGTTTACAGACGAAAATTTTTATCTGGCAAGTGTTGGCATTTCAACCCGTAAGTATGTACAGGACAGGTATATCTTTAAGTTTGGACTGACAGAGGATGTTCCAATAGGAAAAGTTTACAGTCTGACAGGCGGTTATCAGGAAAAAAATAATACAGGACGGTTATATACAGGAGCACGTATATCTACAGGAAACTATTATCCATGGGGATATCTGAGTTCGAACCTTGAATTAGGTACTTTCTTTCATGACTCACATATTGAGCAAGGTGTTATAACTGCAGGAATAAATTATTTTACAGGATTAATAGAGATCGGGCAATGGAAATTCAGACAGTTTGTAAAGCCTCAGGTAACGATTGGGATAAATCGTTTTGACTCTGATAGCCTGACACTCAACGAAGGATATGGACTGTATGGATTTCACTCCACACTATTAAAGGGTACGAGTCGCATCCTAATGACTATACAAACACAATCGTATGCTCCATGGAATTTTATCGGATTCCGTTTTGGACCCTATATTACCTATTCAATGGGGATGCTTGGTGATGCAATAACCGGTTTTAAAACCAGCAGAGTGTATTCTCAGCTTGGGATTGGAGTTTTGATTAAGAACGAAAACCTGGTTTTAAATGCCTTTCAGCTATCCATTTCATTCTATCCTATAATTCCAGGTATTGGAAATAATGTATTTAAAATGGACTCATTCAATACAACTGACTTTGGGTTTAGGAATTTTGAAATCGGGGAACCAGGGCCAGTTGTCTTTCGATAATGAAGAACAAATTATTATTAATACTATGCAATTTAAAGATATTGCGAAGAAAACAGGATATCTCATCAAAGAAACCTTCAAGGGATTTATCGATGATAATGCGCTAAAGCTTAGCGCTGCATTGTCCTATTATACCATCTTCTCTTTGCCGCCATTGCTGATCATTATTATATCACTGAGTGGAATAATTTTCGGAGCCGATGCCGTCAGAGGTGAAATATTCGGACAGATAAACGGATTGGTTGGAAGCGATGCTGCACTTCAAATCCAGGAAACAATAAAAAATGTAAAGTTGTCGAATAACAACTCGTATGCTTCAGTCTTCGGAATAATCATTTTATTAATAGGCGCTTCCGGTGTTTTTGCCGAAATACAGGACTCTATCAATTACATTTGGGGTATTGAAGCAAAACCTAAACGAGGCTTGATTAAATATGCATACAACCGTCTGATGTCATTTTCGATGATTGGTTCTGTTGGATTTCTACTGTTGGTGGGGTTGATCGTAAATTCAATAATGGATATTCTGAACAAAAGGTTAGCTGCCAATTTTCCACTGGATGCTGTATATTTATTTTATGCGATCAATATAATTATTGTCTTCAGCATTATAACTCTTTTATTTGTAGTTATTTTCAAGACGCTACCCGACGGAAAAGTTGCTCTCCGGGACTGTATCATTGGGTCATCCTTTACTGCAGTTCTTTTCATGATTGGTAAATTTGCCATTGGTTATTATCTTGGCAAATATAACATCGGTTCCATTTATGGAGCTGCAGGATCCATTATACTTATTCTCTTATGGGTTTATTATTCAGCTATAATACTCTATTTTGGCGCCGAATTTACAAAGGTATACGCTTCTGTTCATGGAGAAAAGATAATCCCCAATTCTTATTCTGTAAGAATACAGAAGGAGACAATATTGAGTCATGTCACTAAATCAATTAGAAGAAAATTAAAGCATACAGTAATCGAGAATACTATTGAAAGTTGACAGTTTATAGAAACGTCCATGACAATCCAAATTTGACATACAGGAGAATGATTATAAACAAATGAAAACCAACCACATAGACACATAGAGCACATAGAAATATTTAAAATGACATTTTAACTATGTGCCCTATGTGTCTATGTGGTTAAAAATATAAACAGATGAAATATTGATTGTTGATATGTGAAAATTCCAGTGATCAGAATTAATTTATAAATAAAGAAACAAAAAAGGCCGTCTCAAAATAAATTGAGACAGCCTTCAAATAATAAATGTCCTTTATAATATTTAAACTAAGCTAGTTTAACATTTACGGCATTTAATCCTTTTTTACCATCCTGAAGATCAAAAGTCACTTCATCATTTTCTCTTACTTCGTCATTCAAACCGGAAACATGTACAAAATATTCTTTGTCTGATGCACCGTCTTTAATAAATCCAAATCCTTTAGATTCGTTAAAAAATTTCACTGTTCCTTTATTCATTATAATATTAATTAATGTGATTCAAAAGTACACATTTAAATCGAGATATTCGCTTTGTTTTCAGGAAATTAATAATAAATAATTTTAATTTCATTTTGAGAGCAGTTCATCCAATGTTCGGTTCTCAGTATTTATACTACCTTTACCTTATGAGAAAGGTATTAATCTATGTTATTTTGATCGTGATACCCACTGTAAACAGCGCCAGGGCTACAGAATTTGGTTCAAAGGAGATCGTTGCCAATGATATTTATGCTGACCTTAATCTGGCAGATAATGGCTTATCGAGAGATGTTTTCGCAATGGCGATAAAAGGATTAACAAAACTTAACACCAATGGTAGATTGCAAAATCCGAATATCGTCACCATTGCCGACTATTCACAATCGTGTAACAAGAAACGTCTGTATGTAATTGATTTGAAAAATAAAAAACTCCTATTTAATACCTATGTAGCACATGGACGGAACACAGGAGATGAGTTTGCCAAATCTTTTTCGAATGATGAAGGTTCTTTAAAAAGCAGCCTTGGTTTTTACGTTACGGAGAATCCGATTGTAGGTTCTCATACCGGTTTTGCATTATTGATTAATGGTGTAGAGAAAGGATTTAATGATCATGCGATCAAGCGTGCAATCATTATTCATGCAGCAGCATATGCCACCGAGAATTTCATTAAAAAATACGGTAGGCTGGGTCGCAGTTTTGGGTGCCCTGCCCTACCCCCGGATATGAATAAACCGATTATTGAGACCATTAAAGGCGGCACCTGCCTGTTTCTTTATCATCCCGACAACAAGTACCTTTGCAGTTCTTCCTTATTGAATTAGGCTGTAAACGTCCTTCAGAAAAGTTACCTTCTTTCCATCAACAATGGCAAGCATATAAACAATAAAAACCGGTACTTTTTGAGTTAACTTTATCGTTTTTGATTCAGTATCTTTCTTCCCCGTTTTTAAATCCCAGATATTAATCTTTCCTTTGGTCAGGAAATCAGCAAGCTCAACAGGTTTTTCCAGACGGATGCAACCGTGACTCAAAAAACGATAATCTTTTGCAAAAGCCCCTTTCGAGTTGGTATCATGTAAGTAGATGCTAAACGGATTTCCGAGGTTAAATTTCACAACCCCTAAGGAATTATCAGGGCCTGTTGACCCGCGGAAGAAATAAGGAAAGTTATTCTCTGTATATTTGTCCCAGTTTATATCCGAATCGTCGATAACATTACCTTTTGCATCAACAACTTCAAGGTTATTGCGCTCGAGGAAACGCTCATCCTTCTGAACTTTGGGCAAAAATTCTTTAGAGGCTATAGAATGAGGTACATTCCATAAAGGAAAAGAAACAACATTAGTTATATAAGATGCAATGGTTGGCGTTTGATTTTTCTTCTTCCCAACCACCGTTTTCATCTGTAAAGTCAACTGATTATTACGGTAATACCTGAGTTCGGTTTCCGCAATATTTACGACTATGTACTCCGATTGATGATTCGCTGAAAGATACTTCAGATAATTCATGGACTGAAGTACTGATTTATATTTCAATGAGGTCTTGTCTTTAATGGAATCCTTCAGGAATTTTTTCAATACCAGGTAATCCTTATCCTTACAATCGAATGCTGAAATTACTTTCGCAACTGAGCCTTTATCTCTTGAACTGATCAACTGATGAATATAAACCGAATCACGCGAAGGGGTGCTGACTTCGTTGTAATCAAAAGGAACGATGACTTCCTGCAGTTCTTTGATGAAACTTAAAACCAGGCCGGTAATCTGTTTATCGGTTTTCAGGGTTGAAGTCTTTTCGGTGGTTTTTTTTGCAAGCATTGAAGTGCGAATCTCACCAGTCATGAGCTTTCTTGAAACAAGGCCTGTTTCTTTGGCTGTCTCAATGGCAGTAATCCATTCGTTTGCTCTTTTGATATTTTTACGCGACGAAAGCCAATAAAGCGGTTCGTGATTAATGGTGTAAAATGTTTGCACCATTGACTCTGATTCTGCTACAGAATCTTTCTTTAAAGCCGGTTCCTGGGTATAACTATTGGCTACGAAACAACTCACCAGAATAAAAGCAAGAATACCTTTGCCTAAGGAGGCACGACTTTGGGTAGAATTTTTGAACATATTTTGTGATTGTAACACTGTTTGATTTTTTATCAAAGATGGACTATACCTGACCAAAAAGTGTTACATAATTCCCGGAAAGAGTTACATTATTCACATATTTTGCTTAATCATTTAACTAAGAGTCAATAGTCAAAAGGAAATAGGAAAAAGGAAAGTGGATTCTCGATGGTCGAAAATGTTACTGATTCAAATTCCTTTTTCCTCTTTCCTTTTCCTATTGACTATTGACAAATGACTTTTTCCGTCATGTTGTTATTATCAATCAACCCGCTCAAAATCAATGAATCCCTCTTCCACATTGATGTATGTCAGACGGGCTTTTAGCCTTTGTCCAACTTCCAATCCCCTGTATCCATTGACGAGTTTTCCTTCCACATGAGGATGGTATAGCCTGATCCAGGTCCCTTTGGGTGATGCACCGCTGACGATAGCATCAAACACTTCGCCAATTCTGGATTGCAGGAGCATCGCATTGGCCGATTTTTCAACCAGTCGTTCTACTTTCTTTACATCATCCTCCTTACTTGTACAATGGTGAGCAATTTCAACAAGTTGTTCAATCGAATAAGGGACTGAATGGCCTGCAATGGCTGATTTGAGCAATCGTTGGGTAACCAAGTCAGGAAAACGACGGTTAGGTGCTGTCGAATGGGTATAATCTTTTATTGCCAGACCAAAATGTCCTTCAGTAGTCGAGCCGGGAGTTTCAACCACATATTCCCCTGCTCCCAGAAGTTTAAGCACACTGATTGACATATCAACGAAATGCGACGGATCGTTTTGCTTAATAAACTTCAGGTAGTCTGAAAGAGATTTGGATTCTGCCTTTTCGGGCAGTGAAAAACCATGTTCGGAAGCCAGTTCAACGATCCTATCCCATCGTTTGGGGGTTTTGACAACTCTCCTTAAAGAAGGAAATTTTTTCTCCGACAAATACCGCGCTGTAGATCCGTTTGCAGCAATCATAAAGTCTTCAATCAAACTCTCGGCTCTGTTTTTCTGTTTTACCTTCATTTCGCTTAAAGCATCTCCTTTAAAGACAGGTTTGGCTTCAATAGTCTCAAATTCCAAAGCTCCATGCTCATAACGTAACTGCTTCATCTTTTGTGCAGTCCGATCCTGTAATTGTATGTTCTCTGCCAGACCATCAACCTTCGTAATTTCTATAGGAATCTGACCATTTTCTTCAAGCCATGCAGCCAGACTCTCATACTGAAGCTTTGCACGATTACAAACTGTTGCAAGATAAACATCAGATTGTTGGACAGATCCATCATCGCCTATTACCATTTCAACCACAACAGCGCATCGGTCAGCATCAAAACCCAGCGAGGTAAGGTTGGTTGATAATTTCTCTGGGAGCATTGGGAACATCTCAGCTATGGTGTAAATTGATGCTGTATTCAGACTGGCATGAACATCAATATTCGATTGCCGCAGCACCAATGCATCCACATCAGCAATCGCAATCAGCAAACGAACTTTATTACCAGCCAACTGTTCGGCATACGATAACTGGTCAAGATCAAGCGAAT
>TBL_comb47_HYPODRAFT_10006027_pt1 | contig 13257 bp, 13 predicted proteins | sample TroBogypolimnion_40_FD_10682 | JGI IMG/M metagenome (IMG submission 10682)
GCGGCTCGATGTAGGTGGCGTCGGCGCGGCCCGGGTCCGTCATGATCGACGCCGGGTTGGAGTTCAGCAGGATGGTGCGGATGCCTTCTTCGCGAAGGGCCTTCAGGGCCTGGGTGCCCGAGTAGTCGAACTCACAGGCCTGCCCGATCTGGATCGGCCCCGACCCCAGCACCAGCACACTTTTCAGATCCGTTCGCTTGGGCATGTTCAAGATCCTTTGTTTAACCGCAGAGAACGCAGAGAGCGCAGAGAACAACACAAGAAGGCGGGGTCTTTCCTCTGCGCTCTCTGCGTCCTCTGCGGTTAATCATTTTTTTGGCTTTCCATGAGTTTCACGAAGCGCTGGAAGGCGGGATGTGCGTCGTGGGGGCCGGGGCTGGCTTCGGGGTGGTGCTGCAGGCTGAACACCGGCAGCTGCTTGTGGCGCAGGCCCTCCACGGTGCCGTCGCTGAGGTGCCGGTGGGTGACCTCGATCTCGGGGGGCAGGCTGGGTTCGTCCACGGCAAAGCCATGGTTCTGGGCGGTGATCTCGATGCGGCCCGTGGTGAGATCGTGCACGGGCTGGTTGGCGCCACGGTGGCCGAACTTCAGCTTGAAGGTGCGGCCCCCGAAGGCCTGGCCCAGGAGCTGGTGGCCCAGGCAGATGCCGAAGATGGGCAGCTTGCCGAGGCAGGCTTCGACTTCCTTCATCATGCCGGGCAGGGCCGCAGGGTCGCCGGGGCCGTTGCTGAGGAAGAGGCCCTGGAAGCGCTTGTCCGCCAGCTCCGTGGCCGGGGTATCCCAGGGAAATACTTCCAGGTGCAGGCCCACGCCCACCAGCTGGTTCAGGATGCTCAGCTTGATGCCGCCGTCCAGCACCGCCACCCGCAGGGCGCCGCCCGGGTTCAGTTCGTAGCGGTCCCTGCAGCTCACCTCAGCGCAGAGGGCCTGACCGGTCATGTCCGGCAGGGCCTTGGCCTTGGTGACCCCCGCCTCCAGGCTGCCGTCCGCCTCGGTCCAGATGAGCGAGGGCTGGGCCCCCTGGTCCCGCAGGTACTGGGTGAGAGCCCGGGTGTCCAGGTCCGTGAGCACAGGGATGCGGTGGCGCTTGAGCCAGCTGGGCAGGTCCCCCTCGGCGCGGTGGTGGTCCGGGGCGAAGGTGAGGCGGCGGGCCAGCAGGCCCGTGGCCCAGGGGCGCGTGCCCTCGTTGAGGTCCGCGTGGATGCCGTAGATGCCCTGCTCGGGGAAAGTCATGCAGACCATCTGCCCCGCGAAGCTGGGATCCGTGAGGATCTCCTGGTAGCCCGCCATGGCCGTGGTGAAGACCGCCTCACCGCTCCCGCCAAAACCCAACGGCGCCCGCCCCCGGAAAATGGTCCCGTCTTTCAGGATCAGGTGCGCGCGCATGGGCCTCCTCGGGGATGGACGTCGGCTTCAGGCCTGGCAAAAACCCCGCGACGGCCTGGCCAGCGCGGGGTCATGAGAATGACATCGGTTCTTGCTGAACCTCCATCAGTGTAACGACCGGCAAAGGTCGGTGGGAGCCTTGTTCTTCAAGCAATGAACCGCCATACTGCTCCTTTGTTCCCCAGCTACGGAAGGTGGTTTTTTTAGCTAGGTAGAGCGAATTTTTTGCTTTGCGCGCGTGTCGGCCCCGGACTCCCGTCACACTGTCCCAACCCATGTTCTCTGGTGACGACATCTACTTCATGAAGCTCGCCCTCGAGGAGGCCGAGCGGGCGGAGTATCTGGATGAGGTGCCGGTGGGCGCAGTGGTGGTCTCCGAGGGCATCCTGCTGGGTCGGGGCCACAACCAGCCCGTGAAGCTGAACGACCCCACGGCCCATGCCGAGGTCATGGCCCTGCGCAGCGCCGGGGCCTGGACCAAGAACTACCGCCTCACCGGGGCCACCCTCTACGTGACCCTGGAGCCCTGCCTCATGTGCTTCGGGGCCCTCATCCACGCCCGGGTGGGTCGCGTGGTCTATGGCGCCACCGACCCCAAGGTGGGGGTCACCCGCTGGCTGGCCTCCCTGGAGGGCGCGGCCCTGAACCACCGCTTTCCCCTGGAGGGCGGCCTCCTGGAGCCCGAGTGCCGTGCCCAGATCCAAGGTTTCTTCCGGCGGCGCCGATGACACTGGCAATGCTGCCCAACCTGGTCCTGCTTCAACTGGAAACCCCACGGCCCCTCAACCTGGCCCTGGAATCCTTTGTGGCTGGCCTGCTGGTGGCCCTGGCCCTCCTGGTGGTGCTGTCCTACCGGCCCCTCCGGGACCGGGCCCTGGGGCTGGCGGGGCTCTTCGGTCTGGTGGCCGCCGGGGCCTGGATCGCCTTCAGCGGCATCGCCGCGGCCCTGCTGCCTGAGGCCTGTACGCCCTGGATCCATCCCCTCTCCCTGGCCCTGGGGGCCCTCTGCCTGGCCCTCTGGCCCCTCATCGCCTCCCAGCTGCTCTCGGCCTCGCCTGGAGCCCGGGCCCTGGACCCCCTTCAGCGGGTGGTGGGTCTCTGCTCCCTCGTGGCGACCGCCATGGCCCTGGTCCCATGGCCACCCAGTCGGCACCTGGCGGAAATCCTGCTGGGCCTCATCGCACCGCTCATGGCGGGCCTCACCCTCAGTGCCGGCTTTCGCGCCCGGCGGGACGTGGTCGGCATCGCGAGTGCCCTGGGTGCCGCGACCGTGGCCCTCCTGGTGTGTTGCGCGACCCTCTGGGCCATGGCTTTGGGCTGGCTGGGATCTGAGGCAGGCATCGCCACGGTCGGGATGGCCCTGGTGGCCCTGACCGCCCTCCTGGGCTGGTCCATGCTTCACCGCATGGCCGAACTGAACCTGACCACGCAGCAGGCCCGGGCCGCCCAGCTGGCGGCAGCGGAGCGGCAGGCAGAGGAATTGGAAGCCCTGGTGGAGAATCGGAACCTCGAGCTGTCCACCCGCCTCCGGGATCTCAACGAAGCCAGGCAGACGGCCGAGCAGGCCAACCTGGGCCTGCAGCGAGCCATGGATCAGCTGGAACAGGCCGCATCCACCGATCGGCTCACCGGGGCCTGGAACCGCCGCCGCTTCGAGGAAGCCGTCCTGCCGGAGATCGCCCTGGCCCATCGCCGCCGCGAGCCGCTCTCCCTGCTCATGTTCGACCTGGACCACTTCAAGCGGGTCAATGACACCTACGGCCACGGCATGGGCGATCTGGTCCTGGTGGGCACCGTCCAGTGCATCCGCGAGCAGCTGCGGGCCTCAGACGCCCTCGTCCGCTGGGGCGGGGAGGAGTTCCTGGTCATGGCCCCCGCCACCCGCCTGGAAGGCGCCATGGGGCTGGCGGAGAAACTGCGGGCCGCCCTGGCCGCCCGTGTCTTCCCTGGCGTGGGCCAGGTCACCATGAGCCTGGGCGTGGCCGAATACGTGCTGGGTGAGGGGCTGCGGGAGTGGACCGACCGGGCTGATCAAGCGCTCTACCAGGCCAAGGCCGGAGGCCGAAACCAGGTCCAGGCCGCGCCCGCTGCCGACCCCAGCGAGGGGAGCGCCACCCTGAGCCGCTCTCTCTTCGAGGTGGTCTGGGAGAGTGCCTACGAAAGCGGCAACATCATCATCGACACTCAGCACAAGAAACTGTTCCGCCTGGCCAGCGCCCTCATGTCCGTCATCACGGAGGACCGCCCCCTCGCGGACGTGGCCCTCTCCCTAGAGACCTTGCTGGCCCACACAGCCCAGCACTTCCACGACGAAGAGGCGCTGCTGCGGGAGTCCCGCTACCATGACCTGCCGCATCACGCTGCCATCCACGCCTCCCTCCTGACCAAAGCGCGGCAGCTGCAGGCCGACGTGGCGGCCGATCGGCTGGACTTTGGCAAGCTCGCCACGTTCTTGGCTATGGACCTGGTGAAGGGACACATCCTCACCGAAGACCAGAGCTACTTCGCCCACGTTCCCAGCACTGCAGGCCTGGACGAAATCCCCCCGGCCGGGGCCTGAGTCAGCGCTCCGCCAGCATCCGCACGGCGAAGGTGGCAAGCCAGTGCTCCCCCTCGTAGCTGCCCGAGGCGAGGTGCGGCAGGGAGGCCCGGGCGTGGGCGTCACCCTGGCGACGGAAGGCCGCCGAGCGGGGGTCTTTAGGCCCCAGGGCCTTGGCCAGGCGGTAGAACTCCCGGGCCCGGCTGAGGTTCAGCCCATCCAGGTGGACGATCTTGGGATCCGTGCGATCCGACACGATGGCTGGGCTGAGCCCCCGCTCGAGCGTGGGCAGGAAGCGGCGCAGCCAGGGCCGGAACTCCCGGGCCGGGAGCACTCGGGCCATGAGGGCTGCCTCCTCCAGGCATGGGGACAGGAAGTCTTCGCCGCCGGGCTCCCAGGCCAGGGGGCCCGCCTGATCCTGGGCGAACCAGGTCCGGGCCCGCTCCACCAGCAGCGCCTCGAGGGGGGCATCCCCCACGGCCCGGGCATAGTCCAGGGCCAGGTCCAGGCTGAAAGCGGTGTTGGGGTGGACCCCCGTGCGGATGGGGTAGGTCTGCTTGGGCAGGAAGGCCCGGAACTCCGCCACCATGGCATCCGTCAGGGGCTGCAGGGCCGAGGCCCAGCGCCGGGCGGAAGGGTCGTCCCAGGTGCGCAGCTCCGCCGAGAGCTTCAGCAGCCAGGCCCAGCCGTAGGTGCGCTCAAAGCTGCGCCGGTTCGGCTGCCCCAGGTAGGCCAACTCGAGACCGATGGACTCGGGATTCAGGTGTGCGTCCAGGAGTGCCCGGATCTCCGCCGCCCGCGCCATGCCCGGGTGCTCGCGCAGCAGCTTCACCAGCATCCAGTGGCCATGGACGGAGGAGTGCCAGTCGAAGCATCCGTAGAAGGCCGGGTGCAGGGCGCGCGGCGCCTGCAGCTCCTGGGGCCCATTGATGACGTGGTCCAGCTTGTTGGGATACTCCTGGTCCGCGCAGCGCAGGGCCAGAGCGGCAAACCGGTCCGCCGCCGCGTCCGTCAAGGCCAACTCCGGGGCCTCGGCCCTCACCGGAAGCACCACCACCAACCCTGCCAACATCCACCCCAAGGCCCGCATGGTCCACCCCTTGGACTGGATTCTAGCGGGCGACTTGGTAGAATGAGCGTTCTGGAGAGATGGCCGAGTGGTTGATGGCACCGCACTCGAAATGCGGAGACGGGGAAACCTGTTCGGGGGTTCGAATCCCTCTCTCTCCGCCAGATAAGTCGAGCCCCACATGGGGCCCAACTTGTTGGTGAAAGAGAAGTGGCGGGATTCAGGAAAAGGGACTTCCTCGTCGCACTGGATTTCTATACCGTGATTACCCGGTTACGAGGATGGTTCGCACGCTCTGAAGGCGCAAACTCGGAGCCTTCACGAATGTAACAAGTGCCCCGATCAGGCTAGGCGGGGGGGCGGCCCTCAGGTTCCCTGTGGGGTGCCTGGGCCATCCAAGCGAGTGTGCGGCCATCTCAAGCATTCCTGGTACCAGCCAGAGGAGTTGGTATGTATACATCCCAGACTCGCCAGACGTTGCCCGTTGGAAGTGTGAGCCCGCACGTGGAAGTCCATGTCGCCGAAAGGCAATACTCGGTCCTGGTCGTGGATGACAACGACTGCCTCCGGACCACCCTGACCCTGCTGTTGGAAACCTTGGGATACAACGCCGAGAACCGGTCAGACGGATGGGACGGGTTGCGCTGGCTGGAGGGTCACCCCCGGGTGGACCTGGTCCTCCTCGACCAGACCATGCCCGGCATGACTGGGGTGCAGATGCTGCAACGTCTCCGGCAGACCCGGCCGCTGCTGCCAGTGCTCTTCATCAGTGGGGATCTGGACTCCATCCCCCCCGCCATCACCAGCGCGGACCCCAGGGTGGGGGTGTTGGCGAAGCCGTTCACCCTCGCGGCCCTGACTCAGGCCATGGAAGCCCTCCTTGGCGCAGCCCAACCCACAGGTCAGTCCGAAGCCATCCCAGCTCCCCTGTGAATGGCACTGATGAGGCGATGAGCCACGCAAAGCAGCATCGCAAGTGTGCCAGGTTCCTGCACCCCAAGTGAGCGCCGAGCCCCACCTCAGGGGGCTGCTGGGGTGGCCGCATGACCAACCTCTGGCCGCTTCAGACCTGGAAGGAGGAGAGGCCTTCCCGGAGCGCATACCGAGTCAGCTCGGCCGTGGAGTGGATGTCGAGCTTGGCCTTGATGTTCCGTCGATAGACCTCCACCGTGGCCAGCGAGATGCCCAGTTCCTCGGCGATCTCGCTGGAACGGCTGCCTTCGGCCAGCAGCTTCAGCACCTGCTGCTCCCGCCGGGAGAGGATGGTCACTGGGGGGCTCGACGGCGTGCCAGTAGGCTGCACGTGCCTCAGCATGGCCTGGGTGGCCTCCGTACAGAGGTACCGCTGGCCTTCGGCCACAATCCGAATGGACCGGAGCAGGTCCTCCGCCGAAGCCGACTTGGACACATAGCCCAGGGCGCCGGACTTCAGCATCTCCTCGATGAAGGCCTTGTCCAGGTACCCCGTGAGGGCGATCACCTTCACGGAGGGGAAGCCCACCACGACCTTCCGGGCCACCTGGATGCCACTGCAGTCTGCGAGGGCGATGTCCAGCAGCAGCACATCCGGGACTTGCTTGGCCACCAGGGAGAGGGCCTCGGCGCCAGTGCTGGCCTCACCGACGATGGTCAGGGCTGGATCCTTGGTCAGGATCGAGCGCAGGGCCTCCCGGAACAGGCGGTGGTCATCCGCAATGGCAATCCGGATGGTCATGGCTGCACCTCTTCTTCCTTTGGTGGGAAGGGGACCCTCAAGGTGATGACCCACCCCTTGTGGGGGACACGCCGGGAGCTGAGGTCGCCGCCCATCTGGGTGATCCGCTCCCGGATGATACTGAGTCCGTGCGTGCTTGTGCGATTCATCACCACTTTGAGATCCTCGATGCCTGGGCCGGGGTCCTCCACCTCCACGCAGAGGGTCTGGCCCTGAAGGTAGGTCCGGACCCGGGCGGTGCAGTGCCCCGAGTGCTTCGCGACATTGATCAGGAGCTCCCGGACGGCCCGGTAGAAAAAGGTGGCCAGGCTCGGGTCGACGGCCTTGGGGGCCCTGTCATCCTCCAGGAGAACCTCCAAGCCAAAACCCTGCTTCAGCTCTTCGACCACGGTCTGGAGGACTGCTGGGAATGAGAGCCCTTCGATGGTGGGGGGGCTCAGCTTGGTCGTGAGGCTCCGCACCGCCAGGATCGCGCTGCGAAGCAGGTCCTCCAATTGACGGCCGAGCGCGACCTGCGCCTCAGTGACTTCGACATCGAGCAGCACCTGCGTCTTCAGCTTGGCCGAATAGAGGAGCTGCCCCAGGTTGTCATGGAGTTCATGGGCGATGGCCCGGCGTTCCCGTTCCTCCAAGAGGGTCGCCTCGAATGCCAGGCGCCGGACCGTCTTGGTGCGTTCCACCACGAGCCGTTCCAGCTCCTCCTGCCTGGCCCGCTGGTTCGCCTGGGCTTGGAAGCGAACGGCATCATCCACCACCGTGCTGAATGATTGAATGAAATTCCCCTGGGCATCGTACTGGGAGTTGACGCTCACCAGGACCGGGAATTCCGAGCCATCCTTGCGCTTCAGGACCAGCTCCACATTCCGGGTCTCGCCCATCTCCAGGAAGGTCGGGAAATCGCGCTCAAACTGCTGCCTGCTCGCCTCACTGAACAGGTCGCGGATGTTCATGCGCCCGACCACCTCCTCCCGGGTGAAGCCGAGCATTTGGAGTTCGTTGTCGTTCATGTTGGTAATCAACCCCTGGCTATCCAGGGAGTGGTACCCGCAGGGGGCGTGGTTGTAGAGTTCGGCGTAGTCCGCATTCCGCTGCTCCAGGTCCCGGGTCCGCTCCAGGACCAGCGTCTCAAGCTGCGCCTGGTGTTCTTTGAGCAGGCGGCTGAGCTGCCGAGCCTGGGTAACATCGACGAACGTGAGCCGGTGATCGTTCTTGCCCATGGTGGTCGAACTTTCGAGGCTGATCCAGGTCGACGCCGCCTTGGCGTGCTGGACCTCGACCTCGCAGGGTTCCGGTTGGCCATTCGCTTGGAGGCCCTTGAAGTAGTTCTGGAACAGGGGCTGGCTAGCGGGCATGAGCAGCCTGCCGAAAGCCAGGCCGACCAGGGCGGAAACCTCCCGCCCAAGCAGGGCGACGGCCCGAGCATTGGCCCGGCAGATGATCCCATTCGCATCCAGCTGGAGGTAGCCCACGGGAGCCAGTTCGTAGAGGATGCTGTATTCCTCTAGCAGTGTGTTGAGCCTGGTTTGGGCCTCGCGCAGTTCCTCGTTCTGCACCTCGAGCTCGACCTGATGCACTTGCAGCTCGTGCTGGAGCCGCAGGGCCTCCTCCAGGCCCGAAGGCTGCGGGGGTGCCTTCGAATGGACGGCCAGTCGCTGCTCAGCCCTCGAACGCAGGCTGGCCGCATTCTTGGAACTCAATGAAGCGCTGACCATGGACGTCACCTCGGGTGTCGAACTGTCGAAAAATCAGGTAGATAAAATCTATAGAATTTTTTTATTGGTTTGTATTTACCTACTAAAAGATAGCCAAAACAAATCAACCAACAAGGACCGAATTCAGGTAGGGTTGCCCGAATGGTGCACGTGTAGGTATGTGCAGGACTTGGCTACCGTGAAACAGGTGGTGTCCATCTGGCACCCCCCAGTTGTAGTCGACCCGTGGGGCTGGCCGCCTTTCCAGAGCCATGGTTCCTGACCTGGAAAAGACCAGCCCTCGGTGCTCTAACACCCTTATTTCGATTCCTTAAACTACCTGTTTCCTGTAATGGCGGAGCTGTCTACAGCCGTTAACCTAGCTTGCAATGTCACGAGTGCAGCGATAGGTCGGTGATGAGGTCGACCTGTCGAGGCTGAAGGCTGGACGAGGTTCTACCCGTCCCAGGAGGGCTCTGCCCGCGCTGGGAACCGGTAGGCAAGTGATGGGGAGAGGTCTGCGCATGAGCCCGGTTCGCAATAAGGTCGACAACACAGGTAGGGCGATGATGGAGGTGCCGCCGATCCCCACCAGGTCCGTGCACCCCTTGGCAAGCACCCCCAGCGCCCGCCGGAAGGCCGAGGCAGACGTCAGGGAGATGTTCCAGACCAAGACTCAGGTGGTCAAGCTCACCAAGGCCCCCCGCCCCGCGCCTCCGCCGGTCAGCACTGAGGACATCGCACTTCGCGCATACGAGCTTTTCGAGTCCCGTGGTGGGGGCCACGGTCAGGCCCTGGATGACTGGCTCCAGGCGGAGCAGGAGTTGTTCGGGTCCAAACCCCCACCAAGGTGAATCCCTGACAGGGGTTTCCACAGGGGGAAAGGAGCTGGAAATGGTCTTCGACTTGGCAGTGATCACTCAGCTTGAGTACATGGATCGTCTGCTGGATTACATCGACGCTGGCGCTGACCACGCGTGTTCAGGGGGGATCCTGGAGGATTATCAGACCGGGTTCCTCAGCCAGTGGTTGGAGGATGGCGGTCAGGTCTACGCGCACCTGGATGAATTCCGCAGGCTGCGCTATTACCACGAAGAGTTCATCCACTGTGTCTCCTGGGTGCTGCAGGACCTGCAGTGGGGGATCTCTCCCGGCCGGAGACTGGTGCTTCGGCACGCCATCCAGGATGCCTCCGCCGCCACCATCAGCAGCCTCTGGCACCTGAAGGCCAAGGTCAGAAGTGTGGGAGCCCATCTGGAACCCCAACCCATGGCCATCTGACCCCATGGTGGGCGGCCTGTGGAGAACCGGACCCGCTACCACGTGATGCAGGAGGGGCGCTCCACGGGGTTGGAGGTGGTGCTGCGCTGAGGTTGGCGTCGAAGCGCAGCCAGTGTGCCAGCAGCCTGGCCCGGGGCATCACGGCCGCATGACTCACGAAGGTCGCCCACGGCAAGGCATTCACCCTATGGGATCCGGAAGCTGGAGCCAGTAGTGTAGTGGTCTGCGCGGCCTGGCCGCCATTGGCGGTCGCGTGATCCAGAAGGAAGACCTTCAGAGGGCCATCGGAATCCACCTGCTCTGGCGGGCCCGCCTGAAGGCCGCCCTGGAGTCAGGGCTGGCCCACCCCGCTGCGGAGTCCCTCCGCAGGAAGGACCAGTGCGAGTTCGGTAAGTGGCTCCGCGCCTAGGTCGCGAGTTCCGGGGAGTCGTCTGGCCATCTCCAGACCGTGGACCAGCTCCACGAAGCCTTTCATCAGGCCGCTGCCGAGGTGGTGGAGCAGGGCCTTGGAGACGAGACCACGGCGGCGTCCTCCCGGGGCGGCCCTGGGGGCACCTTCCTGGAGACCTCCGAGCAGCTCATTCTGGCCATGAAGGCCTGGCACGAGAGCCTGTCCTAGCGTGATCCAGGTCAGCCGGTGGCCTTGAGAGCCTTCTGGAGGGTCCTGGCGATCCGCACGGCATTCTCCAACACAGCGCGGTCCGCTGGGCTGAGCTGGGTCTCGTTCAGCACCACCTTCACCGCCTCCTCCATGCGGATGGCATGGATGGCTTCCTGTCCCAGTTCGCTGTAGTTGTCATGCGTCATCGCGGTACAACCCCCACGCTCTCCTGATCGTCCCGTGGGGAGAAAGGCGAAACTTTTGGCGACCCGGGCGCCAGGCTGGACTTCAATCTTTGACTTTTCTGACCGATAAAGCTGAAAATCCCCAAGGACACCCCATGCGCCGATCGGCCCTCCTTCCCATCCTGGCCCTGCTTGTGGCCTTCCCGCTGGTCGCCCAGGACAAGGCCAAGGCCGAGGCCATGGTGAAGGAGGGCATTGCCTTCCTGAAGGCCAACGGCAAACCAGCCCTCTTCGGCGAGGTGAACAAGGCCAGCGGCCGCTTCCACGTGAAACCGGGCAGTTCCATCTATCTGTTCGTCTACGACATGAAGGGCACCATCCTCGCCCACGGCGCCGAGCCCAATGCCATCGGCGTGAACCGCTTCAACGTCAAGGATCCGGACGGCAAGCAGTACGTGAAGGAGAACCTGGCCATGGGCCAGCAGAAGGGCGGCGGCTGGGTGGACTACAAGCGCCCGAACCCCGAGACCCGGAAGGTCGAGCAGAAGACCTCATACCTCCTGGCCGAGGGGGATGTGGTCGTGGGTTGCGGCGTCTACAAGTAGGCCCAGGGCTCAGGCTATCCTGAGGGCATGGTCGCTGGGTTCCCCGCATCGCTTCCGTCCAGGCCCCAGGGCCCGGGGCCACTCTGCGCCTGGACCTGCCGGGGCCACTGCCCCACCTGCCAGGCCTTGGCGGGGTCGGTGGTCGATCGGACCGAACTTCCCTCGCTGAGCACGGAGGAGCCCACCCTCGCTCACTGAGGATGGTAGCTTGGGAGTCAGTTCCCGGAGGTCCTCCCATGAGGCAGTTTGTCGCCCCTTCCCTCCTCGCCCTGGCCCTGCTGGGCTGCGCCGAGCCGACCTTCGCCCCCGAGCGGGTGCAACTGGGCATGACGGAGGAGCAGGTCCTGGGCCTCATGGGCAAGCCCACGGCCACCACTCAGCTGGAACATGCCCGCATTCTCGACTACGAGACCTTTGACCAGGACCGCTGGTTCGGAGTCGGTCGGAAGGAAAACCTCAAAGTCTTTTCCGTGCGACTGGTGGAGGGCCGGGTCAGCAGCGCCGGGCCCAAAGGCGGGACCTCCACGGCTCTGCCCGCCGCCCCGGTTCCAGCGTCAGTCCCAACCCCGCAGGCCAAGCCCGTGGCGATGCCGGTCCAGACCGTGGCCCCGCTTGCGGCTCCCGCCGTGGCCCCGGTGCCGCCCGTGGCTCCCAGCGGAACCTTCGACCTGAGGACCGAGCTGGAGAAACTCGAGAAGCTGAAGAAGGATGGCCTGCTCAGCGAAGCCGAGTATCAGGATCTGCGCCAGAGCGTGCTGAAGAAGGCCAAGCAGTAGGCTGACTCAGCTCCCAAGTGAGCCAGCGACGTGGATGGTGCGGGCGATGCGGACCGCATTCACCAGCACAGCCCAATGGGCGGCACTGAGGTGGGACTTCTGGACCTGGACACCATAAGCAATCGACCTTATAGTCTTCCGTCTATGGGCAAATAGGCTGGGAGGGCGAGCATCGACGATGCCCATGAGCAGCCCTGCTGGACTGGGTCCTGCACCACATCCTCGGCTTCAACAAGCAGTACACGGATTCTCTGAAGGCAGCTGACTAGAGCCGCTTTACGAGAAGGATCTTCACGTGGGGGAGGAGCGTCTGCTCCTTGGCAGGTCGCCCCTGGATCTTGCGCACCAGGCCCATCCCTTTCACCACGCGGCCGAAGGCGGCAAAGCCCTGTCCATCATGGTTGCGCCGGCCCCCGAAATCCAGCTCTGGCTGGTCACCGATGCAGATGAAGAAGTCGCTGGTGGCGGAGTCCGGTGCCCCCCGGGCCATGGAGATGGCGCCGTCCACGTGGCGCAGCCCCGTGTCCCGGGTGCGCTCCAACGGAATGGGCGGGAAGTCCCGGTCCTCCCGCGTGGCGCCGCCCTGGATCACTTCGATCTTCACGGGGCTCTGGGGCTGGTTGGCGGGGGTCACCGTGCGATGGAAGCGGCCATCACGGTAAATCCCCGCGTCCACGTAGCGCAGGAAGTTGGCCACAGTGCGGGGGGCCCTGGCTTCTTCCAGCAGGATCTCAATTGGCCCGAGTTCCGTCTGGATGAGAACCCTGACGGTCTGGGCAGCCAGGGGCAGGCCCAGAAGCAGGAGGAGCGGCAGGAGGCGACGGAGCATGTCTGCGATTCTAGCCGAGCACCTGCTCCAGGACTGCGGTCATGGCCTGGAAGCTGAAGGGCTTCTGGATGAAGGCCGCAGGACGCAGGCCCTGCATGGAATCCACCGCCTCGCCCTGGCTGTAGCCACTGGCGAGGATCACGCACACCTCGGGATCCAGGGTCTGCATGCGCTGGAAGGCCTGGCGGCCGTCCATGCGGGGCATGGTGAGGTCCATGAAGACCAGCACGAAGTGGCCCACTTGGAAGCGCTCCAGAGCTTCGACACCGTCCTTTGCGGCCACCACCTGGAAGCCCAGATGCGCGAGCATGCTGCCGTAGCTGAAGCGAAGCTCCGGCTCGTCATCCACCAGCAGGATCCGCCCCTGGAAGCGGGGCTGGCGTGGCTCCAGGCTCAGCACGGGCGCAGGGATTTCAGCCTTACTCGCCCGGAAGTGGACCTCGAAGCGGCTGCCCTGGCCGGACTCTGATTGGATCTCGATGCCGGCCTGGTGCCCCCGCAGAATGCCCAGCATGGCGGACAGGCCCAGGCCCCGCCCCGAGCCCTTGGTGCTGAAGAAGGGGTCGAAGATGCGGGACAGG
>TBL_comb47_HYPODRAFT_10006029_pt1 | contig 13254 bp, 13 predicted proteins | sample TroBogypolimnion_40_FD_10682 | JGI IMG/M metagenome (IMG submission 10682)
CACCTCGTGCACAATCACTGGCCTGACCAACGGAACGACGTATTCGGTCTCGGTGACCGCAAGCAATGCTGTTGGCACCTCTGACCCTTCTGTCGTTGCTGTCACCCCAGCAGTTCCTGTCGTGACAGCTGCCACCGCCAAATTGGCAGCCACCGGCTCGGATCTCATGAACCCTCCCTGGCTCGCCATTGCACTCTTTGGCCTGGGTGGCGGAGCGCTGATGATGAGTCGTCGAAGGAAACACCAGGCTCACTCGTAACTCGCTGGAGCTACAGCCCCGAGAAGGACCACGGACTCCAACTACGGCTGAATTGTGTTCCGACTCATTGGTATTAGAGATACGCATCAACCCAGAAGTTCTCCCAAAGAACCAGGATTCGTTTCTTTGTGCCTCACTTTTTGGTCGCCACCAGAGCCAGTCCGGCCACGAGGAGGCCGAAGGGGCCTCGCTTCATCACGGTTGGGGAGTTCACAGGTTGTTCCTCGCTTTCAGACTTTCAGGCCACGCATCTCGATGGCACGGGCTGCGACGCTATGCGAGGCGGCGAGCACGATCCCTCAGGCCCGCACCCCCCGACGCCGCCGGCCCAGCATCACCCCACCGAGTCCAAGAAGACTGAGGGAGAGGGCAAGAGGGGCCGCAAGGTTTGCACCGGTGACTGCCAGCGCCGTGGGCGAAGGAGTAGTTGTGGCGGTGGTTGTGGTCGGCGCCGTCGTCGTGGGGGTAGTTGGACTGGCGTACGTTCCCGTCTCGATCTGGCCACTGTCTCCGACCGTCACAATGACGCCTGGACCGATCGCCGACCACCGACCGCTCACCAACGCATTTGCTCCTGGCTGAAGTACCCAATTCGTGCCATCGGCTGAGACCATCACGACCGGCTGCGCCAACGCGCCGTACGGATCGGCTTCTGCAACGAAGAGTCCTTCGCCATAACTCACCTGGTTCCAATCGATTCCCTCACCACCGGTGGCGGTCGTGAACGTTGTCCCATCAGTCGAAGTTGCGACCACAGGAGAAGTGGTATCAGTGCCCGACGGTGGGTTTCTCACGAGCACGAACGTCCCTGCACCGACCGCCGCTCCGTATCCTGAGAAGGGTGCGGCTTGGCTCGTCCACGAACTGCCTCCATCGGTCGACGTCCAGGTGGTGGGGTTGCCCCCAAGGCTTCCATAGGCATAGATGGTGGAGCCCTGCGAGACCAAAGCGCCGATGTTGGCCCCAGCAATGGGTGTCTGGAGCGTCCATGTCGACCCGTCCGTGGAGGTCGCTACATTTCCTTGATAGTCGGCCGCGATGAACTCTGTCCCCGTCCAGATGCAGCTCGTCCAATAGGTCAACAGGTTCGCGAGCGGGTGCACAGACCACGATGTCCCGCCGTCCGTCGACGTCATGGCAAAGGAATTCGAGTTGTTCGTACCAATAGCAACGAACTCAGAATTGCCATAGACCACTTCTGACCAGTAGTCCCCGACCGATGTCGCAGTGGTCGTCCACGACTGGCCATCGCTCGACACCGAGACGGCGCCCGTTGTCGTGGTTGCTCCTACTGCGATGAACTTCCCGTTTCCATAGGCGACGGAGCTCCAACCATCTCCGCGCCCCCAACTGCCCGTTGGTGCGGTTTGAACGTGGTTGCTCCACGTGATGGTGGGAACTGAGCTCACCGCCGTCGCAGTCACCGGAGCGCTGACCAGGCCCACGCCGGCCACGAGGGCGCCGATCGCAACAAGATTCCAAACTCTCCCTCGGGCCACGGTCATTCCTCTCTTTGATGCGATTCCCCAACATAACCTCATTTCCTTGCGCAGTTTCGAGACCATTTGTGCTGCATCGAACCGGCACCTTGCATTCCCTGACAACCGTTCTCGAATGCCTAGGGCGGCGCTACTGATTTCCCATTGCCGTACCGCGGGTTCACTTGCCTACCTTGCACTTCGTGGTCGAGTCCGCAACCCAGCAACGCTTCAGTTTTCTAAAGTGATTGAAGCTGCCGAGCCTTCGCCGGGTTATCCCCCCCACCGAGAGCGCTCTCCCAACCTCTGGTACCATCAGGTTCGTGCAACGACGCCCTCTCGTGCTTGCCACCACAGCGTTTCTCACCTGTGTCCTCACCGTTTTGCTCGCGCTGGTTGCCCAGGGAGCAAGCCCCTCGTCGCAGATGGCAACATCGAGTCCCATCAATCTTGCCTCCGGACCGGTCAATGGAGATGTGGCGTGCGTGGCGGCCCTCGAGTGCACCGCCATTTGGAGCGACCAAGGTGGAATCATGACGGCCAACGAAGTTGCTGGCCAGTGGCAAAGCCCCCACCTGCTCTCGGGGAACCAAGATCTCTCGGGCTCCCTCCAGGTCTTCAAGATCTCTTGCTGGTCGGCGGGCAACTGCATGGTGATCGCCCAGTCAACCGTGGCGTCGAGTCCCCTCGTCGTTGGCGTCGAGACGAATGGGACTTGGGGAGTCCTCGGAGCCATGCCGACAGGAGGGGTAGACCTCGCCGGGAATGCCCTGAGTTGCGTCGCCCCTGGGTGGTGCCTGATCCTCAGCAGCTTGGGAGGTCCCACGTATGACGTTGCCTACACAGTCTGGCAGGCAGGAACCTTTTCTTCGCTACACGATACGGGCTTTGGCTTCTCGCAGTACCCGCAAGCGTCGTGCTGGGCAGTCGAACAGTGCTATCTGTTCAACGCGGGTACGGGTGGGGGCGGCTTCGTGCATGCGTCGTTCGGGGTCTCGAGCGCGAGCGGCTGGACCCCAGTACAAGGCGCAAACCTCGATAGCTACGACTTCTTCGACGCCTCGTGCACCTCGGCAACGTTCTGCGCACTCGTGGGACTCGACACTGAGACCGAATTCGCTACTCCCTCCGTGGCATGGCTCAACGGCACCACATGGCAAGTTGACGACGCCACGTCATTGGTCATCTGTCAAGCAAATCATTATGGCTGTTCTCCTGGCTTCACGAACGTGAGTTGCAGCGGCACCTTCTGCCTGTTCGGCGGAGCGGGTTCGGATGCAGCTAGTCCAAATTCCGTCATGCTCGAAGGTTCACTTCTCGACAATCAACTTCAGTACGCCTCCCCAGACCCGAACTTCACCCAATTCATGGGCGTGAGCTGCACGGCGGCGTGGACCTGCGGGCAAGTGGGATTGAACACATTGGACTATCTGACTGCGATCACTAACCTGCCCACGTTGACCGCCAGTGCTGCAACACCAACGAACGCAATCGTCGGCTCGCCCCTGTCGATCGATCTCAACCAATTCGCCAACGGAGGAAGTGGTACCTATTCGTTCGTCCAATCTGGAGGTTCCCTCCCCAACGGAATCCACCTCGATCCTGCAACGGGCGTACTCAGTGGTGTTCCCACTTCGGCGGGTTCGTACGTTGCTACCTTTTCGGTCACGTCGCCTGGACCTCCCACGCAGACTGCATCCCTTTCGGTTTCGATCGTGGTGGCTACTCCGGCCTCGCTCCCAGTCCTGGCAAAGACCGGCCTGCCCTTCTTTGAGTTTGCAGAAGTCGGCATCTTGTTGACCATCTTTGGCATGGCGGGGATCGAACTGCGACGGCGTCGCGACCTCGCTGCATGGCGCTTGCTGCGAGGCTCATCGCCACCGACGTTGGAGCGATAGCCGACCTCTGGGCTAAGCCGGGCCCGTCTCTCGATGATTGGGTCACCGCTCGAATCAATGGAGGTCGTGCGCCAGGAGCGAGCCACACCCCCAGGTCCACGAGCACTCGTCTGACGATCTCAATCGACGTCGCCTTTGTGCCGTCGCAAAGGCGACGTCGCGTTCACCTAACCACAGGGCAAGGCAGCCATGCTCGAGTACTTGACCAACGGATCGAGGTAGAGGCGGTTCAAGTCCCCCATCGCAGTGTGGTTCTCGATGATGTAGATGAGTTGATGGACAACTGGGAATCAGCTCAATCAGCATCCAGCCTTCGACCGATCGCCCCTCTCCAGTAGAATGACCACCATGGCACAGTCTGCACGAATCGTTGCGATCAGTCACTTGGGGGACTTCAAGCTTCGACTTACATTTTCTGACGATCGCGTGCGCGATCTCGACTTTGATTTGACCCTTCAAGGCGGAATTTTTGAGGAACTGAGAGACCCAGAACTTTTCAACCGGGTGACCATCGACGAGTTCACCGGAACACTCTGCTGGCCAAACGGTGTCGACCTCGACCCTGATGTTCTTCACGGTGACTTTGAGCCATCACACGGTCCCGGACCTCACGTGCTCGCTGACTCCATGGTTCTCAACAAATCTCAGGAGTAACGACAAGAGCGTCGAAAGATCACTTATGGGAGATCAGGGGCTCAATTCCCCTCACCTCGACCAAAAAGCCTATGAAGGCTTGATCCCTGTTAACTCCTGGGTAGGGGAATCAATTTGAAGTGATTCACGCTGACAAAAGGGTCGTCAATTTTTCAGTCTTGCGACCTGACTCTCGTGCCGATCTCTCACAGCTCGAGGGTGATACTCACCGGGCAGTGATCTGAGCCCATGACTTGGTCGTGGATCTGAGCGTCGAGCACCTTGGCCACGAGCTCCTCAGACACTAGGAAATAGTCAATACGCCATCCAGTGTTGGTAGTGCGCGCTCCCCCGCGATACGACCACCAGGTGTAGTGGCCGTTCCCTTGGGTAAACATACGGAAGGTATCGACAAAACCAGCATGAAGCATGGCGTCAAATCCAGCACGCTCTTCGTCAGTGAAACCAGCCTTTCCGACATTGGGTTTTGGCCGAGCAAGGTCATCTTCGCTATAGGCAACATTTAAGTCTCCGCAAAATGCCACCGACTTCTTCTTCGCCAATGCCTTGACGTGTGCCAAGAAAGCAGGATCCCACTTCTCATGGCGAACAGACAAACGGCTTAAGTTATCTTTGACATTGGGTGTGTAGACCGTCACGAGATAAAAGTCATCAAACTCTGCGGTGATGACGCGTCCTTCAGTATTGGAGTTTCCGAAGGTATCGTTTTCGAGTTCGTACTTCGTCTCGAGACGCTTTGGCAAGCCCTGGGTGACCTTCAGGGGCTTGATTTTGGAGAAGATGGCGGTACCGGAGTAACCAGGCTTTTCAGCCGAATGCCAAAACTCATGGAAACCGTCGAGCTCAAGTGGTGACTGATCTTGCTGCGCTTTGATCTCTTGCAAGCAGAGAATGTCGGGCTGCACTTCATCAAGGAAGGGTTGAAAGTCACCCTTCTTGTGCACGGCACGAATTCCATTGACGTTCCATGAGACCAAGCGAAGGGACATGGGCTCAGCCTAGGAGCACACAGGGGTGGCGTTGCTGATCTCCGTGAGGATCACCCCTCTCACGACCCGGTGAGGCGTCGAACCTCGTCAGCTTCGTCGAGAGAGAGTTCCCACGATCCTGCAGCCGCGTTCGCCCTGATTTGCTCTGGGCTAGTTGCGCCAGCGATCACCGAGGCCACCGCGGGTGTGGCGAGAAGCCACGCGAAGGCCAGTTCGAGCAGCGTGTGATCACGTTCTTGGGCCCATGCCTCAAGGCGCTCGAGGATGTCAAAGTTCGCATCCGTGAGGACTCGCTCAGCCATTGCCCACTTCTCAATACGCGTGCCCTCGAGCACCGCTGCCCCTCGCCGGTACTTACCGCTCAACAAGCCGCTGGCCAGAGGGAAGTATGGAAGATAAGCCAGGCCAAGCTCGGCGCAGACAGGCAGAACCTCGACCTCGTCGCTGCGCTCGAGCAGGCTGTAGTTATTCTGAACACTGACGAAGTGCGCTCCCTCCCCCGCTGCCACTTCGGCCTCGCGGAGTTGTTTCGCTGAGAAGTTGGAACAGCCAATCTCGATGATCTTGCCCTCGTCGATGAGCTCGTTCAACACTCCCAGGGTCTCTGCGATCGGCACCGTCTCGTCGGGTTGATGTAATTGATAGAGATCGATACGGTCGGTACCGAGTTGGCGAAGGCTTCGCTCGACCGCTTGGCGCACATAGGGGCCGGAGGCACCACCGACGATTTCGTCGTTAACACGACTGCCGAACTTGGTGGCCAAGACGATGTCATCTCGGCGGCTCCCGAGGGCGCTTCGGCAGCGCTGTTCGCTCGTCAGGTAGGAATCAGCAGTGTCAAAGAAATTTATGCCGACCTCTAATGCGGCGTCCACCACCGGCAAGATAGCGTCCTCGGCCATAGTGAAGCCAAAGTTATTCGTACCAAGTCCGATGACCGAGACAGAGAGAGAGCCGATTGTACGCTGACGCATAACGAGTTCCTTTCCAAGGGTTCCTCGGTAAGGATAACGCGATGTACCCCCGCTAGAAGGGTTGATGCATTTCAGAGGCGGGAGAAAAGAACTCGACTTTTCTCCCGATTTCTGCTGCGACAACGGGTTGACGAACGTCCCCATATCTGTGAATGGCGGTTACGAGCTCTAAGGGTTAAACCCCCTTCTGTCCCTCTCGATAAGAATTGGATCTGCCCCTATGCGGAGTGGCGAACCGCTCGAACAATCGTGTCGATTGCATCTCGTTCGCCTTGTTGCGTCTGGACGGGCCGCCGCGCCTGTTCTGCCGTGACGATCTCAAAGCCAGCCCCTTCGGCTGCCCGCACAACTTCTTCTACGCTGTAGAGCGTCTCAGGATCCTGGGGACCACCGACTCCGTGTTCTAGGTTGTCGGCGTCATGGGCGACCAGAAGGAAGGTGCCACCTTCGCCTACCGCGCTGAGTCCTCCTTCGAGAGCGGTCCGTCGTTGAGGAGGAGGGAGTTGGAGATAGAACATGGCCACTAAATCAAACTTTTGATCTGACTTCCACGTCGTGGCGTCGTGCTGTTCAAATGCAACGGAGACCCCCCGTTGAACTGCCAGAGCTTTCCCTTTTTCCAAACCGACAGCAGAAAAGTCGATACCAGTTGCCGTCCAGCCTTGCTCGGCCAGCCAAATTGCATTCCGCCCCTCGCCACAGGCAAGATCAACTACCGTGCCCGGAGAGAGGTCTTGCGTCTCTCGCACGAGAAACATGTTCGGACGATCCGTCCAGATCAACTCTGTGCCGGAGTATCGCTCATTCCAAAATTTCTCATCCATCGCTCTCGCCCTCTTCCCGACAATTCTCATCTTCGAAGCCCGACGTCTTCTCAGGCTTCGTGGCTGTTCCGTATGTGAAGAAACTCCATGGCTTGGGGCCCTTTCCGTAACGCTGTGTGATCGGTCCGAGAGTAAATCCAGCAGCAGCAACCATCGTTTTGGGATCTCTCGTTAATTCACAGCCATCAGCAATTCGACGCTCTATCGGATCAATCCTGTACTGCCACTTGGCGACGGTGGGATCTGGAGCGATGCCGTGTTCGAGGAAGTGAATCGTGCCACCTGGTCGCAGGACACGAAACAACTCTGATAGTGCCTGATCAGGATCGGGAACAGTGCAGAGCGTGAAGGTGACGAGAGCAGAATCACAGACGCCTGGCTTGAGAGGAATGGCTTGACCATCAAGACCAATATGTCGAATCGGAATCGTTGACTCTTCAATTCTTCTAGCAGCCAACCGTCCGGCCAGAGCCGAAGGTTCAACGGCATAGACGAGTGAGGCAGTTTCGGGGTAGAAGGGAATGTTCTTGCCAGAACCAAAACCGATCTCTACAACGGTTCCCGTGAGATCACGTGCTACCTCGCGTCGAAACTTCTCTAGTCCAGGATTCCCGCATGCACAATCAACGAGTCGAGGAACCACATGCTCTCGATACCACCCCATAAATAACTCCCTTCAACGAACGCTGATTCAGGCTAACTTTGTGAACATTTTTTGTACTTCTTCTAATTCATATCCGGAAGCAGCAGCATCTTCGGGATGCGTGATGCAGTAGACCAATCCGCTTGCCACGAGGCGAAATCCAACCTGATCAAGGGCTTTCGAGGCAGCGCTCAACTGGGTAACGACATCACGGCACTCTCGGCCTTCGTGCAACATTCCCTCGATGCCTCGAACTTGCCCTTCGATTCGGCGCAAGCGCTTTCGTAAATCTTCGACCACATCATCTGGTAACTGCATTTTAATTCCCCTTCCTCTCTTGCTCATACAACGTTGATTGATGAGTTGAAACGATCCCCGATAAATTCCAACTAAACGAGACAAGCGCGCAGAAACTCTTCGACGCGCTCGTGGGTCTCTTCAATACAGAGTTGCCCGTCAGAATTTTTTTTAATGTTCAAGCCTGGGCAGAACATATCGCTCTCTCCGCAAAAAAAATGTGGTGATCCTTTCACCCCACGCTTCTGACCTTCCCCCCAGTCATTCATAACCCCTTCATGCTTGGATACCGCCTTGAGATCGACAGCGTAGCGAGCTGCCAACTCGGCGAGTACCGCCTCATCATTGATGTCGATGCCTTGTTCGAAGAGGAGCTCTCGAAGTTCCATGCTGAGCGCTTCTCCCTGTTCGGGATCCTTTTCATAGACCGCAGCGACCAGGGAGAGACCCGCCAAGGTCGATGTCGGAAAGTTCTCAGGGCGAAACCCAGCGAAGAGGCGAGGAGCGACTTGTTCTCGCAGCGCTGCGATATTGGCCTGCGCCTTGAACGCACTCATTGGCTCTCCGTTGATCAACTCCAAGGGCCATGAGCGCACCGTTATTGGAGTCCCAGCGCCGGTGGCATCACGTTGAGCGATCGCTTCAACGAGCCCGACGTAGGCAAAGGGGCACCATAAATCTGCGTAAACCTCAAGATTGTTCACGATGGCGCTCCTTTTGACGAGTGGGTAGTTTTATTATACCCTATGGGGTATGTGTAAAGCCGTGACCTGTAAACAATGTGGAAAGCCGGGATGGAAAGGGTGTGGACTCCACATCGAGCAAGTCCTTGGCAATGTTCCAAAATCAGAACGCTGCCACTGTTCGTCTTCTCCTGCTCCTGCCAAAAAACGCTTCTGGTCCAAGGCATAACGAATCCTGATTGCTCAGAAGAGTTACGTTTCCTTGGCGGCCACTTATCCGAAATGGGCGCTGTCTCAGTGCCGTAAACGAACAGCCAGTAGCTCTTTCAGAATAAGAGTGAGTTGTCGCCGCTAAAGGAAGTTATCGAACACTCGTGCACTGAGACTCTCGATGCAAGGGACAGGTGTCGTTAAATCTGCGCCAAAGCTCAGCGAACCGTTGCGCAGAGTTGTGCGATCGCCCGCTTCGCCTGTGAGGAGGAAGAATTGGCCAGACGCTGAGGAAGCACGCAGACGGTAGCCAATGGGGTCACGGGTGGAAACGGCACACCGACGGTTGTGGGCTGGATCGGCGTATCCCAAATGGTCTGCTCGGTGGGATTGGTGCAGAACTGCGAGACAACGATGCCGTAACCCCCCGCCCGCTTTGGCCAATGCACAGTGAGCGCAAGAAAGAGAGGAGTCGCGAATGGCTGCGCTACGCCGTTCGTGGACTAAGTGACCGTCCGACCACTTGATGACTTCGCAGTCGTACCGGGCGTGACCAGCGAGGTCCATCCAGGCACCGCTCCGGCGGTAACTCGACCGAACGGCGCCCCGAACTGGGCCACTACTTTCACGGTCCCACCACCTCCGGTGATACACCCGTGCTGAACTTCAAGAGACAGAGTGCTGGTTCGACCCGCGATCGCGTCGGACCCTTGAAGTTCGACGATGGCATGAGCATCAGCAGGGAGTGAACTCAACGAAAGAAGTGATGCACTAACGACGACAAACAAAGCGGTGCGGGCGAACAAGGTGCGATGCCACATGGCACAGATGATACCTTGCAAACAAGATCGCTACTTGCCGCTCTTTCCCGCCCTTGGGGTAGTCATCGTGAACGTTCCTGTTTGACCATCGAGCATGACTCGAAGTACGTAGCTACTCCCATTCACCGTGCTTGCATTGTTGCCGTAATGGATGTCAGCGGCACTCCCATCAAGACCTGTCATCTCCGCCACCATGATCGTTGTCGTCGCTGGAGAGGGGCCTTCTCGGGTCAATGTCATCGCTGGCATCGCTCCAGTCACTGCTCTGCCGGTCGCCTTCGAGCAGATATGCACCTCGACATGGCTCATTGAAGTTCCCGTCGTCATACTCATTGAACCCATGCCATTCATCATCCCGGAGACCATCAGCTCGCCCGAGGTCGGCTTCAACGCCGTGATCTGCTCCCTCGAATACATCGTCTCGCTAGGTCCTCTCCCAGCGACCATGACGTAATTCTTGGTCGTCGTGACTATGGCATCTGGATTGCTCTTCAAGTACGAAGCGCAGTCGGACGATGCGACAAGTAATGAAGAGCCCTGACCGCTCATCGGCATCGACGTCGCTGGGGAGCTGGAAGTCCCTGACGAGCATGCAGCGAGACCGACACCACACATCGCAATGGCGATCAAGCGAGCGAGGGCATGCTCTCTTGCGACTTGCGCTGTTTTTATTAAGAGCATTTTTCCCATGGTGTCAAAACTACCTTGGAAGCTCAGCCAAGAGTCCTCGGGGCACGCAGGAACGAGCGGTGAATCTTGACAGTGAAACGAGGCCCGACTCGCCGACAATACGGCAACCGCCTTGGGCTCTTCTAAGAATTCGATCCTTGTCCCGAGGGCATTCGCTTCAGGCCATGTTGAGGCAAGAAAGTAGGTTGCAATGCGTACCAGCGGTGAACGTGGGGTGGATTTCGAAGAAAAGTCTTTTCTCTGATAACACGAGGGTGCGTGGCGCCCTACAACTCCCCAGCGTCAAGAGCGGCCAGCACGTCATCGGATCGTTGGCGGACGCCGTCAAGATCACTGAGGCGCCCAAGGCCAGCAACTTGTTGGGCAACACGAGCGTTCCGAGCAAATCGATCCCGATGGCGATCGAGGAATGACCAGTAGAGGGTCGTGAAGGGGCAGGCATCAGGGCCGGTTCGGACCTTACGGTCATAGCGACACGATCCGCAATAGTCGCTCATCTTGTCGATGAAGGCTCCACCCGCGGCGTACGGTTTCGTGGCCATCTGTCCCCCATCGGCGAACAGCGCCATGCCCAGGACATTGGGCAGCATGACCCACTCGGCAGCGTCAACAAAACTGGCCCACATCCACTCGTTGCCATCGGTTCGATGCCAGCGAGAAGACCGAGATTGCCCAAAATCATCAGTCGTTGGATGTGGTGGGCATAACCATGGTCGTGTACCTCATCCATGACATGGCTCACACAACGCATTGATGTTGGCGATCCAGTGAAGAGTGGCGGAAGGGGTCGATGCGCGTCAAGTGCATTCACACCTCGATACTCAGGCATCCATTTCCAGTAACAACCCCAGACGTACTCTCGCCACCCAATGACTTGACGGATGAATCCTTCTGCCGAAGCGAGAGGAATCGCCCCTCTTCGACATGCCGCATCGACCGCATCACACACCTCGCCAGGCAACAAGAGTCCAAGATTCAGCGAGGAGCTCAACAGCGTGTGGGAGAGGTGCCAACTTGACGACAACATGGCGTCTTCGTGGGGACCAAAGGTAGGAAGGACCGATGTGACCACGTAGTGGAGTCGCCGAAGTGCTTCGCTTCGTGACGTGGGCCAGGTGCCATCAGGATCTGCGCCCCAACAACTTGTCGGAAGGTCAGCCATGACATCTCGGTCGAGATCGTCAAGAGGAGTACGCAAGGGTTCTGGCCAGGCCCGACCATCTTTTGGTGGGCGTTCGCGATTCTCTGCATCAAAGTTCCAGCGGCCGCCCATGGGTTCGCCTTGGTCCATCAGGTACCCGAGGCGCACTCGCTGCCAACGGTAAAAGTCTTCCATCTTGACTGATCGTTTCGATTCAGACCACGCAGCAAACTCGTCGTAGTGGCAGAGAAACTGATCCGATCGTACGAGCGTGACACCCAAACGCTCGCACAAGTGATGGGCGTCAAAGGAATTAGGCTCCATAGCGAGCACGCGCGGGGGTTTAAACAAAGCTCGGTGTTCTTCGAGGCCTGACCCAAGCGACGCTGCATGGCGATAGTCGACGTCGAATCCTTCATCGACGAGTTCGGAGGCGAACCGACGCATCGAGGCAATCAAAAGATGTGCTCGCTGGCGATGCCAGTGTTTCGACGCAAGCTTTGCTTTACTTTCCACCATCAAAATGCGGACCGAGCCTGGAGAGGCTGCCGCCAAGGGCCCAAGGCCCCGATTGAGCTGATCCCCGAAGACCCAAATCGTCTCCATCTCGCTCGGCGTGCTTTTTGGCGACCGCATTATCGTGGTCCGTGTTTCACAGTTTCGGCGACCGAGTGGACAAAGGCCGCGCTGAATGCTGAGCGTTGCAACTCAGAGGTATCGGCGACCGTGCTCATCGATCCCGACAAAATTGCGCTCATAGCGGTGCTCCTAGAGAGGCTTTCAGCACCCTTAAGGATAGGGGGTCTCAAACTCCATGGTGACAGTCTGTGACAGGAAAACTGCATCCAAGCCAATCGGAGGTCATAAGATTCACAACGGACCGAGTGGCAAGCAAGGGAGTTCTGATGAACCGTACGATTTACAACGAAGACCACGAGGCATTTCGCCAGAGTTATCGCAGTTGGGTTGACAATGAAATTGTCCCCCACGACGATGAATGGAATAAAGCTGAAATCACGCCTCGAAGCCTCTTCACCAACGCCGGGAGCCAGGGTTTTCTCGGCTTTGATATCCCCGAGGAATTCGGAGGAGGAGGCGTAGAAGACTTCCGATTCAATGCCATTGCCGCAGAAGAAATCCAAATGGCTGGTGTGACCGCCTCGGGTCTTGGCATGACGCTCCACAACGATATCTGCGTGCCGTATTTCCTAAAGTACTGCACCGCCGAGCAGAAGCAACGTTGGCTTCCGGGCATCGCCTCAGGCGAACTCATCACGGCGATCGGCATGACCGAGCCTGGGATCGGGTCGGACTTGGCGTCCATGGGAACGACAGCACTGCGAGACGGTGACTCCTACGTCGTCAACGGCTCGAAAACCTTTATCACCAATGGCATCAATGCTGATCTCGTGGTGTTAGCCGTGAAGACCGATCCCAATGAACGCCACAAAGGTATGAGCTTGATCATCATGGAGCGAGGCTTAGAAGGTTTTGAGCGAGGGCGAAATCTGGACAAGATGGGCATGAAAGCCCAAGACACCGCTGAGTTATTTTTCAATGACGTTCATGTCCCGGCGGCGAACCTGCTCGGCGAAGAGGGCCAAGGTTTTGCCATGCTCGTTGACAATCTTCCCCAAGAACGGCTCTCTATTGCGATTGCCGGAGTCGCCGCAGCAAAGGCAGCCTTGGAGTG
>TBL_comb47_HYPODRAFT_10006030_pt1 | contig 13252 bp, 24 predicted proteins | sample TroBogypolimnion_40_FD_10682 | JGI IMG/M metagenome (IMG submission 10682)
TATTTTCCATATAAAGTTATGCACATTGAACGTGCCGAGGCAGATGATATTATTGCTGTTCTGACAAAGTATGCGCAAGAGAATGAACTTGTTCAAGAGGGATTAGTTGAAGAACCACAAAAGGTATTGATTCTTTCTTCAGATAAGGATTTTAAACAACTGCACGTATATCCTACTGTGAAGCAGTGGTCTCCAATGCAGAAGAAATATGTATCTGCAACTAAGAAAGAGATTCAAGACTATATCATTGAGCATATCGTTAAGGGTGACGCTGGTGATGGTGTTCCAAACATTCTAAGTAAAGATGATGTCTTTATGAAAGGCGAACGTCAAAAACCTATGAGTGCGAAACGACTTGCTGAATTTATCGAGAAAGGTATTGATGCATGTCGTAGCGATGAAGAGAAACGTAACTGGCATCGTAATGCAGTTCTTGTTAACTTCGATAATATTCCACCTGATGTTGAGGAAACTATCGTTGTATCATATATAAGTAGTAAACCGACTGGCGATAAAATGAGCATATACACATATTTAATTAAACATCAATGCCGTTTATTACTGAATGAACTAGAGGACTTCTAATGCGTAAATATGTATCTCAGATTCTTGATGAAATTCAAGCTGATCCAAAGTGTATCGATAACTATAAAAATGATGCTGTTCTAAAAATTCTCTTTGAATATGCCTTTGATCCAGCAAAGAAAATGATTCTTCCAGAGGGCACTCCTCCATACAAACCTGCTTCTGAACCATTGGGTATGACACCAACAAATCTATTTGGTGAGATGCGTCGTATGTATGTTTTTTGCCGTGAAGATTTAGAGCCACTGAAGCGTGAATCACTATTCATCTCATTACTTGAAGGTGTGCATCCTTCCGAAGCAGAAATTCTGATCGCAACAAAAGATCAAGCACTTCATAAGAAATACCAAAAGATCACTCGTAAACTTGTTACTGATGCTGGGTTCATTCCTCCTGTTGAAAAAAAGGTAAAATCTAGTGAGACATCTAGAGGATAATGATAGAGATTTCATTCTATTTCTTCTAAGTCTTGAAGAAGATGAGTTCAAAATGATGTTGAACTCAATGACTGATGAAGAAGAAATGATTATATTAAATAACATTCAACTTGCAAAAGAAGAATTGTTTGATGATGATATGGAAAAGAATGGAATGAAAGAAGCTCAAGAAATTATAATGAAGATTAAAGGTAAATGATGTTTTTCTTTAAAAGAACAGAAATTGTGGTTGATTGTTTTACTGTTCATAGAAGCGTTTATGAACTTTATAAAATTAGACCAGCAATTAAATATTATGAAACAAAAATGGATTGACGCATTTATGGATACTGCTGCAAGGTTTGCGCAGTTGTCCAGTTCTAGAAGACTACACGTAGGTGCGGTTGTTGTTAAAGATAATCGTATTATCTCTATTGGTTACAATGGAACTCCATCTGGTTGGGATAATAACTGCGAAGATAAAATCTATTGTGACGATGGAGATTGGAAAGAACAAACAGATAAGCTGCATGATGAGTGGGTAACGTATAAACTTGTGACAAAGGATGAGGTTATCCACGCAGAGGCGAATGCCATTGCAAAACTCGCAAGAGATGGTGAATCTGGTAATGGTGCAACTATGTTTATTACTCATGCTCCTTGCGTTCAGTGTGCAAAACTTATTTACGGTGCAGGTATAAAATCGGTTTATTATAGGGAATCTTACCGAGATACAGCTGGAATAGAATTCCTTGAGAAATGCAAGATTGAAGTCAAAAAGAACTTACCTTTTATAAATAACTAAGGTATAATAGGTTCTACAATGGAGTTAAATATGAAAAAAATCCTTCTAGCATTAGTTCTCCTCTCAGTTGCAGGTTCAGCAATGGCTGATCGTTGTTGCTATCGTGGTGGCTATGGATACGGATGGGTTGCGCCAGCAATTGTTGGTGGTGTGATTGGTTATGAACTTTCTAGACCACAGGTTATTGTTGAACAGCAACCAGTTTATGTTCAGCAACCACCAGTTGTTTATACTCAACCAGTACCACCTGCAGGTTATCATTATCAATTAATGATAAATCCACAAAATAATTATCAACAATGGGTGTTAGTGCCGAATTAATTTCATAAATAAATGATAACCCTACTACTTGTAAGGTTATTAAAATTTCGCTTTACTTTAATCAAAAGGTGTAGTATAATTTCTACTATGAAAACATTAAACATATCCAGAACGATGAATAAACATCTTCCGCTATTAAGTGGCTGGAATTGCTCACGCTCACAGTTTAATGCCACAGCGATTGAGTATGATACTGGGGGTTTTGGAAAGTAAAGATAGACTACTAAGTTTATTTCCCAAAACCCTCTAAGATGAAAATCTAGAGGGTTTCTTGCATTAGGGTCGTTAGATTAAAAACTAAAAGTTTTTTTATAAATAAAAATATGCGGCTGTAACTCAATGGATTAGAGTACTCGGCTTCTACCCGAATTGTTGGGGGTTCGAATCCCTCCAGCCGCACCATCTTTGGAGAAATTGTGTTTAAATGTAAACACTGTAAAAAAGAAATTGAAGGTCTATCAACTGCTAACAAAGCAAACCACAGTAGGTGGTGTTTAGAAAACCCCAAAAGATCTACATATGGGGGAGGTTGTAAACAAATGCATACTAAAGAAGCTGTAGCTAAACGTACTGCAGGGATTAAACAAGCATACGCAGATGGTAAGTATGATAATGTAATTCGTAAAGGAAATCTTGGATACAAACATACAGATACATCTAAAGCATTAATTAGTCAAAAGGGTCTTGCATCAAAGCATAGACGTTTGGTTAGATCTATAAGAGAATATGTGAGAAAAGATGGAACAGTTGTTATGTTAGATTCCTCTTGGGAAGAAGCACTAGCAAAACGATTAGATGAAACTGGAGTTGAATGGATTAGACCAAATGAACCAATACCTTATGTTGGTTCTGACGGTAAAAGTCATAACTACTTTCCAGATTTTTATCTTCCTGAATATGACTTGTATCTTGATCCAAAAAATCCAATTGCAATGCGTGTTCAGAAAGATAAACTTGAATGTTTGAAGAAAGTAATGCATAATCTAATCTTAATTGATAGTTTAGATGCTTGTTTGAATTTCGGGCGAGTAGCTTAATGGCAGTGCTGACAACTCATAATTGTTAAGGTGTTGGTTCGATCCTCTCCTCGCCCACCAAATATGTACGTGTGACCCGAATGGTTAGGGAACAGTTTGCAAACCTGTAAAGTCGTGAGTTCGAATCTCACCCTGTGCTCCATATAACCATGTTTGCAAAATGGTTAATCAAATATCGCTTGACTTTTATGTCAATTTGATGTATAATAGTGTCTTAGGTTGAGAAATTAATCAAAAGTCCTCTCTAAGTCTTTACGTAAAGTCGGAAGCGTGCGGCAATATCGGTTTTCAGGTCGGGTTTTTCCGAGATAAAATCTGACCACTATGCTCGGTTCGTCTATCGGTTAGGACACTGCGCTCTCAAGGTGGAAAGACGAGTTCGATTCTCGTACCGAGTACCATATTAAATTATATTGGGTAGCCAATGCCAGTAGGTAGCTTAATGCGGAAGTAATCAGGAGCCGTCCTGACCCCATTAAGTTTACAAGAAACCTTGAGAATTGTTCGCTACAATTCAGGAGGACGCTGGATAAGTTGGATCGTAATGTATGATGCAACCATTCGTATGACGTATACGTGGTTAATCTTCCTTGAGGGAAGTTGTTGCTGATTATCCCAGTATAATTTAATATGGTAGAGGTTATAAACAAGTCTCGTAGTAAAGAAAGAGTTGGGGGATCTTTCCTACCATAGTTGTTTTTGTTTAGTGCTATCAAGGTATCGTCATAGGACGCTATGACTATTCGGGTCCAACTGTGCGAGGAACGGATCGTTGCAACTGCTATTCGCTTGTCAGTGTTAGCTACATTGTTGACAAATCGGCATGATAGCACTAAACAAAAACAATGGAGATCTAGTCCCGTAACGGTATCGGGGGTTGACTGTAAATCAATTGTCTTTTACCTTCTTTGTTCGAATCAAAGGGTCTCCACCAAATTTGGCTCGTTAGTTCAGTTGGTTAGAACGCCACCCTGTCACGACTGGTTCGATCCCAGTATTCCCCACCACGAATTGGCACTGTAAGAAGTCCATCAAAGGTTTGACAAGCCTGCAAATCAATCAATACAATTTGCGAATTTTGTCACCATATTTTGGTCTTGTCATATAGTGGTTATTATACCTGCCTGTCTAGTAGAATATCGGGGTTCGATTCCCCGCAAGATCGCCAAGAATTCAACTGGTAATTGAATGGTGAATATCCAATTATTGGTTGTGGTACTGGTAGTAGAAGCATAGGATTAAGAGAAATTGATGAACAGTTATATTACAGTTTTTGTGAAGGATTGTTTAATATACATGGAATAAGCCCACAAGGTTTGAATGTTGACACATTTTTTATGGTACACTAAATACTTTACTTGCCCCAATAGTTAAACGGTATAACAGCTGATTAGTAATCAGCAATTTGCAGTTCGATTCTGTGTTGGGGCACCAAATTACTTCTAAAGTAGAGCAAAACCTAAATAAAAAATTGAACAACATGGGTATTGTTGTTCTGTTTGTTCATTAGAAACATGGATGGAACAACCAATAGTATTAGAAATTGATCATACTGATGGTAATGCTTATAACAATCGCCCAAATAATTTACGACTCATCTGCCCAAACTGCCATAGTCAAACTAAGACATTCAAAAACAGAAATAAAGGTAATGGTAGGAAATTAAAACAGCATGATGGGTGGCTCCTTGTATAATATTTTGGAAATATATCAGTAGCATAAATACATAAATAAGATGTTGTTTAATTCTACACTACTGGTATACCCATGAATCGCTTACTGTTCATACTAAAAAGAAAAGATGATTATAATATTCAACGAGATAACTCGATTGGATTGAGCACAGGTCTATACAACTCAGCAAAGTTTATGGACGACATGTTGATTGACTCTGGTATTGATTCAAAGATGGTTGTTGTTCCAGATAACAATTATATTGATAGAGAAGTTACTCAATATAAACCAACTCATGTTATTATCGAAGCGTTGTGGGTTGTTCCAGAAAAATTCCAAGTATTAAAGAAATTACATCCGAATGTTAAATGGATTGTTCGTTTACATTCAGAAATGCCTTTCATGTCGGGCGAAGGTCCAGCAATGGATTGGATTCCTGAGTATGCCATGATGGATAATGTTTATGTAGCTTGCAATGCCCCACGTATGATGCGTGAAATTAAAGAGATTATGAAAGCAAAATCTCCATGGAGAATATGGGATTATAAAGTAATCTATCTACCGAACTACTATCCTCAAGTGTTTAAACGCAAAACTTTAGACAAAACAAAAGAGTATATTGACATTGGTTGTTTCGGTGCGATTAGACCTCTAAAGAATCATCTGGTTCAGGCAATTGCTGCAATTGAATTCGCAAACTCAATCAATAAAAAGTTGCGTTTTCACGTGAATGCAGGTAGAATAGAAATGAATGGTGGACCAGCTGTACATAATCTTAAAGGTTTGTTTCAGCATGTGTATGATGAAGGTCATGAGTTGATCAATCATAATTGGACACCAAGAGAACAGTTCTTAGAACTATGTGCTCAAATGGATTTAGGTATGCAATGTAACTTCTCTGAAACATTCAACATCGTCGGTGCTGATTTAGTTTCTCAGGGAGTTCCTTTGATTGGTAGTAAAGAAATTCCTTGGCAAGTTGTTGGTCGTTGCGATCCAACTGAAAGCCATGATATCGTTAAAGGTTTACGTAATGCATATTCTTCACCAAGAATTAATGTGGTGTTGAATCAGTGGTTCATGAAACGCTACACAAATAAAACCAAAGCAATTTGGGAAAACTATTTTAAAGGAAAATAAATGTCACATACAGTAAAGATTCATCGTTGGATTAATGGCATGTTAAAAATTGCCACAACAATTCATGAAACATTAGAGCAAGCAATTGAGCATGCTCGTCACATGACTCGTGGAACTGGGCATACTGCCAAGGTTTACGGTGAAAATGGCGAAATTGCCCATACAATTAGCGAAGATCTAACACAAAATACTTACGCTTAATAATATTACTCAGTAGTGTAACGGCAGTCTTCCAAACTTCAGTTACGAGTTCGATTCTCGTGTCCCGCTCCAATAGAATGAGGCATAATATGCGAAAGCAAATCGACATTGATGAAGTAAGAGATTTCATCATGGCACAAAGTCCAGAATCTAAAATCTATATTGGTGGTGATTCTGAAAGACATTTGATCGGTAAAGATTGGTACGCAGATTATATCTTAGTGATTGTTGTTCACATTAATGGTAACAATGGTTGTAAGATTTTTGGTGAAGTGCAACGTGAACGTGATTGGGATAAAACCAAGAATCGCCCACGTATGCGTTTGATGAACGAAACGATGAAAATCGCCGAGCTCTACCTAAAGCTACACGATGTGTTAGAAGATCGTGATGTTCAAATCCATTTAGATATTAATCCAAATGAAATGCACGGATCTTCATGCGTTATTAATGAAGCGACTGGTTATATCCGAGGAATGTGTAATGTTATTCCAATGGTAAAACCAAAAGCATTTGCTGCTTCTTACGCAGCAGATAGATACAAATCTTATATGGCAGCATAAAATGCGGGAGTAGCTCAGCTGGCTAGAGTACTTGGCTACGAACCAAGGGGTCGGGCGTTCGAATCGCTCCAGGCGCACCAACTCATAAAAGCTAGTATAGTAGTATTTTAGGCAATTATCCTTATAATACTTCTAAAATACTACTATAGTAGTTTTAATGCGGTAGAGTATAAATACAGTATAGGAGATACTCTACCAATGAACGCAACCTGTCAAAATTGTAATAAAGAATTTACATATGGTCACAGCAAGACTGGAAAGTTTTGTAGTAATCAATGTAGTGGTGAATATAAAGTAAAACCGCTCGAGAAGATTTTTGGGCTGGGCATAAACCTAACATTTATAGAGATGTAGCGAGAAGATTTTTATCAGAGCGCAGAGGATATAAATGTGAAGTTTGTGGGATAGATAATTGGAATGGTAAAGACTTAACCTTACACGTTGATCATATTAACGGAGATCCGAGTAATAATCATCCAACTAATCTAAGATTAATTTGTCCTAACTGTCATAGTCAAACTCCTTTCTTAGGCGGTGCCAATAAAGGAAGAGGTCGAGGTAGTTTAGGATTAAAGCATTAAAATTAATGCGGGAATAGCTCAGTTGGTAGAGCACTTGCTTGCCGAGCAAGATGTCGCGAGTTCGAATCTCGTCTCCCGCTCCATTGACTAAATACATTAATGAACAATATTAATCTTTATTCGAATTTTATCTATACTAGAAAAGTGGATCTTGACTTGGAAGAGTTAAGGTTCACATCTCATTTTATTGCGAGAAATAATGTTAAATTACAACGTATATCCAATATTTCCAACACCAATGTATCAAGCAATGGTTGATCAGCAAATATTTGATAATATTCATCCAAGTTGGGCTGGCTACAAGGAGATTGCTGAGGCATCGAAATGAGTGATGGTGGTAAAGGAAGCACACCAAGACCACTATCAGTGGATCCCGAGACATTTGCAAATAATTGGGATAATATCTTCAAGAAAGAGAAAACAGAAGACGATCCATTTGGAGAACCACCAGCTGGAGGAATGACTACTCAGCAGGGAGAATCGCTGGGATCGTAAAATACTCCAGTTTATCGTCGTTTTATCATATAACCCTCTGTTTAGAGGGTTTTTCACACCTTTTCACATTTTGGAGCACGTAAGTTATTGATTTAGAAGGCGAAAATAAGTCATATTTCGCTTTACTTTCAAGAGATTATCAGGTATAATATTGGTATGAAAGTTGAAAAAGACCTAAATCCCGTAAAACCCTACAAACTTGAGGGGAATACAAAATATCCCTTTACTTTAATACGGATTTGCGGTATACTTACTGTATGATGATTAAAAATGAAAGGGAAACTATGAAAACTCTGATCTCCTTTGACTCTGCTTCTTCTAAGTTTGTCGGTTCTGTTGATGGTAAAGTTGTGGTTCGTTCTAAGTATGAGTCCGCTGTTAAGGATCGTCTCGCTGAGATGTCTGGTACTATCGTTGAAGCACAAAAAGCATTCGAAGAGAAATCTGAGCGTTTCGATATTAATACTCGTTTCGGTTTCGTTGAGAAACTCGTTACCATGGTTGCGTCTGGTGTTCAACCCTCTGCTGTTATCACTGGTGAAGGTGGTCTCGGCAAAACTTACACTGTTACCAAAACTCTTGAGTCTCATGGTTACAAAGATATTTCTGATCTTGCTGACTTTGAAGTTTGTGCAGTGATTAACACTCGCAAATGTTTTACTTTCGTTAAGGGTTTCTCCACCGCAAAGGGTTTGTATCGTACTCTTTTCGAGAATAATAAATCTATTATTGTTTTCGATGACTGCGACGCTGTATTGCGCGATCCAGTTGCGTTGAATATTCTTAAGGGAGCATTGGATTCCTACGGTAAGCGTATTATCTCTTGGAATGCTGATATGCGTGACGACGATCTACCAAAATCGTTTAACTTTGAAGGTCGTGTTATCTTTATTTCTAACATGGACCAGTCTAAGATTGATCAAGCCATCCGCAGTCGTTCAATCCTTGTTGACTTATCTATGACTGCCAGTCAAAAGATTGACCGTATGGATTATATTTCTAAGATGGATGAGTTTTTACCTGAGTATGATAACTCTATCAAAACTGATGCTATGGATTTGATTCGTGCTATCAAAGATGAGTGTAAAGAAATCTCTCTGCGTACTTTAATCTCTGTTTGTAAGATGCGCCATTCTAATCCTAAAGATTATCGTGAGTTTGCTCAATACGTACTTTGCAATTAATACCGTGATGTTTAGTAAAGTTCATTTTATAAGGATTTGTTATGACATATGGTACTTACAACGGTAAACAATACCCAGCCGAACATGGTTCGTTCTTTGATCGTGGATCCGCTGACTCATACTATCATCGTTCTCCTGATCCTCATCGTGGTGGCGTTGGTGGTAACTCTGGTCCTCGCTTAGAAGCCAAACATCCCGACGAGATCGATGCGTATATGGCTGGGTATAAGTTCAATGAACAATACGGTGATAAAAAGGATTGGGGTTGAAATGCCAAACATGATGTACCTAAATCCCGAGGATGAGCGTGATGCCGAGATCAGAAAGTTACTGGACGAAGGATTAAAACCAATAACGATCTGCGCCATTCTTGATGTGGAAATGCAAAGAATTTACGATATCATTGATGAAGATGTTGATTATGACGATGATGATATCGAATATATACCTTATACGGAAGAATAATGGAGTGGTATAAGTTCAATGAAGAGTATGGAGATAAGAAATCATGGGATTAAATCTTGAGCAGTACCAATGCCGTGGTGAGCGTGCGTTGTATAAGAATATCCCTATCGCTCAACTCGCTGAAGTTCAGGAACATATGAGAAAGAATTTCAAAGGGTTGCGGTATAGGTTTCGTGGTCCTCGCTATGATAGCATGGCGTTGACTTGTTTGAAGCGTGATGCTATTAAATTTTCAGTTTACACAAGGAGTTGATTATGGGTTTAGATATGTACTTGTCGGGTAAGCGTTATTTGCGTTCATATGACAAACAGGACGCAGAGAAGGTTAATGTGATCAATGAGGTTCTTGGTCTGGATAAACTTTCTGATATTGGTGATGACATGCGTGCCATTGCCGTGAAGGAAGTTACTGTTGAAGCTGCATACTGGCGCAAGGCAAATGCAATTCACAAGTGGTTTGTTGATGTTTGTCAGGATGGTGTTGATGAATGCCAGGAAACGTATGTATCGAGGGAACAGTTGAAGCAACTGCTTGATACTTGTCGTGAGGTATTGGCTGACAATAGTAAAGCCGAAACCCTACTACCTACAGAAGCAGGATTCTTCTTTGGTGGCACGGATATTGATGAATGGTATCTTGGTGATGTTCAATTTACCGCTGATCGTTTGCAGTATCTTTTGGGTTCTGAAGAGTTGAAAGAGTTTGATTTTTACTACCAGTCTAGCTGGTAAGGAGTTTTATGGGAAGAATGTATGAACTTTACAAGGTGCTCTCGATGCTGCGGCAGAGGGATGCTCAAATCCTCTCTTTATATGATGAAGGGTTAACACCCGCTTCAATTGCTGGTATTCTAAATATACCTCTAACATTGGTATATGAAGTTATCGAGGATCGCGCTGATCCCGATACAATGGATATGCAGTATAACGAGGATGAAATGTGAAAACACAAAAAGAAGAAACCGAAGTTCAGTCTGGCTGATCTTCAAAAACTGGATGAAGCCAATGAGCGCATTCGTATCCTGGAAGCACAAGTCTATGGAAGTACAAAATGAAAGTAAAGAAACTAATCAAGAAACTATACAAGGCGATTTTGAATCATCAGGTAAAGAAAGAAGCCAAGATCTATAAAAAGTTACTCAAGAAGTCCGTGCAGGGTAAAAATACCTCTCCAATCAAATGACCACAACCGAAGGTCGTGCCGAGATTTGTATGAACGAACGAATTAAAGAACTTGCCAAAAAGGCTGGAATAAATTTAACACCTTCTCAATTTTCAGGTGTACTAGAGGATGAAGTGGATGAATTTACGCTGGAAGATTTCGCCGAGTTGATTGTTAGGGAATGTGTTGCTATTTGTCAAGATATAGATGGCGAGGATAACATTGATGTTAAATCAGGCAGACAGGATTGTGCAGTGGAGATTCGAGAACATTTCGGAGTTGAAGAATGATTCATCCAGCAGATAGCGAACCGCATATTCAATGGAATCACATTGATGGACCATTGTTGATTTGTCGTGATGGAACACCCCATTGGCTTACTAAAACAGAACGACTTTGGTTGAGAATGGGATTTACCAACATCAACCAACTGGATGAAAAGCATTGCAAAGAACCACAACGGAGTTGAAGAATGAATGAACGAATTAAACAACTTGCTGAACAGGCTGGACTACGATTTACTCAACTAATGAGCAATCCAATGGTTCCTATTGTGGATGGTAAAGAAACAGACTTGGAAAAGTTCGCCGAGTTGATTGTGTTAGAATGTGTTGATGTTATTGATGAAACCCATATGGGTCAAATTTTAACCATCTTCATTATTGATAAGATTAAGGAACATTTTGGAGTTGAAGAATGATCTACGTAGTGGCAGGAACAAAGCATGAGGCAGATTATTGGATCATAAACGATATTTCCAAGAGATATCTCAAGGATAATAAAGGATATCTCAAGGATAATAAAGCCAAAATGACGGATTATACCTATGTAACCAATGCACAATGTCTGGCAGGAGTAGAGAATCCGCATGGTGTATTCATTGGTAATTGGATGGGAAGACCAGACATTAAAGACATAGTGGAAACGCTGATGAGAAGTAATGCTAATACTGCATTGGCCAAAATCTATAAGGAATTACAATGACTGATCTAGACCAAGATTCACAAATCTGCGGAACCGCTGCAAGGTAAGTATAAACTGCGTAGAGTTCGATCTACCCATAGATGAGCACTGTTTTGAGTTTAAATTCTGTATGTGCTACGAAGAAGAAGCGGAACAACTGAGAGATGCTAAACTACCCGAGGATACCTGCTACCATCCCAATCCCACTAGAGAAGAACATCTTACTGGGATGAGCAATGGAATACGTAGAGTGGTATGACTGCTATTCGATAAGAAATGGACAGAGTGAGACTTAATTTCTGCGCTCGATAATCTGGAACACCACGTACCGAAATCGCTTGGTGGATCTGATGAGGATAATCTGACTCTACACAATATTTCTAGTAATCGTATACATTCTTCTGAGTTAAGAGTGGCCAAGGCAAAGAATAGAGATGCTGGTTTATTCCTCGTTTGGATATACTATTGGTCTGGTAAAATGGTTGAGAATTCCCGAGAGCAACGTATAATTGCTGAGATGAGAGATCTGCGTAAAGGAGTTCTTGGGAAGCTGGCTGAAAACATAAGATAAAGAAGTCGCCTCTGCTTGAATCGGTATCATCGCGGACTGACTAAATAGACTTCGATCTAGATACCCTCATCTTTCCACAATCCGATGCCAGAAAAACGCCAACGAAAATATCCGACCAAGATTTGCCCCACGTGCACTAAGCCATTTGCCAAGCAAGGCAAGTATTGCTGTCGTGCCTGCGGTAATGTTCGTACCTTCACACCCACATATAAAGCCAAGATCAGCCATGGTGTCCGTAAAAAGATGAACGATGATCCTGAGTTTAAACAAGCAACAGTCAACCGAATTCTTCCCGATATCCCTATACCACCACAGATAGAATCACCCATGGGTTTGGACCAGTTTATTGCAGATGGTGACCTTTGGACCGAAGTATAACTGCAAGAAATCACTCAAGTATACTTGCCTTAATTCCACATATACCGTATAATAACCCTGTCGGTGTTGATACTGTCTGGTACTTGCCTTCGTTCGAACTGCGCTACAAAAACGAATCACAATGTGGGTTATAGCCAACGACAGAGCATCACTCAGACTCAACAAACTGGAGAATCCAAAGGGATAACCCTATAAACTCGCTACAGATGTGATTTTAGTCCTACAGCCCACTTTTGTGGGCTTTTTCTCATTTAAAATCAACGACTTACAGACGATAAAAAGTGCTTTACTTTTATTAAAAACAAGAGTATACTTACTGTATGATGATTGAAAAGGAAACAATATGAAACTGTTAAGCACTGGTAACCCAAAAATTCTCAAAGGCATGAAGCAGGGTTATAACACCTACATCCTGCACCTCGCCCCAGCAAATCTGTCTGGTCACGAAACCTGTCCAAAGCGGACAGCTGGTTGTACTTCTGCTTGTTTAAACACAGCTGGTCGTGGTGGTATGTTTAAGAAAGGCGAAACGACCAACATGATTCAGAAGGCAAGAATCCGTAAGACCCAGTTGTTTTTCAACGATCGCAAAGAATTTATGAATCAGCTGGTAAAGGACATTGAGTTGGCTATCAAGCAATCAGCCAAGTTGGGTTTGACACCAGTATTTCGTCTGAATGGTACCAGCGATTTGTCCTTTGAGAAGTATGA
>TBL_comb47_HYPODRAFT_10006031_pt1 | contig 13252 bp, 11 predicted proteins | sample TroBogypolimnion_40_FD_10682 | JGI IMG/M metagenome (IMG submission 10682)
CTGATCAGATAATTTGGACTAACCGTTTTTCCCAGGTTATCGAGACAGGCATAAGCCCTGATCAATTGCAACAATGGGATATCTGCTGAGCCGAGTGCCAGGGAGGGAACTTCAGGCAGATCGGCCTTAATCCCCATTTTATGTGCCAGGTCCACCGCTTCCGAAATTCCCGAATCCAATAGCACCTGAACCGAAACTGTATTGACAGACTTTGAAAGTGCCCCTTCGAGTGAATAATACCCGCCATACTCGTCATTCGAATTTCCGGGAGACCAATCCTGGTATTCAGAATAGGTCGTTTTTTCATTGGGATAATATTTGTCAGGCGACATTCCATGCTCAATTGCCGAAGCATAGATGATTGGTTTAAATACAGATCCGACCTGGCGTGGTGCCAAAACGTGATCGAACTGGAAATACCTGAAATCGTTGCCGCCAATCCACGCCTTAATATCTCCTGATTTGGGATCCATGGCTACAAAACAGCAATGAAGCAGTTTCAACGCGTACTTCACTGAATCCAGTGGCGACATCTTAACCTGTTTCTCCCCATCCCATGCGAATATTTTCATATTTCTGGGAACTTTAAAGGCAGCAATGATCTCATCTTTTGATTTACCGGCTTCTTTGAGTTTCCTGTAGTGTTCCGACCGTCTGATTGCCCTGGATACGACTTCACTGTTTTTCCCCCAGGGATCCTTTCCGTCCCAATGTTTAATAAAAGTCGATTGCAACTCTTTCATTTTCTCCTGCATAGCCATTTCGGCATAACGCTGCATCCTTGAATCAATGGTCGTCACAATTTTCAAACCATCTGTATAGAGGTTATAAGGCGTACCATCAGGTTTTGTATTTTCGGCGCTCCAATCTTCCAGCTGCGGTCGGATCAATTCCCTGAAATAGGCTCCCGGCCCCGTATTGTAAACAAGATAACTGTATTTTAACCCGAGGGGTTCGCTGCTATACTTTTTAGACTGCTGGGGTGTGATGTAATTTAGTTTGGCCATCTGGGCAATTACAACATTTCTTCGTTGTAACGATTTTTCAGGATTGATCCTGGGATTATAGAAGTTATTGGCTTTTAACATCCCAACGAGTGTTGCTGCCTGAGGAACAGTTAATTTACCCGGCTTGACCGTGAAAAAACGCTCAGCAGCAGTCTCGATACCAAATGTATTTTCCCCGAAAGGAACTGTATTGAGGTAAAGTGTAAGGATCTCCTCCTTCGAATAAAGACGTTCGAGCCGATAGGCGATGATCGATTCCCTGATTTTAATCACGGGCATTGTCAATGGCCCATAGTTCTTTCGTCCGTAAATATTTTTAACGATTTGCTGTGAAAGTGTTGAACCACCACCTGAACTCTTATCCAAAAGCAAAATTGATTTAAAAACAACTCTTAAAAGTGCCCATTCATCGACGCCCCGGTGTGTGTAGAACCTACTGTCCTCGGTGGCAATCAAGGCATTGATCATATTGGGAGAAATTTCCCTATAAGTGACATTGCTCCGGTTTTCGATGTAATATCGACCCAGAAGTTTGTTGTCTTTTGAATAAACTTCTGTGGCATCGGGTTCCTTTATTTTAGTAAGCGTAGTCGAATCAGGAAGTTGGCCAAAAGTTCCAATGTAAACCAAAGCAAAAAGCACAAGAAGTAAAAACAGTCCGAAAACCCCGAGTTTCAAACCCCAGATGAGAACTCTTTTGCCCCACGATTGTTTAGAATTGGAAAGGAATCCAGAGAAAAAACCTTTTAAGTTTTTCTTTTTTCCGGGTTCCTTCTTTTTTTTAACTGACATTTTTTTGTCTCGAATCATCTCAAAATATTTTCAAAAATTATCCACATCATGAAAATTGCAATCTCCGGATCCACTGGTTTTATTGGCAAACAGTTGTCGTACTTATTGTTACAATCAGGACATGAACCAATTTCAATCTCTCGAACTGACCTTTCAGCCGGGATAAATCATCTTACAAAAGTAATCAAATCCTGCGATGTTATCATTAATCTTGCCGGAGCCCCGGTTTTACAACGATGGAACGAAAAAAACAAGCAAAATATTTTATCCAGCAGGGTCGATACCACAAAAAAGTTGGTTGAAGCTGTCCGGTTAAATTTGCCGGAACACCAACCTATTGTTTTTATAAGTGCCTCTGCAATAAGTGTATATAAAAACGGGAGTATCCATGATGAAAAATCGACAAATTTGGGGTCCGATTTTTTGGCGGCTGTTTGTCACGCCTGGGAAAAAGAGACTGAACCATTAAACGGTTTGAAAATAAGGTTATGCACGATTCGGATTGGAATTGTACTTGGAAGAACGGGCGGGTCGTTAAAAACAATGTTGCCCATGTTTAAGCTTGGTTTGGGTGGAAAAATAGGTTCCGGGAAACAATACTTCTCGTTTATCCATATTGAAGATGTTTGCAGGGCAATTGAATATTTAATCCGGAACACTCAATGTTCTGGCATTTACAACCTTGTCGGACCAAATCCGGTTACCAATGAATTGTTTACAAAAGCACTATCAGAAAAATTGCACCGTCCTGCAATTTTTGCGGTTCCGGGATTCATGCTAAAACTGATCTTTGGAAAAGCATCTGATTTGATAATCGAAGGGGCAGCTGTAAAACCGGCCCACTTGCTCAATGATGGCTTCCGGTTTAATTATCCTGATATCAGATCTGCGCTGGAGCATATTTAGATTTTTGATTTGAATATTCTAAAAAATCAGAAGATCATGAACAATCAATCGTCAGAAGAAAAAATACCCCCGATTTATATTGTTTCCGGAGGCAAGGGGTTGGCAGGTGATACAGTTGTTCAATCTGTTTTAATTCAGTTTCCCAACAACAGGGTTCCGGTTATTGTTGTGCCCGATATATTAACCCAGGCAAAGATGGATGATGTTATTTCAAAGGTTCTTCAGACCAAAGGGATCATCGTACATACGATGGTCGATCCGGAGGCCAGGGAAATGCTGATCGCTTCGTGTGTTCAAAGTGGTGTCCGCCACATTGACCTGGCAGGTGATTTATCCGATTATTTGTCTGATCTTCTGAAGACTCAACCTATAAGTCAACCAGGTTTGTACAGGTTAAGCAACATTGCCTATTTCAGACGTGTAGAGGCGATCGATTTTACTTTAAAAGTTGATGATGGCCAAAACCCCGAAAAGATTGTCCAGGCAGATATTGTGCTGACTGGTGTTTCGAGGACCGGTAAAACTCCCCTGAGTGTTTATCTGGCCATGTTTGGTTGGAAAGTAGCCAATGTGCCCATTGTTGCTGGTATCGACCCTCCGGAAAGTTTGTTTAAAGCCGATCCGCGACGTGTTTTTGGGTTGAATATCTCCCCTGTTTACCTGATTGCACAAAGGGCGAACCGGGTGAAAAGCCTTCATATGGATGAAGATACTGACTATATCAATAAACGAAAAGTCGCCGATGAACTCGAATATGCCCGAAGGATTTTTGAAAGGGGAGGTTTTACAGAAATCCAAATTACAAACAAACCCATTGAATCGTCTGCCAATGAGATACTCACGATTTTAACTAATAGATTCGATAAAGAGAAGTGGCAGAGATAATATACGCAGTTGGCAACTGGCGGCTAGCTGTTAGCAACTGGCAACTAGCTGCTTACAAAACTAAATTCGGAATTCAGAACAAACTTTGTAAACTGCCAACCGCCAGGCGCTAGCCACCAGTAGCATTTCCCCTATTTCTTCACTGCCGGAACCAGTTTAACACTTTTCACATCAACGGTAATCTCACCCAATCTTTTGGCAACATCGGGTTTCATCGTTTCCTGATAGCGTCCTCCCAGATGTTTTGCAAGGAATTTCTCAGCAGAAGCCAACATTGCCATATTGTTTACTGGTCTTGCAAAACCATGACCCTCGTCAGGGGCAACAATGTACTCAACCTGAAATCCCCTGTCGCGCAGGGCAATAACGATCTGGTCCGATTCTGCTTTGTTGACCCGTGGATCATTTGCTCCCTGGACTACAAGCAAGGGGGCTTTAATTTTATTGGCTGAATTGAGCGGTGACTGACGTTCAAGCTGGGCTCTTCCTTCTGGGTTCGTAGGGTCACCCATCCTTACATGGAAAATTTTTCTTCCGGACTCCCAATAGGGCGGAATTGAGTTCAGCAAAGTGATCAGGTTGGAAGGACCAACAATTGAAACACCACAGGCATAAACATCCGGTGTAAAAGCAAGGCCGGCCAATGTGGCATAACCACCATATGAGCCACCCATGATACCAATTTTGGAAGCATTTGCTATCCCTTCACCGATGAGGTATTTGACACCCCATGTCAGATCGTCCTGCATCTTTTCGCCCCATTGGTTATTCCCGGCATTTAAAAACTTCTTCCCATATCCTGTAGATGACCTGAAATTCGGGGATAAAACTGCATATCCACGATTTGCAAGAAACTGTGCATAAGAACTATAACCCCAGACATCACGTGCCCATGGACCACCGTGGGGGAAGACGATCAGTGGAAGATTTTTGGGCTCAAGGCCTTTTGGAAGTGTCAGATAGGCAGCGATCTCAAGTCCATCTGATGATTTGTAACGGATGGCCTTCATTTCAGCCAGATCTTTGACAGGAATATTTGGACGGGGGCGATATTGAAATGTGAGTTTTTTGTTGAGACGGTCAAATAAATAAACTGATCCCGGATCTATATCGGCTGAAGCACTGAGCAGCCAGTAATTTTCATCGGTTGTATTGGACGTAAAATAGATATCTTCATTTGGCAATTCCTTCTTTATCAGGTTATAATCATCTTCAAAAGCTTTATCTTTCCAATAGAGTATATTTCTTTCATCTTCATAAGCTGTAAATACGATCTCTTTACTCAACTCAGAAAAGAAAACATTGCCGATGTCCACCTTTTTCAAGGGATCGGATTCGACCAACTCCTCCTTCAACGTTAACGGATCCAACAGGATCAACCGAGTCAGATTAATACTGTCGCCTTTGTTGGTATTCAAATAGAACCGTTTATTGTCTTTATTAAAGGCAATCGGGAATGCATCCTCAAATACGGTTGTGCTATAAATTTTGACAAGTTCTTTGTCGTCAACACGTAAAATATCGTTACTGCCATCTGCATTGGACCTGGTTGCGAGACGAAGTTGATCGTTCCAATCGAAGACCCACCCGGTAATGCGGTCGGTGGCCGAATTTTGCCGGATCAATGTCCTTTCACCTGTCGAAAGTTTTAATTTATAAAGATCATGCCATGCCGCATCACGGTCATTTAACCCAATATATATGGCATCAGGATCGGTTTTTGGAACAGCATAAATAAAAACGCGGACACCTTTTAGTTTCGTAAGGTCTCTGTTTACAGGAATATCCTTCCCCGGAGCAGGTGATTCCAAAGGATCTACAGCATAGATATTGAAATTCTCATCTCCGCCTTTATCCTGTGAGTAAAGGATATATTTCCCGTCACGTGACCAGAAATACTCACGGATTGGCCGCAATGTATCTGCAGTGAGTGGTTTGGCTGCCGCAAAATCTTCATTGAGTTTCTTTACCCAAATATTTAGCGTCCCTTTATACGGTTTTACAAAGGAGATAAATTTCCCATCAGGGGAAAGCTGCCCACCTGCGATTTCAGGACTATCGAACAGCAACTGACGGTCAATCAGAGGTGGTTGTTGTACCTTGGGTTTTTCAGTTTGACAAGCAAATAGTGCAACACCAATTAAAAAAAAACAAATGAACCTTGATTTTTTCATTTTATGCTTATTAAAGGATTGATAAATAGAATACTGACAAATTTAACGTATAGAATTTTATTTTGTTACAATCGTTTGTGAAAAAATGCAAATTTCGATTCCGATCTGTTTCTTTTGTTATATTTACGGATTAGAAAAGTGATTTCTCATTAACCAAAACTGATATTAATAAATTTTTTTTATGGCAAAGGTTCTCGTTTTGGGAGCAGGGATTTCCGGTCATACTGCTGCCGCATTTTTAAAGAAGAAACTAGGTCGGAATCATGATGTGGTGGTCGTAAGTCCTGCTGCTTATTACCAATGGATTCCTTCCAATATCTGGGTGGGTGTCGGAAAAATGACAATCGATCAGGTAAGGTTCAAACTCAAACCTGTTTATGACCGCTGGAAGATCGATTACAAACAGGCAAAAGCGACAGCTATTTTTCCATCAGGCGATCTTACTTCTTCACGGCCCTATGTTTCAATCGAATATACTGAAGAATTCCGTCGCGGCGTAATTGAAAATGTCGATTACGATTACCTGATCAATGCAACCGGTCCAAAACTAAATTTTGCGGCTACCCAGGGTCTCGGTCCAGGGCAGTTTACCCATTCTGTGTGTTCGTGCGACCATGCAGTCGCCACATGGGAGGCATTGAAAGTGTGTTTTGCCAGAATGGAAAAGGGTGAAAAACTGAAATTTTTAATTGGGACAGGACATCCCGGTGCAACCTGTCAGGGTGCCGCGTTTGAATATGCGCTCAATGTCGCCTATCAGATCAGGGAGCGAAAACTTCAGGATATGGCAGAAATAACGTGGATATCAAATGAATATGAAATGGGCGACTTTGGGATGGGCGGTGCTTTTATCAGTCGCGGAGGCTATGTCACCCCAACCAAGGTATTTAGTGAATCAATTTTTGCCGAATATGGGATCCGTTGGATCAAGCGGGCAGGGGTGATGAAGGTCGAAGAGGGGATCGCTCATTATGAAACCCTCGATGGGGCGCTGAATACAGTGGCATTCGATTTTGCCATGCTGATCCCTGCATTTGCCGGAGTTGGCCTGAAAGGATACAACAAGGAAGGTGAAGATATTACAAGCCAACTGTTTGCCCCAAGTGGTTTTATGAAAGTTGATGCAGACTATTCGGTAAAGGCTTTTGAAGACTGGTCAGTAGAGGATTGGCCCTCAGTTTACCAAAGCCCAACCTATGGGAATATTTTTGCCACAGGCATCGCCTTTGCACCACCACACCAGATTTCGAAACCGATGAAAAGTCCGAACGGGACACTGATCACTCCCGCACCTCCAAGGACAGGTATGCCTTCGGGAGTAATAGGTAAAATAGTGGCACTCAATATTATCGAAAAAATTAAATCTGGCAGTACTGAGTTTAAACACAAAGCTTCAATGGGAAAGATGGGAGCTGCCTGTGTAGTATCAGCGGGTTATGGTATGATAAAAGGGAATGCGGCAACAATGACTGTTTATCCGATCGTGCCCGATTGGCAAAAATACCCGCAATGGGGCCGCGACATCAATTATACGGTTGGGGAAGCCGGTTTGGCAGGACATTGGATCAAGCTTTTTCTCCATTACATGTTTATCCATAAAGCAAAAGGATATCCATTCTGGTGGCTGATCCCGGAATGATCAAATACTGAATGCTACTGAATCCCCGGAATTTGCAATTCCGGGGAAATGGTTTCCGGATTTGTAATCCATTTATAATTTTAATAAACTCAAAATACCAATGGCAAAGAATATCGTACGCGGTTATTATGACGAATCGTATCCTCCATTACCAACCAAATGGACCACTTTCTGGCGCAGGAACTTGTTGTGGCAGGCATGGCGGTTTGTAGCGCTCAATCTGAAAATTATGCGAATTATCGTCGGTGGACATTCCTGACGAATCATAAAACCATGGAATCATGAGAAATCCGGCAATTCTCCTTATTTTATTCCTTTCAGTAAATTGTTTTTCACAGGAATTAAAAACAAAAAAGGTGGTTTCCAATCAATTTGCTGAAATTTTCACTGTTGACAAAAAAAGCAAACTGAGAAATGGCAATTATTTGAAAATTAATGCGCTAACCAAAGATACACTCATTTCTGGTATTTATCGGGATGATTTGAAGTCTGGTATATGGAAGTATTACAGTAAAGGAAACGCACCCTGGATTGTCTATGATTATGAGAATAATGCCATTAAACTGCTTCCAACAGAAATCGCCAAAGTTGATTCATTCCTGATCTGGAAAGACAATACGTTCGTTCGCGAAAAAGTTGATTCACCGCCGGTTTATATTGGTTTTGATAAGGAAGTCCAAACAACAATAGCTGCAAATACAAAGTTGCCGGTCGATGTATTGGTGAATGGGCTTTTGGGAAAAACACTTGTCTCGTTTATCATCGATAAAGCAGGAAAGATGAATGGGTTCAGGGTCGAAGCTTCTTTTCACAAGGATTTAAACCCTGAGGTGCTGAATGCCTGTAAACTGATCGACGGCACCTGGCTGCCCGCAAAAGTAAACGGACAACCTGTTGATTCCAAATTATTTGTGATTGTCGATGTCGTACCGCCAAATGTTCCCTCCCAATATCAGGATACACCAAACGTCATGTTGGTCCAAATCAGTTATTTCGGGGTAAAGAGGACTTCTACACAGGCTGGTGTTATGGGGACATCTGGGAATAAAAGTACAGGGCGGTATTAAAAATTTGAATGTATATATCTGATTATTAACTTATTTCCAAAATTCTGAATTAGAGAGAAGATTGTTGATGTGGTCGTTAAAAGCGACAAACCATTAACCCCTCCCCGAAAAAGCGGGGCAAGCTGTTACAAACGAGGGGGATCGTGAATCCATCGTTGCAAACGACTAACCATTAACAACTCTTTAGAAACGAGGGGGATAAGTGATTATGGACAAGAATTGGCATATTTTCAATGTAGTGAGATTTCCCGATCTAATCCAGATTATTTTTGGTGGNGNACCATTNATCAAANTAATATCGTAATAATCTGAATCAAAATATTTTGGTAAAACAGCAGTCTCATTGCGCATATTGTAACTTGTGTTCCCGATCTGCTGCAAAGGCCAAACATGCCTGAATATCCTCATTTGTCAATTCAGGAAAATCTCCATAACAATAAGGGAATAAGGTCAAGTTCTCTTGGTTCATTTTTAGTTACTAAGGTTAAATTATTATTAGATAAGGTTTTAAGAACCTTATTTCACAACAAAACCTTAGTAACAAAAAATAACCGAAAATACCCAAACCTTATTCCCTTATTGATTGAAGATACCGCGTAATATCGTTTGGGATTGTTTACCACAGGTTAATCAAATTTAACCTTTTCAGGAAATTGACCAGCCTTTGATTTGATACACTTCCAAAATCGGAAAACAGTTTCCACATAACTTTTATTGTAAAGAACCTCAATAAAATATTCCAATATTACCCAACATAACCAAATATAATTTTTACTTTTGCTATTATAGTTAACAAAATTTCAAATCCAAGAAATAATGCCTATGTAGCAAAATCATAAAGTGTTGATATAGAAAAATATAAGATATAGCGTTTAGCTGAATTCTTCTGTACTTGAAACCGACCAATTTTCAATAGATAAACAGAAAGGTAAGCAAGACGCCACGTCAAGGCGTGGTCGTTGCATTACATCTGTTTATCGGGTTCTTGGTCGGACCTCAAGTACAGTGTGATCAATTTGATCACGCTGTTTTTTTTTGCAAAAACCGGAAATGGATTTACAATGGAAAACCAAATAACGCGCAGAAATCGAAAAATATGGAATGAAAAATGGTCCGATTTTAACCTTTTTAACACAGGTTTTTGGCTAATCCGGTAATCAAAATTTACCAGTTATGTGTCAAATCGTGTCAATTGTTGGAAAATCCATACCAACTGTTGGAAATCGAAAAATATCGGGACAATGTAATATAGCTTTGGGGGAAATACCTGTACAATTTTGACAAACATTTTAAACTAATTTCGAAAAAACCAAAAATGGAAACAATGAGCAAACATTTCAATAACGATGGCCGTGCAAGTCCAAATACACCCATTAGAAGGACAAATTGACATCTATCAATTTTTTGTTAAACGAAAATAAAAATGGAGCTGGAAACCGTCTTAATAAACGGGGCGTAACCGAAAAGCCTTATGAGTAGGACAAAAATAAATTGAAAGCATATGAAATCTGCCATGTTTTTATTTGTTTTTTTAGCAGTATATCCTGCTTTTCTCAGGGAGATGTTGTAAAAAGTGAATCTCTCATTTCTATGACAAAAGATTCTACTATAGTTTCTTTTAGTGAAAATAAAAATTGGACAAAAGTGAAAGAGCTAATTAATTCCGGAACCAGTAGCAATACTATGTATAAAGGGAATACCCCTCTAATTTGGGCATCACATTATGGTGATATTGAAATGATTAAGTATTTACTATCAAAAGGAGCAGATCCAAATTTAGGGGAAAAAAGGACCCCATTTTCAGTATCGGACAATAATAATTTTAATACAGAGAAAGAAAATTATTATCCTGAAGTAGTTAAAATATTGACTCAGAGTGCATTATCCAAAACATTTCTCATTAATGGTGTTAAAAAGGGTCTAACCGCTAAGCCTACCTCTGATGTGATACGGACTACAATAAAAAGTTTATTAAGTAAGAACTTTGGAGGTACAGCAAGCGTGGGAATCGAATTCCAAAAAATAGTAGTTGAAGATCCAGTTAAACAAAAGATAAAAGTGTATGGAAACGCAGAAACATGGGCAGGAGGTATGGCTTATCGTCTTGGTTATCTTGATTATTTTGAGTTAACGAGGAAGAGTGACGGGAAATGGGAAGCTCAAATGATAAACAAGCCAGATGGATGGGAAAAAAATATCAAATAAAATAAATAATTATGATACAAATAAAATGTAGNAACCTTAGGTGAATCAACCGAACCCATAGTTGAGAAGCTCTTTCATAATATAGACGGGTCAATTGCTTGTTATTCTTTCAATTATGGAAATGTATGAAGTCCCATTAAATAGAGAAATGGTTATTATTAATTTCAAGTTTGTTTTGCCATATGGAATATATCTTAAATCTCAGAAATAACCAAAACTATTACTGTACATTATTGCCGACATGGGTGAAAATATTGTGAGTCTTTACCGTTCAAAAAAACAAGTACCATTCATACTATGTCGCGACAGGAGCAAGCCGAAAATCCTTAATAGAGTAGGCAGCAATTTAAACTACAAGTATATGAAAAAAATTATCTGGTTGTCAATTATTCTTTTGAGCGTAAACCTACTATTGTTTCCAAAGAAAGCACAGACTGGCAGTTTGGATCGTGATAGTGGTATATTTTCTGGAGGAATGAGTTGCATTTTTTTGGCTCCAATCTGGTCGAAATCATATGATTCACACATTATATCGTTTGTACCGTCCAATACTCAGGTGTGGAGTTCTACTGATTTGGCAGGAAATTTAAAATGGCCGGAACTTGCCATTAGTTTTTGGGTAATTTATTTCTTTTTTCCATCATACCTAATATTTTGTTATTCGGTTTTTTATGATACTAATAATCATTTATTGGCAATATAAGGCGCATCGGTGATTATTTCAGAAAATCAAAAGTAAATTAAATTTATCAAAAAATCTGAATAAGTGTTTGACAATATTTTAATACATAAGCCAATGAAAAAGATCATGTATTTTGTAATAATTTGTATTTTAATTAGTTGTAATTTTTCAAAGAACCCCACCTTTAAAGGTAAAATACAAATAACAATAATTGGTAATTCACCAGAATATTTTCTGCTGGCAGACAACAATACTTACCATTTGAATTTTACTGCTGGTACAATAACTGAGGGTTTAACTATTCCTTATCCAAATGCAGATTGTTACTCCGCTGTTATCGGAAAGGATAAAGCCTATTTACATTCAAATTCAAGTTATCTGATTGAAGGTGTGGTATCTAAAGACTCCACAACTTCAATAATCGTTTTGGACAGTAGAATGATGCCATCTACCCAGAAACCCTTAGTAAAAAAACTAAATGTTATTAGAATAAAGGAATTATCACGTGGTTCAGGTATTTGTGAAGGTTATAAAGGCGTTTATGGTACCAATTTAGAATCTGGAGGTGGGGGATCCTTTATAATTTCATTAAATCCTACAAAGTTGACAGCTGGGAAATAAAGGATCAAAAACTTAACTACACAAAGAAAAAAGGAGCAAGCCGAAAATCCATAAAAGAACAACGTTAAATTGAAAACATGAAAAAAAATATTATGTTATTTATTATTCTCGTTTCTATTAATTTGATTTTTGTTCCCCATAGGACAAGAACAGTAATATGGGATAAAAATTCATTTCAAACTATAAGTGAAGACCAAGTATATTTTGTATCTCCAATCTGGTCAAGTACTTATGAAGGCCATTTTATCTCTTTTGGTTCATTTCATAGCAAAAAAGGACAACAATCCGACATTGTTGATTACATAAACTTTAAATATGGCAGAATAATTAGCATATCGGATTTTAAAACTTCATCTTTTTTTATTGAGAGTTATGAACGGGGTCAAGCTATTAAAGCGTTCTCTGAAAATGAAGTTCGTGCGACTGGGATACCTACAGATCTTCACTTTAATCCAATCCCTTCGCCGATTGCATTTAATATTTGGGGCATTTATTTTCTAATACCCTCATTATTAATTTATTATTTTATTGCAATTTTTAAGAGAAAGCAAATCCGATAGAATTGCAAAAATCCATCGGGGGTAGAAGTACAATCATCGGAATATTATGGTAAGCCGAAAATCCTTAAAAGAGTAGGCTAACAAGTCTGAATTTCGTCTCAGAAAGTGAATTTCGTGGTTTAGACTTTGGGAACTTAAAATGATAAACTGTCAGATTTCAAACGTATTCATGTTATTTTATTACAAAAATACGTTTTTTTTGGAGAACAGTACTCCACAAACTTTGCTATATCCGTCCGAAAAGGCATTACAAGCGACGGGCCATTAACCCCCTTCCCGAGATTCAGGATTAGAAAAAAGGGAGTTCTTAAAGTCGTTACAAGCGACAAACCACTATCCCCCTCGTTACAAACGAGGGGGATAGTGGAATAACAATATCTATTTGAATATCAAATATTTCCACTTATTTCAACTATTTCAATTTATTTTCCCGCCAACTCCTTCACCTTCTCCCAAACCGAATCGTCAACCGGAATCCCTAATTCCATATTCAGCTTGCGGGTTTTGAGTGACTGTTCACCAGGATAAAACAACTCCCCATTTTCGTTTGCAGGAACCGAAGATTTAAGCTGTGCAATCGTTTCTGCCAAGGCATTGTCAACAAATTCCTGTGTGTTGATCTTTAATGGATCTATGGCAATAAACACCTGGCAGCAACTGCCGCAACTCCCCTGATCAAATTTATCGATACCAGCAGTTGTAAATCCTCCTGAC
>TBL_comb47_HYPODRAFT_10006032_pt1 | contig 13252 bp, 9 predicted proteins | sample TroBogypolimnion_40_FD_10682 | JGI IMG/M metagenome (IMG submission 10682)
ATTTTGATGGATGGGATGAAGGGGTCGTGGTAGAAAACATTGGCGCATTTTTTGGCTACTTCGTCGATGATGCGCAGGGCAGGGGATTCGCGTTCGTCGTTGATGTTGGGCTTGTAGGCGACGCCCAGGAAGAGGATTTTGCTGCCATTGATGGATTTCTGTTGCCTGTTGAGGGCGGAGGCGATCTTGAGGGTCATCCGGTGTGGCATCATCATGTCGATGTGGCCGGCGGTATGGATCATGGTCAGGTCGAAGTTGAATTTCTTCGCGATGTGCTCCAGGTAGAAGGGATCCAGCGGGATGCAGTGGCCGCCGATGCCGGGGCCCGGGTAGAATGCCTGGAAGCCGTAGGGTTTGGTCTTGGCGGCCTCTATCACCTCCCAGATGTCGATGTCCATTTTTCCGCAGAGCAGCGCCATTTCGTTGATCAGGCTGATGTTGATGAGCCGGTAGGTGTTTTCCAGGATCTTGACCATCTCCGCCACCTTTGGTGAACTGACCGGATAGATGGTGTCGATGGCATAGCCGTAGATGGCTTTCCCGATCTCCATTCCCTCCTCCGTCATTGCGCCCAGTACCTTGGGTGTGTTGCGCGTACCGAACTGTTTGTTGCCCGGATCGACCCGTTCGGGGGAGAAGGCGAGCCAGAAGTCGGTTCCCTCCTTCATTCCTGATTCCTTCTCCAGGATGGGTAGCATAAAGTCCTCCGTGGTGGTGGGGTAGGTGGTGCTTTCGAGACAGATGAATGTCCCCTTTTTCATGAATTGACCAATCTCCCTGCAGGATGCCTCGATGTAATCCATGTTGGGTTTTTTGAACAGGTCGAGAGGAGTTGGCACACAGATAAGGATGGCATCGCACTCCTTCATTCTGGTGAAGTCGGTGGTGGCCTCCAGGTATTTTGCCTCGACGACATCGGCCAGTTCCCTGTCGGCAACATCTCCGATGTAATTGATTTTGTTGTTGACGTTGTCGGCTTTTGTACCGGATTTCTCGAAGCCGATGGTCCTGACATTTTTGCCGGCAAAGCTGACGGCCAGTGGCAGACCCACATAACCCAGCCCCACAATTCCGACGGTGAAGTTGTTGTTTTTAATTTTGGTCAGGATCTCAGTAACTGCGCTCATGTTGTTTGATTTATTTTAAGTTATTCCTTGCAAAAAACCGGTGCCNGCTTTACCACAACGGCCGGCCTCAGCTGGTAGATGCGTTCGATGATGTCGACGATTTTAAGTCCTTCCAGTGCATTTGTGGAGATGGTGGCACCATTCCGCAACGTATCGACCACGTTTTCGATGACGTAGTGGTGATTCTGTGCGGAGCCTTTGTAGAGGCCGTAATCGTTGGGCGGATTGGAAGGGGCGAGTTCAGGCATCACATAATCCCTGATGTGGCAATATTCCACTTCGTTCATGTATTGTCCTGCCACCTTGATGGTCCCGTTTTCGCCGATGATGGTGATGCTGGATTCCAGGTTTTTGTCCCAAACGGCTGTGGAGTAGTTGAGAGAGCCCATTCCGCCGTTGATAAAGTCGAAGGAGACAAAGCCTGAGTCCTCGAAGGCAGTCGACTGACTGTGGTTGCAATCCTTGAAATTTGCCTTGATGTTTTGAACATCGCCAAAGAGCCAGTACATGATGTCGATGAAGTGGGAGAACTGGGTAAAGAGGGTTCCGCCGTCCATATCCGCAGAGCCGTGCCAGTTTCCTTTGGTGTAATAGCGGTCGTCGCGGTTCCAGTAGCAGTTCAGTTGCACCAGGTGAACGGTGCCGAGTATTTTTGAATCGACCACCTCTTTTAGCCAGGCGGAAGGCGGAGAATAGCGGTTCTGCATCACGCAGAAGACATTTTTGGAGACCTCCAGTGATTTGAAAATGATGGCTTCCGCATCCAGTTTGTTGAGGGCCATCGGTTTTTCGATGACCACATGTTTCCTGTATTCCAGTGCCTTCATGCTGAAGGAAAAATGAAGGCCATTGGGCACGCAGATGTTCACCACATCCAGGTTCTCTTTTTCCTGTTCCAGCAACGCATCGATGGAGGAATAAAATGCCTCTGAAATATTTTCGAGACCAAGTTCAGATTTGGTCTTGATGTCGCAAACTGCGACCAGTTCACATTCCGGGTTTCTGCGCACCATTTCGGCGTGACGCTTCCCGATGTGGCCCTGGCCAATGACTGCAAATTTGATTTTTTGACTCATTTACTTGTAATTTGTTTGTATGTTCCCCCGCGTTTTCAATTTAACATATAGATGGGGATAAATGTTTTCTGTAAATAAATTATACGGAGTGATTGGTTTTTTTGTTTTTATCTGAACTCCAGCAAGGTTTCGGTGATGTAGGCCAGGGTCTCCTGTTTCATCTCCGTATGGATGGGAAGAGACAATACCGATTGGCAAAGCCATTCAGTATTTGGCAAAGAAAATCCGCTTTTGACATAGCCGGAAAATGCCTCCTGTTTGTAAAGAGGCAACGGATAATAGATCATCGTGGGGACTCCTTTTTCCCTGAGCCACGATTGAAGTCTGTTGCGTTCATTTCCTTCCACGGTGATGGTGAACTGGTTAAATGTGTGCAGGGCATTTCTGTTTCTTGCGGGAAGGTGAAACAGCGCTGCGCCATCCAGTGCCCGGAAATAGTAATCGGCGGCCTCGCGGCGGGCGGCCAGGTGTTCTTCGAGGTATTTCAGCTTGACATCCAGCAGTGCAGCCTGGATGGTATCGAGCCGGGAGTTGCAGCCCACCACCTGGTGGAAATATTTTACCTTCTGGCCGTGGTTGGCAATCATCCTGATTTTCACTGCCAGCTCTTGGTCGTCTGTATAAATGGCCCCGCCATCGCCGAAGCATCCCAGATTTTTGGTCGGGAAGAAGGAGGTGCATCCGATGTGTCCGATGGTTCCTGTTTTCTTCGACTTGTTGTCTGAGAAGGTATATTCTGCACCCAGCGACTGGGCATTGTCTTCAATGACGAAGAGGTTGTATTTTTTTGCAAGNNCCATTATCGGTTCCATGTCCGACGATTGTCCAAAGAGATGCACCGGTATGATGGCCCTTGTACGGGGTGTAATCGCCTCTTCCAGTGCACCAATGTTCAGGTTGAAATCGGTTTGGTTCACATCTGCCATCACAGGGGTAAGTCCGAGCAGGGCGATCACTTCGGCAGTTGCCGCATAGGTGAAGGCAGGAACGATAATTTCGTCGCCGGGTTTCAGGTCGAGGGCCATCAGGGCAATTTGCAGGGCGTCCGTCCCGTTGGCGCAGGAGATCACCTCCCTCGTGCCGAGCCAATTGGCAAGGTTGGATTCGAAGGAGGCTACCTGCTTCCCTTTGATAAAAGAAGAGGTGTTGATCACCTCTTGCATGGCTCCGTCGATTTGCGGTTTGATTTTGGTGTACTGGCTGAACAGATCAACCATATCTATTTTTCCCGGAAGTTGCATTTTGAAGAGAAGGATTAAATGAGAATGTAATTGTCAACGACCCATTTGGCAAAGGGGAAGCTGCAGGTAAAGGCGGGGGAGACCGAATTGAGCACATGGATGGAGTCTTTGTCTCCCTCCACGACGAAATCCATCACCAGTTCCTTGGTGTGGATGTTCAGCAGCTGGGCCCGGATGCCGGGTTTTCCCCATTCGTCGAAACCCTTGACATCCATCTTTTTGACCAGGTCGAGGGCGAGTCCGGCAAAATATTTTTTGTTGTATTTCTTGATTTCGTCCATCGCCAGGTTTCTGAATCCGAAGGCGTTGGCAGCAAATAGTCTCGATTCCCATCCGAGGATGCTTACCATTTCCGGGAATTTGAACTTGCTGAATCCGTGGTAGTTCTCCCGCCAGAAGGCAGGCATGGAGGTGGGGCCGATCTTGACTGTGCCATCCACGGTAACGGTAAAATGTACGCCGAGGAATGGATTCTTCAGGTTGGGCACCGGGTAAACATTGATGGATACAGGTTTCTCTTCCCCGTGGTATTTCAGGTAGACTCCCTTGAAAGGGATGATCGTAAAATCTCCGGAATAGCCAAAATCCCTGGCCACCTTATCTGCATACAATCCTGCCGCGTTGATGATTTTTGTTGCGGTGATTCTGGACCCATCCGTTGTGGCAATGGTATTTGCATCGATTTTCTTTTGGTAGCCGTTGCTGAAAAGAATCTTCACTCCCTTTTTAACCAGTTCATTTCTGACTGCCTGGTTGACCTCCACCGGGTCGACTGTAGCCGTCGTGGGAGAAAATAGCGCATGACGGAAGGTCTTTACATTTGGATCCAGGATCGCCAATTCCTTTTCATCTATGATTTGAACCTCCACCCCGTTGACCTTTCCCCGTTTTTCGAGTTCGAAGAGGGCCGGCAGTTCTGATTCGTTTTTTGCGACAACCACTTTTTTGCATTCATTGATTTGAAGATGGTTGTCGTAGCAGTATTGACGCATTTCAGCATTTCCATCCCGGGTAAACCGTGCTTTCAGGGAGTTGGCCGTGTAATAAAATCCGGCGTGCAGGACCCCGCTGTTTCTCCCGCTGCTGTGGTAGGCCACATCAGGTTCCTTCTCAAGCACGATGATGGACGATTCCGGTATTCTGCCTATCAGATCCCTGGCAATGGCCAGTCCGACGATGCCGGCACCTATAATTAGGTAATCACAATTGTAGTTCATTTGTTGTTTTCAATATTTGCAGTAGAACCGGGAATATTGGATACGTTGCATGCAACGTATCTACCGGTGCAACTCTCAACTCTTAGTTCTTCACTTCTTCCCCTCTCATCTTACAGGTCTTCCTAGTCTTTCAAGATCTTCTTCACGACTCCATTCTTTAGTTCATAAGACTCTCCACTTTCGGGGCAAATTGCTTTTCCGCGATCATCGAAGTTGAGTCTGAGGCCGTATTCCGAAATCCAGCCGATCTGGATGGCGGGATTGCCAACTACCAGGGCATAGGGTTCAACGGTTTTGGTTACTACGGCGCCGGCACCTACAAAGGCAAACTCTCCGATATCATTGCCGCATACGATGGTGGCATTGGCGCCAATGGAGGCTCCCTGCTTGACCGTTGTTCTGGCATAGGAGTCCTTGCGGATGATGTGGCTCCTGGGATTGATCACGTTGGTGAAAACGCAGGAGGGTCCCAGAAAGACATCGTCCTCGCAGGTCACGCCGGTGTAGATGGAGACATTGTTTTGCACCTTGACGTTGTTGCCGAGTACAACATTGGGTGATATGACTACGTTTTGGCCGATGTTGCAGCCATTTCCTATCACTGCACCGGTCATGATGTGTGAGAAATGCCAGATTTTGGTTCCTTCTCCAATCGAGCAATCTGAATCAATCACTGAGGTTTCGTGTGCGAAAAAGTTGGCCATGGCAGGATGTTGTTTAAGTTGCTTCGCGGGTTCTTTTGTATGGATAATTTGTTTCTTTTGATCTGAGGAGGTTGATTGGAAATGCTTTTATGCCTGTTATAAGCCAGATTCTATCAGACAGATCTTTAGGCCTCATTCCATTTTTTCAGAAATTGTTTGCTGTAGTCTTTCCCGAAAATGATCCCGCATCCGATCACTCCACCGAGGAAAAGCCAGACCAGCACGATCAGCACCCTGTTTGGCTTTGTCCGTTCGAAAGGTACTGTAGGAGGTTCCACCACCGTAAAGACTGGGGTCTCCTTTTTGACCTGAATCTTGGCTTGTTCGAATTGTTTGGCCAACTCCTGGTAGACTCCAAAGGTGATGGTATATTGTGACTGGAGCCGGTCTGTTTCGACTTGAGGCAATCCGCTGGTAAATCCCTTGCTGCGGTCGTTGGCGACCGCCAGTTTGACCTGTGCCTTTTCAAATTCCTCCTTGGCCTTGAGGTAACTTCCCCGGATGAAATCGAGGTTGGCCTGTGCCTTTTGCGTCTTGAAATCGATGATGTATTTCTGCAACAGATTCTGAGCCTTCAATGCCATCTGGGCGGTTGCCATCGGTTCAGACAAGTTGACAGTGATGGAGAGGTAGCCATCCTTCGCTTTGACATCAAGCGTTACCACTTCATCGAGAAGTTTTTCAACAATGACCTGGTCTTCGGTCAAGACCAGCGGATTAAGCTCATTGTTGGCGGAACCAGGCCCTGGTTTTGGCTTGCCATGAAGAAACTTCAGGAACATACCAGGTAGTCCAACGGTGTATTTTTTGAGTGTTCCGAGGACTGAAGGTTTTTGAAGTTTGGTCAGATAGTCAAAGAGGGTGACTGGTTGCGGAAAATCCTGAAAATTGAGGGGCGTATTCATCAATTCAAGTTGGAAAGGGACACTGCTGACAATCTGGGGATAGACAATGGGAGAAAGGTCCGTGCCCGATTGCTGGGACATGTCCAGGTTGATGCCTGCTAGGGCAGCCAAACCTCCAAGTCCACCCAATTTGGAATTGGCATCACCTCCCATTTGCGGAACAATGGTACTGGTGGCTGTATACTCTTTTGGCATCAGCAAGGCAATTGCTATCCCCAGAATTGCACAAATTGCCATCGATTTGGCGATTGTCTTTCTTCCTTCCCAAACTCTCTTGGAGAGGGCAATCAGGTCCACTTCGTCTTCCTGCACAACATGGGGCAGGTTGTTGGTTTTATCTTTTTCCATCTTTCAGCAGATCGGATTTTGTTTTGTCTTTTCCATCATTTTTTTACAACTGTTTGGCCAGCACCATCAGGGCTACCAGTGCCGTTGTGGCAGATAGTGTACGGGCAAAGAAGGTGTCCCAGTCCATCCCTTTCTTCCCGTTTAAATCCGGCACAACAGGTGGTTTCAGTCGCAAGGTGATGACGGAACCGGGTTCAACCCTGGGATAGATTCTGTAGAGGAAGTATTTTTTTGTTGCACGCATCTGGTTGTTGGGGAGGGTGACCACCACGCTGTTTTTGTCCGCATCTTTCAGGAACCCGCCGGCAAAGTGCCTGATGTACCATTTGGCAGATGCCCGTCCCTGGAAGACGATGAGTTTGGCTCCCGTGCTGTCGGGACTGGTGGTGTATTGAGACATTCTTGTTCCAGGTTCCTGGATTTTAACCACATTTTCTCGACGGTTGATGTTGATCACATCCCCTTCGAAGAGAATGGGGTCAAATTTGATGTTTTTACTACGGTTCAACGCTTTTGATACGTTCATCGTGACGGAACCGCGCTTGCGAAAAGTCCTGTAGAGACTACTGCCGATCGGATCTGCATCAGGTAGCAAACCTCCTGCCATTTTGATGATTTCGCTTAGATTTACCTCTTTGGATTCCAATGGGTAGGTTCCCGGGTAGGCTACCTGGCCGTTGAGTTCAACCGTCCGACCGATGGCAAACTCCGGTGTCTGTCTGACTACAATGTAGTCGTAGGGTTGCAGGGAAAACCCGGATTGATTGGTTATTTTGTAAGTACTGTCTACTTCCAGTGTCAACTTCTCAATTCTCACCTTCTCCGTGGGCGACAGGATGGTTCTGAAAACTTCGATGCGGTTTCGGGCGGCGCTGATGGTCAGCCCTCCTACGTTGGTCAGGACATCCTGAAGGGTTAGAGAGGGGTCAAAGGTAAATCCGTGTGGTGTTTTCACCGCTCCTGATATCTTCACCTCCCCAATGTTGGTATAGGTACTGTTGTCGTATAGGTTGAGCTGGTCGCCAGGTTGTAACCATACTTCACCAGCTTTGCCCAGGTCTACACGAAGGTAGGATGTTTTGGATGGGTTGAACAGATTCTTGCGGAAGATGTAGGCCACCGGATAGACACTTGTTTTCAGTCCACCTGCCATGTCGATGGCCTGGCGGACGGTTAGTTTGTCGTTCAGGGCAAATGATTTCTCGAAGGGATTGCGCACCTGACCGCTCACCTGGATGGAGGCAACATCCCGGTAGGTGGTCAGATCCAGGATTCGGATTCGATCCCTTGCCTGCAATTTGAAGTCCACCTTGCTTCCATTTGCGGATGAAAAGGGCACGGAGAGGTATTCTGTTGTTTCGTCTGACCGGGTTCTTTCCACGAAGACCAGGTCAGTTTTTGCCTGAAGATTGGGCTTTGCCTTCTCAAGTACCGAGGCAAGGGATGGGTTTGAGCTGAGATCATATTTTCCCGGATAGTAAACACTCCCTGAAACTTCTACAAATGCAGTCATTGGTTTTCCGATGGTCTTTATGCGGATCGAATCTCCATTTTGAATCGGCACCTTAATCTTGCCGGCGCGAACATCTGCCAGGTTCCACTCTTTCAATACCTCTTCCCCATTGGCATAGCGCTTTATCTGGACAAAATCGGGATAGACATCAGTCCTGACGTCGCCTGCAAACTTGATCAAGTCGATAAGCGTCTCTTCCGGCAACATTTCGTAGGTCATCGGTCTTTTTACGGCTCCTTCAATGGTGACCAGGGAGGAGGAGACGGGTACGAAGAGGATGTCGTTTTGTTGCAGGTCAAATTTGTATTGAACAGTTGGATTGTTCATGAAGGCGTATAGGTCGATGTTCGACTTTGAATTTCCGCGGATGTGCTGGATGTTACGCACCGATCCGATGGCGGTGGGTCCTCCGGCGGCAGACAAGGCATTGAAGGCAGAGTTGAGGGCTGAGATGCTGAATCCCCCCGTAATCTTTGCCTCGCCGAATACATTGACCAGAACTGTGCGGGCGGTCACAATGGTCACCGCAAACTGGTCGGGTCGAAAAGTATAGGCCGTTGAAAGCCTGTTCTCTATGATCTCGCGTCCCTGGGCCAGGGTAAGTCCCTTCAGGTATATTTTGGCCGTCCCAACAGGTTGAATGTATCCCTCGTTGTTGATTTTTTGCTGGATATCTGTCTGCGAGGCACCGAAGATGGTGATCCTGATTTCGTCGCCCTCTCCCAAAACATAGGTGTCGGGGGCCTGCGCTCCATCTGAAGTTCTGAAAACATCCAGCGACTTGTCTGTAAAGAGGGAGTGACCATAAATGTTTGCCCCGCCACCCTTTTTTGCTTCGTCCTTCTGGATCACCCTTTGCCCAGCCTCTGCGGCTGCCTCCTGGGGGGTGGTTACCGGTTGTACGGTTTTACCAGCCACCTTCGAGATCGTATCGGTCGCCACCACATTGTTAGGCATAACGGTTTGGGCAGGTACTATCCCAACCACCTGAGCTCCGTTTGGGGCTGTGACAGCACCTTGTGGCAGGGCCTGAACAGGTCCCGGAGCGACACCCGGTTGTTGCAATGCCGCATTTTTGGCAGCTTTTTCTGCCTGAAGTTCATCCAGTGTGGCAATGATTTGGTCTTTGTATTTCGGCAGCTGATCGATGGGGATGTTTTCCACATCAATCCCTTTTTGAATTAACCTGACTCTTACCTCTGCCTCCGTCAATCCTCGTTTTTGCAACTCGGCGTTTATTTGGGCCATGATAGCGGGTGAGGGTCTCAATTGGGCATTGGCCATCGGGGGGACCAAAAGTCCCAGTAAGATGAAGAGCAGGAGGATTTTTACGGAGGATAACTTTTTCATAACCTGATGAAATGGGTTTTTGTTATTATTTCTTATGTATATGACGTTTGACCGGCAATAATGTTTTTGCTATTTAAACTAACCGCAAGATTGGACACTTCATGGACTTAAATGTGCCAATTCTATATAGCTTCGCCTCCTCAGTCACAGTGTGTAACCAAGCGGGCATGGTAAGATACAAAAAAATTAAGTTAAACAATCTGACGAACTCCAAAACGACTGATTTTTTTAGGGTCTTCGCAGGTTTTTTAACTTAAAAGGATCAAGAATAATAAAAAATCTAAAATTCTCCTATTCTACACAAAAAGGGGGAGGCTGGTTTCAGAAAAGAAAGGCAATCTCAAATCTTTTTCTGACAATTTTAAAACTTCCTTCGGTAATTTCCAGTCAATCAGTAGTTCGGGGTCATCAAACCGGATACCGCAATCGTAGTCCGGGGCATATGGCTGGTCGACTTTGTAGGCGAAAATGGCCTCCGGACTTAATACAACGAAGCCGTGGGCAAATCCCCGCGGGATAAAAAGTTGATGTTTGTTGCCTTCCGAGAGCTCGACCGAGAAGGAGGTGCTTGTAGGTTGCAGAATCCCTGCGGAGATCTACCACCACATCCAGGATTTTTCCGGTGATGCAGCGCACCAGTTTGGCCTGGGTAAAGGGAGGTTTCTGAAAATGCAGTCCACGCAGCACACCGTAACCGGATTTGGATTCGTTGTCCTGAATAAATTGGACTGATCCTATGGTATTTTCGAATTCTGGCTCATTGAAAGATTCGAAGAAATAACCCCTTTCATCGCCAAAGACCTTTGGTTCTATTAGATAAAGGCCTTCAAAATTTGTTGATAGGAAATTCATTGAAAAATTTTCGATTTTGGAGTTTCGATTTTGGATGCGGGACCGCAATTGCAGATCTATCTATTACTTTCTGACACGAGTCCAAGCAGGTATTGGCCGTATTGATTTTTACGCAGCGAGTTTCCCTGGGTCGTGAGTTGCCCTGCAGTGATCCATTTGTTGCGGAAGGCAATCTCTTCGAGACAGGCGACTTTGAGTCCGGTCCGTTTTTCGATGGTTGCGATAAAGGAGCCGGCCTCCAGCAGGGATTCGTGCGTGCCGGTATCGAGCCAGGCGTACCCACGGCCCATCAGTTCAACTTTCAGAGCCTTGTTGTCGAGGTATTGCTGGTTGACGGTGGTGATTTCCAGTTCGCCGCGGGCAGATGGCTTGATGTTTTTGGCCACATCGATGACCGAATTGGGATAGAAATAGAGTCCGATGACGGCATAGTTGGATTTGGGTTTCTCCGGTTTCTCCTCGATGGAGGTGACGTTTTCATTGGCATCGAAAGTACAGACTCCGTAGCGCTCGGGGTCTGTGACCCAATAACCAAATACCGTTGCCTTACGGGAGACTTTCACCTGTTCTACCGCTTTGCCGAGCAGCTCCGTGAAGCCGTGGCCGTAGAAGATGTTGTCGCCCAGCACCAGACAGACATCGTCGGAACCTATGAATTTTTCGCCGAGGATAAATGCCTGGGCCAGTCCGTCGGGTGAAGGCTGAACGACATATTGAAGTTCAACGCCAAATTGGGAACCGTTTCCCAGTAACCTGATGAAGGCGGCTTGCTCTTCGGGTGTTGTGATAATCAGGATCTCCCGAATGCCTGCGAGCATAAGCACAGACATCGGATAATAGATCATTGGTTTGTCATAAATCGGAAGCAATTGCTTGGAAGTTCCCAGGGTGATGGGGTGCAGGCGCGAACCTGATCCTCCTGCCAGAATGATACCCTTCATGGTGTGATACAATTGTGGTTTGGCACAAAGATAGGAGAAAAAAATGGAGAATGAAGCGTGAAGAATGAAGCGTGAAGAGTGAAAAGGGAAAGCCAGGTACTTGTATTTCTTTATGATAAAATAAAAATATTACCTCTCCTTGTTCTCAATTCTTCCATCATCACTCCTCATGCTTCTCTCATTTTTTTCTGGCCAGTTTCAGTGCCTCTGTGGTGGTGTAATATTTGACAATCATGTTTGGAACCTCCCAGACAGGCAACTTGCCGGACTGCAAATAACCAAGGTACTCCTCCGTCACCTGGCTGAAATGGGCCTCGTGTCCCACCTTGTAGGAATCGGGGATCACAACTTTCCAACTTTGGGGGTCCAGCTTTTCAAGGGTCAAACCCTTGTGGGCACTATTTTTCAGTACTGCATTTTCGAGTTCGGAGGCGAAGGCTGTCAGGTTGGTGCCCTGATTGGCCCTGACATACAAAGTCGGCAAATATTTTTCTGCCTCGCCTTGCCTGATCTCAAGCGTGGCCTTTGAGCCGCGCAGCAAAGCATAGTGCGTATCCCCGGAACCTTCGGGTGCCTTGTAGCGCCATTCTGCCGTCACTTTGGCGTGAACACCCTTGATTTTGTATAGCATCGATCCATTGGCATATTCTTCCAGTTTTCCTTCCTTCACTACCGTGGATAGATAGTCCGGGAAATGGTCGAGCTGTGTTACGGCCTTAAACTCCTCCAGCGTCAGCAGGGTTGGCCAGTGTTTTCCCTGCAGCATCGCGATATCCGATTTTTGCAGGACTACATTCGGGAAACAGATCCACTGCACCAGGTCCACCAAATGTGTGGCCACATCCACAATGCCTTCTCCCTGCTGGTTCACATCAAAGAACCAGGCCGGACGAACCAGTGGTGATCCTGAGACACTCTTGTAGAAGTAGTGAACGCTCAGAATTTCAACGCCGGGCTTATCCGGTGTTCCGGGAAGAAGGGTTCCGAAAAGTGCCCGGTTACAGGATAACTCCTTCTGCACCATGGTGGTAATTTCGTGCCTTTCGGTCATGATATCAAAGAGAACAACCCCCTTCTTTGCTGCAATTTGGAAGGAGGCTTCAAGCATGGGGAAATTTTCGGGAGAGATGACCATCGGTTTATCGGCAAGCACATTCAATCCGGCTTCTACGGATTTTTTGATGTAATCGGTTTTTATCCGGTTATTGCCGGCCAATACCACCACATTGCCCTTTTTTTCAGACAGCATTTTTTCGAAATAGTCGGATCCCCTGTAGACCACCTCCTTCCAGCTAGTCGGATCTTCTTTCCGGCCGTTGTATCCATCAATCTTTTTCAGATGCTCATTTACATCCTGACCTTCCGGTGCATAGACCTGGACTTCGGGATTTACCTGGTCGTACATTTTCTTTTGCACCAGGGCGGCGTGAAAATGTCCCGGATCAAGGGTAATCAATTTGACTTCACCTTTTGCTCCGGTAAATGCCCTCTTTTCACCAACGGTTTTCCCTTCGCCAAAGGAAGAAAACAGCGTCAAGATTAATAAACCCATCAGAATTGTTTTGGTTTTCATCATTTTATCTATATATTTACTATTCAGAAGTGACTAAAGTAACTAGAATGACTAGATTGGCTAAAGTTACAAAAAAGCTTTGTTAGTCAACTTAAGTTACTAAGAAGTACTTTAGTCACACTAGTCACTTCCCCTTCCATGTGCGGAAGATTCATGTTGATACAGGATGCCAATTCCCTCAGGGAGCGTTTTCGGGCTGAACTTCCGGTGGAAACCAGTCTGCAGCCCTCCTATAACATCTCTCCAGGAAAAAGAACCCCTGTCATCACCGGGCTGCAGCCGCACGAAATTCAAATGTTTCACTTCGGGCTCATCCCTTTCCATGCAGTCAAACCTGTCCCGTTGACAGAAGCCCGTTCTGAAGGAGAGAACAATCCGACCAACGATCCGGGGTTTGCCGGTGAA
>TBL_comb47_HYPODRAFT_10006033_pt1 | contig 13251 bp, 9 predicted proteins | sample TroBogypolimnion_40_FD_10682 | JGI IMG/M metagenome (IMG submission 10682)
GTTAGAAAAAACTTTTTTATTGAACCCTGGCAGCTATGTAATTGATGTGGGTCATCGCGTTACACAATCTAATGCGAACGCAAATCCACTAGTGCTCTATACCGAAATCGTACGCGATGGTACTAGTGAGCCAAAAGTCGGCCCATTTGGCGGCGCCTTCTCTGCCAGCACCTTTACCGGCCCCGCGGCGTATACGGAAAGCGATAAATTCAGAAAAGTAAAATTTGAGGATATTGAAAAGAACAAAGCAGAGGCGCCCAAGCAAATTCCAGCCGGACAAAGCGGGTGGGTAGCAATGGTGCAACATTATTTTGCTAGCGCCTGGATTCCTGGCGATAAGGTTGTGCGCGATATCTATGCCGACAAAGTGGATGTGAACTTATATCGAATTGGTATGCAAATTCCGCTTGGGNTAATCGATAAAGGGACAACGGTAGTAGAAAAAGCCCGATTGTTTGTTGGCCCACAAGAAGAAAAAATGTTAGAGGGCATCGCTCCTGGTTTAGAGCTTCTTAAGGATTATGGCTACCTCACTATTTTGGCAAAACCCATTTTTTGGCTGTTAGCAAAAATCCACTCATATGTTGGTAACTGGGGCTGGTCAATTATTTTGCTTACCATCCTCATTAAGCTGGCCTTCTTCCCGCTTTCTGCTGCAAGCTATAAGTCAATGGCGCGCATGAAAGAAGTGCAGCCTCGCCTGATGGCTATGAAAGAGCAATACAAAGGGGATCCTCAGAAGCTGAACCAAGCCATGATGGAGATGTATAAAAAAGAAAAAATTAATCCGGTTGGTGGTTGTTTGCCAGTCGTGATTCAAATTCCCGTTTTCATTTCGCTTTACTGGGTACTGCTATCTTCCGTCGAGACCCGAGGTGCTCCATGGATTGGTTGGATCCATGACCTCTCCGTACCAGACCCTTATTACATTTTGCCAGTCGTGATGGCAATTTCTATGTTTGTTCAAACCAAGCTTAATCCAACACCACCCGACCCCATACAGGCAAAGGTGATGATGTATATGCCGATTGTTTTTTCCATCATGTTCTTTTTCTTCCCAGCAGGTTTAGTGCTGTATTGGGTAGTGAACAACATGTTGTCGATCGCGCAGCAATGGCAAATCAATAAATTGTTTGGAAAGAAAGCGGGCGCCTAAAAAGCCCATAATTTTTCTACAGAGATAACAGCGATGATGACTCGTAAGGTGCCCATCATTGCTGTTGCCAGCGCCCCGGGTAAGGCGGGTGTTGGTGTTATCAGGGTAAGCGGCCCCAATCTGAAAAGCTTCGCTAGTAATTTATTACACAAACCACTTGCGCCCAGACAGGTAAGTCTTCAGAGTTTTCGCGATGGACAAAACAACATCATTGATCAGTTGTTGGCAATTTATTTTGAGGCTCCCGCTTCGTTCACCGGCGAAGATGTTCTCGAGCTTCAATGTCATGGTGGTCCGCAACTTTTAGAGCTAGTGCTAAAGCGATGTCTCGAAGTCGGAAAAGAGATTGATTTGCAAATTGCAGAGCCAGGAGAGTTCACTCTGCGGGCTTACTTAAATGACAAAATGGATTTGGCTCAAGCTGAAGCGGTGGCCGATCTCATTGATGCTCAAAGTGAGGCCGCCGTTCGCAGCGCCGCACGTTCTTTGCAGGGTGCATTCTCGGACGACATCAATGCATTGGTAGAAGAGATTACACAACTACGGATTTTGGTTGAATCCACCCTAGATTTCCCGGAAGAAGAAATTGAGTTTTTAGAAAATGCTCAAGCTAAACAGCGCCTACAAAAAGTAGTCTCAAAACTTGCCCATCTACGAGCTAATGCGAAGCAAGGAAAAATCTTGCGTGACGGCATTCAATTGGTTTTGGTGGGTGCACCGAATGTTGGTAAGAGTTCATTGCTAAATCGCTTGGCTGGCGAAGAGGTTGCGATAGTGACGCCGATTGCCGGCACCACTCGCGATCGAGTAAAAGAAAGCATCACCATTAATGGCGTGCCGATTCATATTATTGATACTGCTGGCCTGAGAGAGACCCAAGATGAAGTGGAAGCAAAGGGTATAGAGCGCTCTTGGGACGCTATCCGCATGGCGGATTTGGTCGTTTATTTAAAAGATGCTGCCAATGCGGAAAAAGAATCCGTAGAAGACATGAAGCTCAAGGCAGAAATTATTGCTGCTCTACCACCCAAGTGCCCCATTTTGGAACTACACAACAAGGCAGACCTATTGCCCCCTAATATCTTTGGGGCTGACGAGAACTTAAAGATTTCTGCCAAAACGGGGCAGGGGGTTGAAGAGCTTAAAAACAGAATTCTTGAAATTGCGGGATGGAGTACGCCTCAAGAAGGTGGGATACTGGCGCGCCGCCGCCATTTAGATTGCCTAGACCGGGCCATGGAACATATTGAAAAATCAGAGCATTTCGCGGTAAATGGCAACAATTCACTGGAGTTATTTGCAGAAGAGCTCCGTTTAGCGCAAGATGAGCTAGGAAAGATTACCGGAAAACTCCTTCCTGACGATCTTTTAGGAAAAATTTTTAGTCAGTTTTGTATTGGTAAATAGAGGGTTTTTTCTAGGCTAGGCAGGCCGTTAAATATGACCAAAATGTTAAAATCGTGTGATCCAAAATTACTCCCCCAAGGATCACATGAGCACAGTCGATATCAGCCAAGTGAACGTAAATGCACCCGCTTACGTAAAAAATAATCAATTAATTCAATGGGTTGCAGAGGTAGCCGCCTTAACCCAGCCCGATAAAATTCACTGGTGCGATGGCTCACAGGCCGAATATGACTCACTGTGTGAGCTCTTGGTGAAGGCGGGCGTATTTAAGCGCCTAAATCCTGCAAAACGTAAAAATTCNTTTCTNGCTCTATCTGATCCAGATGATGTCGCTCGCGTTGAAGACCGTACTTTTATCTGCTCTAACAAGAAAGAAGATGCGGGNCCCACCAACAATTGGGTAGAGCCCAAAGAAATGCGGNCAACTTTAAATCCTCTTTTTAAGGGCTGCATGCGTGGCAGAACAATGTATGTAGTCCCTTTTTCCATGGGCCCAATTGGNTCCCCCATTGCGCACATTGGTGTTGAAGTTTCGGACAGCCCTTACGTTGCGATTAATATGCGCATCATGACGCGCATGGGCAAGGCTGTAATTGATCAGCTTGGCAGCAATGGCGAGTTTGTNCCTTGCGTTCACTCTGTTGGTAAGCCNCTGGCAGCTGGCGAGAAAGACGTTGCTTGGCCAAACAACAAAACCAAGTACATCGTGCACTATCCAGAGACTCGNGAGATTTGGTCATTTGGTTCGGGCTATGGAGGCAATGCATTANTAGGNAAAAAATGCTTTGCATTAAGAATCGCCTCTAATATGGGCCGTGACCAAGGATGGCTTGCAGAGCATATGTTGATTTTGGGAGTCACCTCTCCTGAAGGAAAGAAGTTTCACATCGCTGCTGCCTTCCCATCAGCTTGTGGAAAAACGAATTTCTCCATGATGATTCCACCAAAAGGTTTTGAGGGTTGGAAAGTCACGACTGTCGGTGATGACATTGCTTGGATCAAGCCGCGCAAAGATGCAAATGGCAAAACCCGCCTGTACGCCATTAATCCGGAGTCTGGATATTTTGGCGTAGCGCCAGGAACCAATCGTCAAACCAATGCAAATTGCTTGGATTCCTTAAACCAAGATGTCATCTTTACTAACGTTGGCCTCACTGATGATGGTGATGTATGGTGGGAAGGTTTAACAGAAACTCCGCCTGCNCATTTGATTGATTGGCAAGGNAAAGACTGGACCCCAGCTGATGGNGCTGCAGGACGTAAAGCGGCACACCCGAATTCTCGCTTTACTGTTGCGGCAACAAACAATCCAGTGGTTGATCCAAAATGGGATGATCCAGAAGGCGTTCCAATTGATGCATTCTTGTTTGGCGGGCGTCGCTCTAATACTGTTCCACTCGTAAGTGAGGCGCGCGACTGGGTGGAGGGCGTTTACATGGCCGCCACCTTGGGTTCTGAAACCACTGCGGCCATAACGGGTCAAGTCGGTGTTGTGCGGCGCGACCCCTTTGCGATGATTGCTTTTGCTGGATACAACATGAGCGATTATTTCCGCCACTGGTTAAACATTGGGAAGAAGTTAGAAGCGGATGGAGCAACGCTGCCCAAAATTTATTGCGTTAACTGGTTCCGCAAAGATGAGAATGGTAAATTTGTCTGGCCTGGTTTTGGAGAAAATATGCGAGTGCTCTCTTGGATTCTGGGCCGCGTTGAAGGAAAAGCAAACGGTATAGAAACACCATTTGGCATCTCTCCTCAGCACGCTGATTTGCACTGGGGTGGCTTGGACTACTCTGCAGCCCAGTTTCAAAAAGCGATCGCAGTTGGAAGGGAAGATTGGAAGAACGAACTTAAACTTCACTCCGAGCTCTTTGCCCATCTCGGCGAGCGCCTACCCAAAGAGTTGCTAGCAACCCAAGCCAAAATTGAGGAACGCTTAAGCGCCTAAGTTAGGGCGCTTAACTTCAGTCTTGTGATTAAACCCCAACACCATGCCGTAGTGGTGATTGGGGCTGGCATTGCCGGTGCCGCTATTGCCAATGCCTTGCTTGAGCAGGGACAGGCCGTTGGAGTCGTTGATGCAGCAGCAGGCCCAGCCACTGCATGTTCAAGTCATGCCTACGCCATTGCACACCCCCATATTGGCAGAGGGTCTGCGCGCTTACTCCGCCTTACTCGCATTGCTTTTTTACTGGCAGAAGCTCAGTGGGGGGATTGCTGGAATCAACATGGCATTTTTCAACCAAGCAAGAAAGACAAAACGTTTGATCGAGCAGAGATAGCAGCATATTTGCAAACCCTTGAGCTTGATGAAAGCATGGCAATTGCCCTTGAGGCAAAAGATGCAGAACACATTTGTGGCATCAAACAAAATGGAGTTTGGTTACCGCGTGGCGCATCGATGAGCCTTGCAGCGGCTGCTAAAAAATTGCTTGAGCCACGAAGCGGGCTGAGCACTTATTGGAATCAAGAAATTATTCAGCTAGAGCGCATTAATGACCACTGGTTGCTCCTCAACAAAAAGAATGAAACAGTACTCAGTGCCGATAAAGTGGTGATTGCTGCCGGCGTACATACTAAGCCTCTAATCGATAGTCTAAGAGTGCGGCTGCCGCTAAGACCGGTGCGTGGGCAGCTGAGCATTTTTTCAGTGGCAGAAAACAGCCCTTGGGCACAAGAGCTTCCCTCGGTCGGCATATCTGGAGAGGGCTATTGTTTGCCAGCACAAGTAACTGATGATGGTCAGCGTATTTGGATGGTCGGCTCAAGCTACGACGAAGGTGAAGAGGATTTACTTCCCAGACATAGCAGCGATCAATTTAATCGTGAGCAAGCAAGATCGCTCTTGAGCTTTGCTGAAGGCAACTTAGCCGATCTTCAAAGCCATGGCAGCTTTGTGGGAGTGCGTTGCGTTGCGGGGGATCGATTGCCGATTATTGGTGCCTTGAGTCAACGCCCCGGAATCTTTATAGCCAGCGCTTTTGGAGTCTCGGGGCGCGCTTTGGTCTGCCCTATCTGCAAAGCTGATTACGGCTCAGGTGCTAGACGATGCTGCCTTGCTAGCGCGCTTAGGCTTAACTGCAGACTTGCTTGCAGCGCTCGATCCGGCGCGCTTCTTGGCGGGGCCAGCCCCTTCTGCTTTGGGTGCTTTGGCCTCAAACTCAAAACCAATTTTTCCATCTGGCCCAAGTGCTAGATAGGCCTTAAAGCCACGACCGGTTCGATTAGATTTGAAGTTGGTCAATAAGTCTGTTTTGCCTTCCTTCAATAATTTTGCGACTTGCTCAGTAGAAATTTCTTGCTGAAGAACAACCTTGCCGGTTTTGAAATCGCAAGTTTTAGCGGGGCCGGTATTGTGCTCACAGAGGTAACGCATACCATCTTCATATACTGCGCCAGAACATTTAGGACAGACTCCCAAAGCTTGTCGTCCTGTGAAATCAATTGCCTCAGACTCATCCTCTTGTGAGTTACCAAAGTCAAACTCAAGCTTAAAGCCTGCGTTTGGATAATCTGCATCATCTTCAGGGATTTCACTTAATTTAATGATGGCTGCAAACGGACGACCCATCTTGCTGCGAAAGCCCTGCAATGGCCCAATGGTTTTTTCTTTTAGAAGCTCTTCGACCTCGGGGTATTCAAAGGCGCGCCCACCCGGCGTCTTGCTAATCGTGAATCCGCACTTTTCACAAGCAAAGCGGCGATAGTTTTCTTTAACGGCACCCTTGCAATGGGGGCAAGGTGTTTGCAAAGTGGCATAGTCACCGGGAATGGTATCGCTGTCGTATTCTTTCGCACGCTTCACAATCCGTTGCGTCATTTGCGCAATCTCTTGCATAAAAGTGTCGCGACTCATCTTGCTTTGCTCAATGAGGGCTAGTTTATTTTCCCAGTTACCAGTGAGATCAGGACGTGTGAGCTCTTCTACATCGAGGCCGCGCAACAAGGTCATTAGCTGAAAGGCTTTTGCAGTCGGAATGAGTTCGCGAGCCTCGCGCACCATATATTTTTCTGCTAGCAAGCCTTCAATAATTGCTGCGCGCGTTGCTGGAGTGCCAAGGCCTTTCTCGGCCATTGCCTCACGCATTTCATCATCATCAACCCACTTGCCAGCGCTTTCCATGGCGGATAGCAAGGTTGCTTCTGAGTAACGAGCTGGGGGCTTGGTTTTTAAGGGTATCGCCGCAATAGATTCGGTTTGGACGCTCTCACCTTCCTTGACTGCAACCAATTCATCGTCAGCTTGATTGGCTTTGCCATAAACAGTTAACCACCCTGGATTGACTAAAACACGACCTTCTGTTTTGAAGTGGTGCCCCGAAGTTTCAGTAATGCGTGTGGTGACGCGGAACTCAGCAGCAGGATAGAACACCGCCAAGAAACGACGCACTACCAAATCATAGAGCTTGAACTCGGGTTCGCTTAAGGTCTTGGGCGCCTCAAGCGTAGGAATAATTGCAAAGTGATCTGAAATTTTGCTGTCATCAAAAATGCGTTTATTGGGTTTGATCCAACCATAGCCAGCTTTGTTCTTTGGATCTTTGGCGTCACCCTTTAATATTTGCTCAGCAAAAGGACGCAAATCTTGAGAGTGTTGTGCAAGATTTTCAATCGTTTGTTTGACAGTATCAAGATAGTCTTCTGGCAGAGCCTTAGAGTCTGTTCTTGGATAGGTTAAAACTTTGTGTCTTTCATATAGGGCTTGTGCAAGACCTAAAGTGTTCTTGGCCGAGAAACCAAAGCGCGCATTGGCCTCGCGTTGTAAGCTGGTTAAGTCAAACAGCTGAGGAGGAAGTTGCGTTGCAGGTTTTGCTTCTTCGGTAACGTTTGCTTTTTTATCTCGGCAGGCGGCCACAATACTTTGTGCAGCAGCTTCACTCCATAGGCGGTTCTCACGTGCATCGGGCACAGTTACATCTTTTTTAAACTTAGGATCAAACCAGCGACCTTCATAGACACCAGCGGCAGCAATGAACTCGGCTTTCACTTCCCAATAATCTTTAGAGACAAATTTACGAATTAATTCTTCGCGCTCAACCACAATCGATAGTGTTGGCGTTTGAACACGACCAACTGTGGTTAAAAAGAACCCACCGCTTTTACTATTAAAAGCAGTCATGGCACGAGTACCGTTAATGCCAACTAACCAATCGGCTTCAGAGCGGCAACGAGCAGCATCTGCCAAAGGTTGCATTTCTTCATCGCTGCGCAGTTTTGCAAAACCTTCGCGAATGGCGTTGGGTGTCATCGATTGCAGCCAGAGACGCTTAACACCTTGAGGTGCTTTAGCATGCTGCGCAATCAAGCGAAAAATTAACTCACCCTCGCGACCCGCGTCACAAGCATTGATCAGCATATTGATATCTTTACGCTTAATCAGCTTTTGTAGAACTTTGAGACGGGATTCAGTTTTGGCGATGGGGCGCAGATCAAAGTGCGGAGGCACAACGGGCAAATTAGCAAAAGACCATTTACCCCGCTTGACGTCATATTCCTCGGGGGCAGCAATTTCTAGAAGGTGACCCACAGCAGAGGAGACAACAAAGTCTTCACTCTCAAAATAGTCTTCATATTTTGTAAATCCACCCAGAGCTTTGGCAATGTCATTGGCGACCGAAGGCTTTTCGGCAATGATCAGCGCTTTTGGGTGATCAACGCCAGAAGACTTTGCGCTAGTTTTGGTAGGTGCTTTAGCCACGCGTTTGCCTAAATTTGAGCTTAAAAAAGATGGATGGAATAGGGAAAAAAGACGACCAATTTAAACCAAAATGCATGCCGACCAACTAATTACCCCTTTTTTATTATTAACCGATAAATTGTGAAAAGTCCAAATCGCTGTATTTTTGAGCCCAATAAATAGGCAAATTAGCCCCTTGCTAAATAGAAAATAGCGTTTTTTTGCCATTTAAAGTGGGTTTTTCAATAAATTAGCTCTTCCAGAACTTCTTTTGGAGAGGCCACCAGTTTTGCACCCTGCCCAATTAAATGATGGCAACCGGCAGACAAGGGGCTATGAATTGACGAGGGTATGGCAAACACTTCCCTGCCCAGCTCCATTGCAAGGCGCGCCGTAATGAGGGAGCCAGAGCGCTGAGTGGCCTCCACGACCAAAACCCCGATGGCTAGGGCTGCAATCAAGCGGTTTCTTCGCGGGAAATGAAAGGCCCTGGGTCCAGCACCCAAAGGTAGCTCGCTGAATAAAAGACCATTTTTGGCAATTTCCGTGGGCTAGCGCCTTATGTTCAGGAGGGTAGGCAAGATCTAGACCAGTTCCGCAGATGGCTAATGTGGGCTGACCTGCCGCAAGGGCCGCCCGGTGGGAGGCCCCATCAATCCCCCTAGCCAAGCCGGAAATCACCAGTAGACCCTGATTGGAAAGGCTCTTGGCAAAGTAGTCAGCATTTTTAATGCCCTCCGGGCTGGCTAACCGAGAGCCAACGATGGCGACCATAGGCAATTTCAGTAACCCTACGTTTCCCGCTATATAAATAGTGCGAGGGGGATCGGCTAAGTCAAGCAAGCGTTTAGGGTAGTTTGGGTCGCCAAGAGCTAAAGAGAAAATAGATTGTGATTGGGGCTGATTGTTCATCAAGCCATTCTCGGCCTTGGAAAAATTTCAGCAATCAGCCTATTCAGATTGGTCTGTTAGATAATTCAGACATGGCTTTATTACCCGTCCTTTGCTATCCAGACCCTCGTTTACATAAGCGAGCCAAACCTGTTGATAAGGTGGATGAGCGCATCAGAGGAATCGTCAAGGATATGGCAGAGACGATGTACGATGCGCCCGGGGTTGGCCTTGCAGCAACGCAAGTAGATATTCACGAACAAATTATTGTGATTGATGTATCTGACGACCAAAACGAACTCATGGTGTTCATTAACCCTGAACTGGTATGGGCTAGCGAAGAAAAAAAATCCTGGCGGGAGGGTTGCCTCTCAGTGCCGGAATATTACGATGAAGTGGATCGACCGGCTAACATTCGCGTCAAGGCGATCGATCTTCACGGTAAACCGTTTGAGATTGAGGCAGATGGTTTGCTCGCAGTTTGTTTGCAGCATGAGATGGACCATCTGCAAGGAAAAGTTTTTGTTGAGTACTTATCACTTCTCAAGCGGAATCGCATCTCTCTCAAAATGAAAAAGCGCGCCAAAGAATTAGCGGAGCAGCGCTAAGCGTAGCCAATGAAAATCGTCTTTGCTGGAACCCCTGAGTTTGCAGCTCAAGCAATGCGCGCTATTGAGGCGGCTGGCCATCAGATTGTTTTGGTACTGACACAACCAGATCGTAGAGCGGGCAGAGGGATGCATTTGCATGCAAGCCCCGTCAAGACCTTTGCGCTCGAAAAAAATATTCCTGTTTTACAACCCAGCACACTCAAACGGAGTGCTATCGATCCTGAAAAAAAAGTAGAGGCAGAGTCCGCCTATCAACAGCTTGCCAAGCTAGAGTTTGATGCGATGGTGGTGGTGGCCTATGGCTTAATCTTGCCGCAAGAAATTTTGGATCTTGCAGAACAAAAAGGCCGCTTTGGTTGCTTTAATATCCACGCCTCTCTCTTGCCTCGTTGGCGAGGTGCTGCCCCAATTCAAAGGGCGATAGAGGCTGGCGATCAGAAGACGGGCATATGCATCATGCAAATGGATGCGGGCTTAGATACTGGCGATATCGTCTTGATGCAAGAACTTGATATTGCAAAAGAAGAAACGAGTGCATCCCTGCATGATCGCTTGGCAGATATGGGCTCCAATCTCATAGTACAAACATTGAACGCACTAGACGCTGGAAACATTTTAGTAAGAACCCCACAAGCAAAAGATGGCGTGAGCTATGCAGAAAAAATTCTTAAGAGCGAGGCAGAGATTCATTGGCAATTGAGCGCCAGTGAAATCGATCAACGGATTCGTGCGTTTAATCCTTTTCCTGGCGCAAGCGCAAGCCTGGGTGGAGAGCTTATCAAGATTTTCAATTCTGCTCTAGCTNTAGGGGCGCCACNAAAGCANTCAGCATCCCCGGGTCAAATATTNGGTACATCTGAAACGGGAGTTTATGTTCAATGTGGAGATGGAGTGATTGAATTAACCGAGATTCAGAGACCTGGTGGCAAAAGAATGAATGCCAAGCTAGGCCTTCATGTTCTTTTAGAGCAGCAAGAAAAGAGCCGGTTTGACTGAGCGCTTGGCAAGTCACAATTTGCCCTTGTCAGAGGCAATGACGATCGCAGCACAAGCGCTCGGCGAAGTCATGCACGGTAGATCGTTGGGCGAAGTGCTCGATCAGCTTGGTGCACACGAGCGCCCCATCGTTCAAAGTCTGACCTTTGACGCTTTGCGTAAATGGAATGGCTCACAAGAACTGATTAAAGAATTTGTGCCAAAGACACCGCCTCCTGAAGCGACATATCTCTTGAGCGTTGCAATCGCATTATTTATGCATGGGAATCAGCAAGCTTATGCCACGCATACGATTGTCGACCAGGCGGTTGAGGCGTGCGGCCTTTACGATAAAACGCTCTATGCCAAGGGGATGGTGAATGCAGTATTGCGTAAGGTAAGTCAGAAGTTTCAAGCCATTGTTGATCAGGGTTACGCACCCGACCCGATTTCGATGTATTACCCAGCGTGGTGGCGCGCCAATTTAAAGAAGACTTACCCTAAAGAGTGGCAAGCGATTGCTCATCAGCAAGCTCAACGCGCCCTACTAATACTGCGAGTCAATACAAGGCAATATACGCGTGAGCAATACCAAGCGATGTTGGCCCAAGTCGGAATTGCTTCTAAGGCCCTTGATGCCCTTGCGGGCGTTTCGCTTCCTGCGGCGCTAATACTTGATGAGGCTGTGCCCGTATCAGACTTACCTGAGTTTTATAGCGGAGCTGTTTCTGTTCAAGACTCTGGCGCCCAATTAGCGGCGATATTATTAGATCCAAAAGCGGGCGATTTGATCTTAGATGCTTGCGCAGCCCCCGGTGGCAAAACAGCACATTTATTAGAGTGGGCTGATGCTGATACGGTTGCCCTTGAAATAGACAAAGACAGGCTTGCTCGTATTGGCGGAAATTTAGACCGTCTGCGTCTGCATACAGATAAAGTGCAGATTGTCAGGGGGGATGCCTCGCAATCATCTTGGTGGGATGGCAAGCTTTTTGACAAAATTTTGCTCGATGCCCCATGCTCGGCCTCGGGTATTGTGGCTCGCCACCCAGACATCCCTTTTCTACGTCGCGCTTCGGATATCGCTCAGTTGCAGCAAAAACAGCGGAGCATCCTGGCACAGACTTGGCAAATGCTAAAAACCAATGGCACACTTTTGTACATCACTTGCTCTATTTTTCCCGAGGAGGGAGAAGAGCAGGCTAAATGGTTTGCAGCAGAATACCCCAATGCATTACGATTAAGCGCTCCGGGGCAGATTCTGCCGACCGCTACAAATGATGGTTTTTACTATGCCTTGTTTAAGAAAAATGGGCCATGAGCCAAAGCATTAAACAGCTGATTCTATGCATATTGTTAGCCCTGGGTTTGGGTGCGGGTGCTGCATATGCCGAAGGAATCAAAATCAAATCCGTTGAGTTGGAGCGGTCAGATAACGACTGGCTGCTTAATGCCACTTTTCAAATTGAGTTATCGCCGGGCCTAGAAGATGCAGTTCAAAAAGGAGTGGTCCTATATTTTCAAACCGAGTTTGATCTAACCCGCTCCCGCTGGTATTGGTTTGATGAAAAATCGATCTTGGCTCAAAAGCAAGCCCGACTCTCTTATCAGCCCCTCACTAAACAGTATCGAATTTCATCTGAGGGATTTACCTTTTCTGCGCCCACTATTGCAGAGGCGTTACAAGTGATCGGCAGTATTGGTGGTTGGCGGGTGTTTGATAACGCGCAGATTGACCCGAGTAAGTCATATACAGCCGACTTAAAAATGGCGCTGGATTTAAGCAAGCTACCGAAGCCCTTCCAAGTCAATGCCCTCAATAATCGCGACTGGAATGTGAGTAGCGAGTGGCTTCACTTTCCGTTCAATCCATCAGGACAAAACCTGATTCAGCGATGAAGACGACATTGAATTCATTCATTCCCAAGTTTTCCCAAAAAGAAATTTGGAAAGGGCGCATTCTTCCAATCGCAGCAGGTCTGATTGGCACATTTGCATTGATTTTATTAATCATGCTTTCGCTTGCATCATCCAATACCCAGTTTTTCGATAATTACTTTATTTGGCTATACGCTGCCAACATCATTATTGGGGCAAGCTTAACTTTAGTGATTGTGGTTTTGGTGGTCGTGATTGCAGTACGTTGGCACAAGGGCCGGTTTGGTACAAGACTGATTGCTAAGTTGGCCATGATTTTTGGTTTAGTGGGCGTAGTGCCAGGCTTGATTTTGTACGGCGTGTCTTTGCAGTTCGTATCGCGCAGTATTGAAACTTGGTTTGATGTGCAAACCGAGTCCGCTCTTGAGGCCGGCCTGGAGCTAGGTCGTGCAACCCTGAGTAGCTCGCTCACTGAATTGCAAGATGAGGGCCGTATTGTTGCGGATCAAATTCAGCGCTTACCGAACAATGCAAGCCCTGCAGAGCTTACCCTGCTCTTATCCCGAATGCGGGACCAATTTGGTATTCAAGAAATTACGATCTTCAATGGCCGTCAAATGATTGTTGCGACAGCAGCCTCCGGCGCTCTCGAGGCA
>TBL_comb47_HYPODRAFT_10006034_pt1 | contig 13251 bp, 14 predicted proteins | sample TroBogypolimnion_40_FD_10682 | JGI IMG/M metagenome (IMG submission 10682)
AAAGGGAAGCAATGATGTTGCTGTAGCAGACAAGCTACTTGCAAAGATTGATGAAATTGCAGAGATCTTCTGGGCAACCAAGAAGGCTTAATTAACTAGCAACATCCGTACTGCGCAGATTCTCTGCCGCGCTACGGGCCATAAACGAAACACGATCTACTAATCGCCGTTGCAATTGCGCAACGGCGATTATTCGTTGATCTTGATGCACTTCACAATCAAAGAGCAGAACGCCATCGTCAAACTGGGACGCACGAACAAGTGCGCGAACTTCGCTACCGACAGAAACAGTTCCTCGCACTTGCACCGCAACTCCTGCGGTAAAAGAGCTCTGAGATGGATCTAAGAATTCGGCGATTGCCGCACTACACGCACTTTCAATAACAGAGATGGTTGCAGTAGTAGCGAGAACTGGGAGATCGCTAAACCCTTGAGCGATTCCGGTATCGAGCGGACGGACGGTCAGAGATGCCATGCCGACAGAGCCAAGCATGCTCTCCGCAGCACTCATCTCTTGTTCCATGCCTAATAACTTATAGGGCGGAGCCTAAAAAGAGTGGCTTTTACTCGTATGGAAATTCGTGGCGAATTTCCTGCGTAAATTCTTGAGTGATCTCGATAGAGGTTGTGCCATCGAAGGTGAACTCTGTGATTGTGGTCTGCGAGAAGAATTCGACAGTGCTGGTAGCGGCTAGCGAGTTGATGGTTGCCTGGATTCGAGCGTTGAGAGCTTCCGGGGCTACCTCATTGCAAGTATTGCGCAGCAAATTCTGCATAAAGCTGATGGCCGCCCGCTCAGTATTGAGAAGCTCAAGACATGGCTCGCACTCTTGAAAATGAAACTCGAAGAGCTGATATTGGTCATCGGAAGGCAGTTCGTGATCGATAAAGAGCACGACAGTTTGTTGGACTTGATCGCAGGCCAGATCGTGGTTATTCATCACTACCCCCTGAACCTCGATTGAAGCCACGATCCTTGGCATAATCACCAAGTGCTTCGCGCAGGAGTTTGCGACCGCGGTGCAATCTGGACATCACAGTTCCAGACGGAACGCCGACAATCTCCGCAATCTCTTTATATGAAAATCCTTCGACATCGGCCAAGTAGACGGCCATGCGAAACTCATCCGGCAACGCTGCGAGCGCAGCCTTGACGTCGATATCGGTAATCCGATCGAGAACTTCATCCTCGGCTGAGCGCCCCTGATCACTGGTATGGCTGGCAGCATCGTGAATCTGCCAATCCTCTAGCTCGCCAGCTGCGATCTGTGGGCGACGTTGATCCTTGCGATAAGAGTTAATGAAAGTCGTTGTAAGGATCCGATAGAGCCAGGCTTTGAGATTGGTGCCTGGGGCAAATTGATGGAAGGAGGTAAATGCCTTGGCATATGTGTCTTGCACTAAATCTTGGGCATCGTGCGGATTCTTGGTATATCGAAGAGCCGCGGCGTAAAGCTGGTTGGTGTATTGGAATGCATCACGCTCAAATCGCGCTTTTTTCTGCGCCAAAGTTTCGGTTGTCGGATCAACAACCGCTAACTCGCTGCCCGCTTTTTCATCCATTGGGCACAAGGCTACCGCCATACTCCTTTAACCTGCTCTCCGTCGAGATTATTCCCATAAAGGCCCGTACTCCCCTCGGGTAGGCTTAGCGACATGATGGATAGTGGCACTCTCTGGCAGGCACCCTTTCGAGGGTCCGAGCCAGTCAACGCCACGATCACAATCCCTGGCTCCAAGTCAGTCACCAACCGCGCGCTGATTTTGGCCGCGCTCTGCGACTCCCCCTCCGTGCTTCGTCGCCCTCTGCATTCACGCGACTCGGCTTTGATGATTGCAGGACTCAAGAATCTAGGCGTCGGAATTGAGCAAGATGCCAATGGGGATCTCACTGTCACACCTGCTCCGCTCTTTGGACCAACACAGATTGATGTGGGTAACGCTGGAACAGTTATGCGCTTTCTCCCACCTGTGGCTGCGATGGCCAAGGGCATCATCCATTTTGATGGCGATGCACGCTCTCATGAACGTCCACTCGGACCAGTAATTGCTGCGCTTGAATCACTCGGTGTCTCAATAGAGCACGGCTCTCGATATTCGCTTCCGATGACACTCAATGCCAACGGTCAGCTCAAAGGCGGCACCGTTGAAGTCGATGCGACCTCGTCATCTCAATTTATTTCGGCGCTTCTCCTCGTTGCTCCCGCGACCAAAGAGGGCATCACAATTATTCATACTGGACAATCTCTTCCATCAATGCCGCACATCGAGATGACTGTCTCCATGCTGCGCGAAAAAGGTGTCAGCGTTGAAATCTCCGGTAATACCTGGAGCGTTAAGCCTCATGTTATGCACGGATCCGATTCGGTGATCGAACCAGACTTATCTAACGCAGCGCCATTTATGGGAGCAGCAATGATCAGTGGCGGAACTGTAGTCATCCGCGATTGGCCTCGATCAACAACACAACCTGGTGATCAACTCCGGGATATTTTTACGCAGATGGGTGCGCTTGTGCGCTTTGAGGGCAACAACCTGGCCATCACCGGAACTGGCACCATTCACGGTATTGATATTGATCTCCATGATGTCGGAGAGCTCACGCCATCAATCGCAGCTCTTGCTGCTCTTGCAGATTCACCCTCGCATCTTCGAGGTATCGGACACCTTCGATTGCACGAGACTGATCGTCTAAGCGCACTGGCCACAGAGATCAATGCTCTCGGTGGCTCCGTCATCGAAGAGCCAACAGCCCTTGTGATTAACCCTGCCCCACTACATTCTGGAGTTTTTCACACCTATGAAGATCATCGCCTTGCGACTGCTGGCGCAATGATTGGGCTTCGCGTTGCAGGCATTGAAGTCGAAAATATTGAGACCACCCAGAAAACTCTGCCTGACTTTCCCGGAGCATGGGACCAACTGCTTAATGGCGGCAAGTGACTCCTCGCGAATTTGATGAGGACGATGTCCGCATTCGCCCCAAGCGATCATCACGCCCGAGAACAAAGGATCGACCTGACTACACCAAAGCTGATTTGGCACGCGTAGTTGCTGTTGATCGTGGACGCTCCACCTGCTTAATTGAAAGTGGCGAAAACATTGGGCGAATCGTTACCGCTATGAAGGCTCGTGAATTAGGCAAGAAGTCGGTCGTCGTAGGAGATGTTGTCCGCATTGTTGGAGATATCTCTGGCAGTGAAGGAAGCTTGGCTCGCATTGTTGTCGTCGAACCTCGCACTAACGTTCTGACTCGCACAGTAGAAGACGATGCCGGGTTTGAAAGAATGATTGTCTCGAATGTAGATCAACTTGCAATAGTTCTGGCGGTTGCCAATCCTGAACCACGCCATGGATTTGTTGACCGAGCACTTGTTGTTGCATTTGATCAAGCGATCACACCACTCATCATTATGACCAAGTGTGATTTGGCAGACCCAAGTGAATTTCTCGCACCATACGTTGATTTAGGCATCGATCACATCTCTGTCCGACGAGGTAGCGACCTCACAGAGCTGCGCACGAAGCTCGCCAACAAACGTACAGTCCTGTTGGGGCACTCAGGTGTAGGAAAATCAACCTTGGTTAACGCGCTTGTTGATCAGGCCAATCGCGCCACAGGCGATGTCAATGATGTGACAGGTCGAGGACGTCATACTTCATCAAGTGCCGTCGCACTTGAACTCAACGAAAAGAATGGCTGGATCATCGATACGCCTGGTGTGCGCTCCTTTGGACTGGCTCACGTAGAACGTTCCCGGGTGATCGGTGCATTTTCCGAGTTCAAAGTGGCCATTGAGCACTGCCCCCGCAATTGCAGTCATGATGAAGCAGATTGCGCACTTAACAGCATGATTACTGACCCGACCGCCCTTGCGCGGTTAGCGAATCTTCGAGGACTCCTTCGTGAAGGTAAACTTGGGGCATGAGAGATTTACAAGCCGACTTAGCGCTAGCACTTCGATTAGCGGATCTAGCTGATTCGATCACACAGGCGCGATACCAAGCGATCGATCTCGTGATCGAAACTAAGCCTGACCTGACTCCAGTAACTGATGCTGATAAGGCAACCGAGAAAGCTATCCGAGAATTGTTGGCGCAAGAACGTCCCAGCGATCTTATCGTCGGTGAAGAGTTCGGAACACCTGATCTCGAGACAGGTGAGTACTACTGGGTGATTGACCCAATAGATGGGACAAAGAATTTCTTACGCGGAATTCCTACGTGGGCAACGCTGATTGGGCTTTGCAACCCAGCGCATGAAGTTGTTCTTGGAGTTGTGAGCGCACCAGCACTCTATCGCGCTGGTATGCCAGCCAGGGTGGCGGCGCTTTCGTCACCGAAAATAAGTCAGCACCTCGACAGATTCGCGTTTCTGGTGTCAAAGAACTCACAGACGCTTCGCTCTCATATTCAGATCTCGTTGGATGGGGTGCACGCAAGCAAGCGATGCTTCGATTGCAGGAGTCGATTTGGCGCACACGTGGGCTAGGAGATTTCTGGTCACATATGTTGGTCGCAGAAGGTGCAGTAGATATTGCAGTAGAACCTGTCCTTGCACTCTGGGATATGGCTGCGCTCGACATTATTGTCCGCGAAGCTGGAGGACAATTTACAAACCTCGATGGAAAAAATGGCTCACATGGTGGCAATGGAGTCTCTTCCAACGGTCTACTTCACAGTGATTTTCTCAAGGCTCTAAATTCATGAGATTTCTCTGGTTTGGTAGAAAGAAAGCCGCAGCTCCACAAGCTCAAGAGCACGTTGCTGTTGAAACCTGGAGTGTAAATAACTTCGTGGTTGTCGAATCACCTCTAGCAGGTGCAGCTGGAACAACGATTGAGTCATCGACAATTTATTCTTACTTGGCAACACTTGCTCAGCAAGAACAGAGACCAGCTTCTCAAGCGCTAGTGGAGTTTTTGCAAGAACGAGGATTTGCGACTCTTGAAATCAGCAACTATGCGCACTCAGAATCACTTGGTTATTCCTGCAAAATTGGCGATACCAATGCCACAGTTTTGTTAGGTGGCCCTGTTGGAATTGCGCGTGTGACAACGCCATTTCACGCTGAGATCGCACAGGCAATTGGCGCTGGCGCCAATCAAGTACTGGCTATCGATGGAATCGCTTATGCCGCGTTTTCCATCGATAGCACTACCGAATAGTTAGAGTTCGAGCCAGCCATTAGGCGTGAGCTCTTCAGCGCGATCTGGACCCCAAGAACCCTTGAAGTAAGGGAAGAGGCGAGCTTCGTTATTGATCACGCCTTCAACAATGCGCCATGTTTCTAGGACAGAATCGATGCGAGTAAAGCGCATATGGTCGCCTGCAATAGCTGCGCGAAGTAGTCGCTCATACGCTTCTTGACGTTCGCCAAGAGCTGCAGAGAATTCCACAGTTAACTTCACTGGCTCTGTGCTGAGAGAATCTCCTGGCGACTTAGCCTGGAGTTCAATATCTACACCATCGCGCTTACCAAGACGGAAGCGGAGCAAGTTTGGTGAACCAGCTTGTGATTCCGCAAAGAGCATCCGTGGAGGTTGCTTGAATTCAACGATAACTTCCAGCGTTGATTCAGCGAGAGCTTTACCAGTGCGAACATAGAAAGGAACTCCAGCCCAACGCCAGTTATCTACATGCAGTGTTGCAGCAGTGTATGTCTCGGTTGTTGACTCTGGAGCAACGCCTGCCTCTTCCAAGTAGCCAACGTATTGACCGCGGACAACATTTTCTGGATGTAGAGCAGCGATAGCACGGAAGACTTTGAGCTTCTCATCTTCCATATTCTGCGATGAGAGATCCGCAGGTGGTTCCATTGCAATAAGTGCCAAGACCTGAAGAAGGTGGTTTTGAAGTACATCGCGGGTCGCACCGACGCCATCATAGAAAGCTCCACGGCCTTCAACACCAAAATCTTCAGCCATCGTGATTTGAATGCTGTTGATGTAGCGGTGATTCCAGAGCGGCTCCCAGATGGAGTTAGCAAAGCGGAATACCAAGATATCTTCAACAGATTCTTTGCCGAGGTAATGGTCAATGCGGAAGATGCGATCTTCTGAAAGGACTTCTTCGAGCTCATCTTGAAGACGAATTGCAGATTGAAGATCGCGACCAAATGGCTTCTCAACCACTAGGCGACAACGTTCAGTTAGACCTACGCGGGCCAAACCTTTGGTGACATTTCCAAAGAATGCAGGTGGAATTGCAAGATAAATAACAGGATTCTTTTTGTCTTTGAGAACCTCTGCCAAATCTTCATAAAGCTTATCTTGTGAGTAATCGCCGACTACAAGACTGAGCTCTGCATCGAGCTCTGCAATAATCTTTGGATCAGGATTTGGGAATACCTTGCTAATGGCTTCAACTGCGTGCGCGACAAATTGTTCGTGATCCCATTTGGTCGAAGCGACGCCAACAACATCGCAATGAAGCGAGTCATGTTTAGCCATACTATAAAGAGCCGGGAAGAGTTTCTTCTTCGCAAGATCGCCAGTTGCTCCAAAGAGGACAAGAACATCTGCTTCTTCAACTGTGCGTTTACGTGCGCTCATTACTTCTTCTTCGCTTCCACGTGTCCACCGAACTTCTTACGCATTGCTGACAAAACTTTGTTTGCATAGAGATCATTGCCGCGAGATGTGAAACGACCCATGAGTGATGCGCTCAATACATTGGCAGGGACGCCAGCATCAATTGCTGTCTGCACTGTCCATCGACCTTCACCTGAATCAGAGACCGAACCTTCGTAAGAAGCTAGCTCTGGATCCTCGCCATAAGCAGTAGCGGTGAGATCAAGCAGCCATGAGGCTACGACTGATCCACGACGCCAAACTTCTGTTACTTCAGCCATGTCGAAGTCGTACTTAGTTTCTGTGTGAGTTCCAACTGCTGTTGGATGCTTAATTCCTTGGGCTGCAGCATGGATCAAGTTGAGACCCTCTGCGTACGCCGCCATTGCGCCGTATTCAATTCCGTTATGAACCATCTTAATAAAGTGGCCAGCACCGATAGGGCCACAGTGGTAGTAGCCATACTCTGCTTGTGATGGCGTTCCATCTTTGCCTGGTGTGCGCTCTGCCGATTCAATTCCTGGGCACATAGCCTTGAAAATAGGATCAAGACGCTCAACGATTGCCTTATCTCCGCCAATCATCAGCGAGTAACCACGCTCGAGTCCGTAAACGCCGCCACTTGTTCCGACATCAACGAAGTTGATTCCCTTGGTGGCTAGCCATTCTGCGTTTGCAATGTCGTCACGATAGAAAGTATTTCCACCATCGATGATTGTTGCGCCAGCAGCCAGATGTTCTGCAACAGCATGAATTGTCTGCTGGGTAACTTCTGCAGGAACCATAACCCAAACAAATTGTGGGTTAGCTGGATCGTTGTATTGGGCAAGATCTGCGAGAGATGCAAGCGGAGTGAAACCTTCTGCTGCAACGCTCTTGACTGTCTCTGGATTTACATCGAAGACGCTGATGTTGATTGGGGTTGTCGCATGTGTCTTGATGCGGCGTGCGATATTTGCACCCATCCGTCCAAGTCCAACGATTGTAATTTGCACGGTCATCTTTGTCTCTCCTGTAATTTTTGAAGCCAGCTACGATAAACAGTCTAAATTTTAAAGCGGCTCTAGATGCAGATCCGTGAGGATATAGATCTGTCCACTTGGTGAACTCTTGTCTAATAAGCCAACCGGTCCACTCTGAACGGCTTTCAATGCCTCTATTTTGCCTTCTCCGAGGCAAAAAATGTAAATCGAATGCGCATGAGCAAGTCTGGCTAGTGAGAGAGATACTCGAAGTGGTGGTTCTTTCGGTGAATTCTCAACACTAATAGCCGCACGAGGCTCTTGGGCATCTAGTAGCCCAGGGAAGAGCGATGCAATATGGCCATCTTCGCCCATGCTAAGAACTACCGCATCAAAGGCCTTGCTACCGATTTCGAGCTCTAGATCTCTGGCATAGCGGGACGCGGCCGCAGCCAACTCCCCCTCGCCTTCAACAACGTGAAAGACGCAATGGGATTTTGAGAGTGAGAAGGCTTCGATCAGTGATTGATCATTGCGAAGAGGGTCACCTTGTGGGACAAATCGCTCATCGCTAAACCAGATATGGACAATAGAACCTTCAAAACTTTCGTTCTCTCGAATGAGGCGGAAGAGGGCTGAATCGATTGCCTTGGCACTTGCATAGCCGGTACGGCCACCTGTGATGACAATCTGTGCACGACGAAGATCACGCCAGGCGTCGGCAATAGCTTCAACGGTTTTCTCTGCACACAACGCAACCAGCGCGTCGGCTGATGGGTCGTAAAGGTATTTCATAGTAGCGGGGACAGGATTTGAACCTATGACCTCTGGGTTATGAGCCCAGCGAGCTACCGAGCTGCTCCACCCCGCGTCGGTAAGCCAATACTACGAGATAAGCGCCAATAACCCAAACTGAGTTATTTACGCTTATCTCGACTGCTTATTATTTACTTATTAACTACTTATTAACTACTTGGCCTGCGCAGCAATAGCCGCTGCGATTGCTGCTTTCAACTGGTTTTGAGCCTGACCATATGCAGCAAAGTCGCCGTTTTTCAGCGCTTGATTTGCTGCAGTGAGAGCTGATTGCGCATCTGCAAGTGCTTGCTTCAATGTAGAACTTCCGACAGTTGCCGTTGTTCCACCTGATACAACACCTGTCGAGCTATTAACAATCGCCCCTGAACTTCCACCAAAGACCTGGTTGAGAGCATCTTGCAACGTGTTTCCAAAACCGATCTGATCTCCGAAAGAGACCAAAACTTTTTGCAAGAGCGGGAACGACGATGAGTTGGCAGTTGCTCGAACATAAACAGGCTGGATGTAGAGAAGTCCGCCACCTACTGGCTGCGTCAACATATTTCCAAGTACTACATCAGAACCACCTTGGCGTAATAGCGAGAGCGTCTGAGCAACCGTTGGGTTAGCTTCGAAGTTAGATGCAACTTGTGAAGGACCAGAAATATTTGTTGAGCGCGGAAGCTGCAGGACGGTGATCTTGCCGTAGTCCGGACCATTATCTGAGTTCACAACAGCAAACGCAGTGAGGTTCTGTCGACCACCACGTGGCACGAAAGATGTCGATAGCGAGAAGTTAGAGGTTGATGCACCAGGCAACTGGAGCGTCTGGTACGTCGGTGGCTGGCTGCCAGCGTTAGCGCCATTGGATGATGGATCTGAAGGAACGCGCCAGAAGTCTTGTCCTCCGTAGTACGCCGCGGCGCTATCAACGTGATACGTACTTAGTACATCACGCTGCACTTCGAAGAGTCCTTCTGGATAGCGAATATGCTGCAAGAGTTGCGCAGACATTGCGCTCTTAGGCAACACAGTCCCTGGGTAAGCCTTGCTCCAGGTCTTGAGGACTGGATCGTTTGCATCCCACTGATACAAAGTGACAGTTCCATCATAAGCATCGACCGTTGCCTTCACTGAGTTGCGAATGTAATTCACAGTCTGATTAGGAAGCGTTGTTACTGAGCTCATGTTGTCTGTTACAGAATCAGTTGTTGCTGTCGCAAGATTTTCATTTGCGGAATATGGGTAACCAGAGCTGGTTGTATAGCCATCAACAATCCACAGCACGCGACCATTAACCACTGCAGGGTATGCATTGCCATCTAGAGTCAACCATGGCGCTACTTTTTGCACACGTACGAGCGGTGAGCGATCGAAGAGGATCTTTGAATCTTTATTAATGAGGTTAGAGAGCAAAATCTGCTGATCTTTGTACTTAATCGCAAAGAGTAAGCGGGTAAATGCGCTGCCCATTGGGACACCGCCTTTGCCCATGTATGTGTAGTTCTGTTGGCCTGATGCTTGCGAATCATCTGGGTAGTCAAGTTCGTTAGGGGTGCTCTTGGCTGTTCCTCCGACGATCGAATATCCAGGAACGTTCTCGCCAAAGTAGATGCGAGGTTCAAATGCACCGAGTCCATTTGAAGGTGGAATGTTGCCAACTGTAAAACTTGGCTTTCCATCTGCATCCACTACATTCGTTGGCGCAGCGACAAATCCAAATCCATGCGTATAAACAAGGTGGTCGTTGATCCAATTCTGTGCCGGGCTGCCGGCAATATTGAGTTCGCGTACTGCAACAACCATGTCCTGCTTCTTACCGTTGACTGTATATCGATCGACATCAAGGGCATCAGGGAATGTGTAGTAAGGCTTGATCTGTTGTAGCTGACGGAAAGTTGATGACAATACATCTGGATCAAGTAGACGTGCATTGGCGATATTTGATGTGTCATTAGCGAGTTGACCAGGGGCAGCCGAAATCACTGCGGCGTAGTCTTTTGTACTCACATTTGTCAGGCCATATGCAGCGCGAGTGGCATTGATATTGCGCTGAATGTAAGGGGCTTCCTTATTTGATTCACTTGGCTTAACAGTAAATGTCTGAATGAATGCGGGATACAGTCCTGCGATCAATACTGAAGAGACCACCATAAGGACAACACCTGCAGCAGGCAGAACCCACGAGCGACGAATAATGTTGGCAAAGAAGAGTAAGGCGCAGATAACTGCGATACCGGTCAGAATTGATTTCGCAGGGAGTACTGCGTTGACATCGGTATATGAGAGTCCGGTAAAGAGACTTCCGGTATGAAGCGCTAGGTCATAGCGATCGAACCAGTACGCAAATGCCTTAATGAGTACAAGCACTCCGAGAAGTACTGAAATTTGTACTCGAGCTGAGACTGTTGTGCGATCTTGACGAACTTGTGGGCGGATTCCACCATACAAATAGTGGACTGCCACTGTTGCAAGAAGTGTGATCGCAAGCGTGGAAATTGCCCATGAGATCAGCGCTTCCCACATCGGTAACTTAAATACGAAGAATGAGATATCAAGATGGAACTGAGGATCTTTCACACCAAAACTTGTTGCATTCTTAAACTGCAACCACGTGCTCCATAGTCGAGCACCGGTGTTGCCTGCGAAGTAGAAAGTGACAAGTGCAATCGCGGCGAGTGCATAGCGACGGAATGGATCGAGTTGGCCCCGATAATGTTCGAGATTATCTGGCTCTACGCTCATAGGCACATAAATTGGACGCTTGCGATAAGCAATAAATATGTTTGAGGCAACGATTGCTGCAGTGATAGCTCCAAAAACCACGAAGAGTTCGGCCTTAGTAAAGAGTGTGGTTTTCCAGACAGTTGTGAAGTTAACTGAACGGAACCAGAGAAGGTTGGTGTAGAAACCAGTGAGTGAAACCAGAATCGCAACAATGACTGCTAGCGCGATAAGGACATATCCGAAAGTGCTTGGTCCCCGGCGGCGTCCTGCGCCAGAGCTCTGACCGGAAGGACCATTAGGTCCGCGATTGCCGAAAGGGTTATTTGGGAACTGGAATGAACTCATGCCCCCACTCTACTAAGGGGTTAGATGAGCGTTAGTTGGCCTAGCTCTGCGGGGTGTTTTGGGGGGCCGAAGTCGGCTGAACTGAACCCTGGGCAGCGGCATCTCCTGGCGCGGCAGGCTCACGGAGCGTCTCCTGGAAGAGTTGGAACTTGCTGACCGACCGATTGGTCTCATTATCGAACTTATCTTTGTACTTAGAAGTCCAAATAACGTAGCCGATTGCACCTGTGACGCCGATGAGGGGGATGATCCACCAAATAAGGGCAGCAAAGGCGGTTGAATGCGACATACTCGTAGCCTAGCGATGGCGCGATCTCCCCACAAAAGATGAGAAGACGAGAAAAGAAGTGAGTATTGCCACCAACGCCCATCCGAAATCGTTTCCTGTCCCGGGGAAGATTCTCAGGGATTTCCTTGTTGACCTCAGTAGAGTAATTATGGAAGGTGCGGTGAATCGATGAGTGGTTTTGGATTTACTCCTAATGAGGGAGTTTTTGGCGGCCCGATAAATGAAGGTTCGCCCATGCTGGCCACTTCCGCCTTGCGCGAGGGAGCTCGTAAATTCCTCGCTACTCACAATGATCTTCCAGTTGGCACTTTAGATTTAGCCAAGATTTCAGAAGCATGCACCATCGCTAATACATGGATTGAAGATAAGACTCAATTTCCGATGAGTACTTTCAACTCGGATCTTGCTTGGACCAGACGCGAATGGATGGAGTCTTCGATTCCGGGCTGGCAAAAACTTGTCGAGCCGCTTGCGCAAGGAATGGCTGAAGCTCTCGTGAAAGTTATGGGTCAGATTTCACCTGATATTCCTGAAGAGATGCGCGCTTCATTTAATATCGAAAGTTTTCTACCTGTGATGCGAGGCTTCATGGGATCACTCATCGCCGGTCAACTTGGTCAATCTATTGGCGCATTATCAATTAACGTCACAAGTGCAAACGATGTTGCTCTCCCCCTCTTTGCAAAAAATGGAACACACTTGATCCCGCAGAATATTGCGACATGGAGCGAAGGGCTGGATCTACCAGAGCAAGAAGTACTGATTTATCTTGCTTTGCGCGAAGTAGCTGCAAATCGCCTATTTGCTCATACGCCATGGCTCAGCGATTACTTGCGCGATCTCATCACCGCATACGGCAAGGGAATTACTGTCGATATTGCTGCTATCCAAAATCAAGCTGAAGATGCTTTAAGTACTGGCGAATTAGATATAAACAATCCAGACTCAATTACCTTGGCAATTAATAATGGAATGTTCCAGCCCGAACAAAGTCCAGCTCAAGCTGCGGCACTTTCAAAACTTGAAATGGCACTTGCGTTAATCGAAGGTTGGATTGATCACGTCACCGAACTCAGTGCGACAGATCGGCTTCCATCACTGAGTGCACTGCAAGAAACTCATCGCCGTGCGCGCATCACTAGCTCACCTACTCAACAACTCTTTGCTTCACTGCTCGGCTTGGAAGTTTCACCGCGAAAGATGCGTGAATGTGCCAATTTTTGGCGAGAGATTTACATCCTCTCGGCCAACAATGATGCAGAGAGTGCAGTATCTATTCGTGATCATCGTTGGGAAGATCCGACGCTTCTGCCTACAGCAGACGATTTGGCTGACCCGGTTGGATTTTTAGCGAGCACTACGGTCCCGGATGACCTCTCGGGACTTCTTTAGTCCCCTTTAGTTCTAGACAAAGGCGGGAGTAGCTAGGAGTAGGTAGGAATATCTAGGAATAGCTAGGAATAAAAAGGCCAAATCCCCGGGCGCTCAATTCGATATCAGCCTTCCCCTTGCTGATATAGAAACGGTTATCCGAGGACTTGGTGCGTGAAACCTATGC
>TBL_comb47_HYPODRAFT_10006035_pt1 | contig 13247 bp, 12 predicted proteins | sample TroBogypolimnion_40_FD_10682 | JGI IMG/M metagenome (IMG submission 10682)
ACTNNNAGTAGATGTGTCTAATGATAATCCGGCTGGTAAAGATGGAGAGACGGAGTAAATTATATTTGTACCTGTAACTGTCGGATCAAGTTCTGTAATAGCAGAATTCTTTGTAAATACACCAGGTGAAGAATACGAAAGAGAAGATGGAGCTGTTAAAAGATTTTCTTTTATTTCCATAGCATTTAGCATACCATAGCCCCAAGATGGATTTTTAGAAATTACAGAAATTTCAATTTCTCCACTGGTTGGTAAAACATTTAAAAAATCTACCGTATTTGAAATATTTCCCGTAACAAGCAAAGATTGTGTAGTAGCACCTATTGTGTAATTAGTATAATCTTTAGTACTAGAATTAAGACTTCCTGAAGTATAACCAAATAATTTTATATTATAAGTTTTATTATTTTCTAATCCATAAATTTTAATTTTACCAGGAGTCTCTGAAGAACCATATATACTGGCAGCTGTATCTATCACAGAATCAGGATAAACTCCAGAATTGTTTCCAGTAGAGTTGGTTTGAAGAGAACCGCTAAATATGCCTGTATTAGACAAGGAAAGAGTCGAGCTTTGACCATCTGAATCTTTCAAATTAGTTAGATCAGGACATAATAAAGAATTTTTACCAACAAAAAAATTATTCCAATTATATACAGAAGGGCTAAAGGTAGTAGTATTTGTAGAATAACAATTATTTGCAAAAGTGATATTACCAGTTATATTAACATACCAAGTTCTAAGTGGTACAACAATAGCATCAAGTCTAGCAGTATATGATGTTTTAATAGAAGTTGGGTTTGTAGTTAAAAGATTAACATACGATCTTGCGGTATCTATATCTGACTTCCTTTTGCTACTTTCAGCTGTGCTCACTAAAGTTTCAGCTCGAGTAATATCATTTTTAGAATATGAATTTAATCCCCAGTCTAAGTTTATAAGTCCAGTTATTTTATTATCAGTATGATTAGTAAAATCAGTACCATAATTAATACTACTAATGGTAGCATCAGAATTTATAAGAAGAGAAAGAGCATAGTTGGTCAAACCATTTGGAATATTTGAAGTATCTATATCAACAGTTAATTGATTCCCTGCTAAACTCTGACTTAAAACAGAATTTTGTTTAACCATCATATAATCATAGACTTCTTCTGCTCCAGCAACCCAAGCTTTATCATTGCCAAAACGTCCATAATTATTTTCAATATGATCCATCAAACTTTTCCAAGAATTCCAAGTCATACCACCATTCCAATCAGGAGCATATGTACTAGTAGTTATTTGATGAGTAAATTCTTGGGCCCAATGTTTAGTATCACCAGTACTTGAAGATGCTAAATCATCTACATGCTTAAAAAGTTGACCAGAGCTTGAACCACCTGTTAAATATTCAGTCTCGTAATCAAACCAACGAGGCATCACATGACGACCACCAGTAGTTGGAATAGAATTAGTTACATCTGTAAAATCTGGAGCATTTATAGTGGTTGAACCATCGGTAAAAGGAAATACATTATTTTGAGCATAAACCCCCTTAAACCCAAGATCAAAGGCTGGCTGAATATAATTATCATCACCATTTGGTAATACAACTTGAGACATATTTAGAGGGCCTGTAATAGTCCCCACATTATTTTTCAAATTAATATGAGAAGCGACCTCGACATTATTTTGAGTTAATTCATAATTATAATCTAATGCTCCTACAGCATGCCCTCCTGGGTCTCCAACATAGTATGAATTATTTGGATCATTAACAGAAAGAGTAGCAGAAGTATAGCCATGATTTAAAACATTCCATCCATTATCTACTGCATCTTGTAATTGAGTCCAATTAATATAGCTTGGGGTATTAATATGTACATCAGCATAACTTGGATTTCTAGCATAAAATGCATAACCAGCACGAAAAGGAACATTATTACCTGCACCATCAGTAAAATATAAACCACCAAAATATTGACCAAGATAATCAGAGTAACCACCATTCATATATTTGAAAGCAGTATCATAACCCCTAATAATTCCATCATCAAAAGTATAACTAAAAGCAAAATTTTTATTATATTTTAATGGAGCCTTACTAACAGTTGCATATGTAGGAGTAGTAACAAAAGTTACAACTAATGTTTTTACATTGTTTGCTTTAACTATGTTAAATGGAGTAAGAAAAGTAGTAAAACAAAGTGATAACAAAACAATGAAAGAAATCTTTCTTAAAAATTTTAATTGGATCATTTTAAAAAATATAATAATAAATGCGTAAATTATATCATAAATTTATACATTTAAAAATTAATCAAAATAAATTTTTATTTGACTGATACCCCCTAGGGGTATAGAATAAATATATGCATAATAATCAAAAATTAATAAAGCGTTTAAAGATTATAGAGGGTCAAATTAGAGGATTACAAGAAATGTTAGAGAAAGGCACTTACTGTATTGATATCATTACTCAAACTTCTGCTGTAAAACAAGCTCTCTCTGGAGTAGAAGATGCCCTTATGGAAAGCCACCTAGGAACTTGTCTAGTTCACCAAATCCAAAAAGGTCAGACAAAAAAGGCCATAGAGGAGATATTAAAAGTCTATGGGCTTAAAAGAAAATAATTAAACAATGAAACAAACATTTAAAATCAAAGGTATGCACTGTGCTAGCTGTGCAGGAATCATAGAGAAAACTTTCAAAAAGACTGAAGGTGTAGAATCTGTTGAAGTTAATTACGCTACAGAAACTGCTCAAATAAATTTCGATAAAGAAAAAACAAACGCAAAAGTTCTTTCAGATAAAATAGAGCCTATAGGTTATTCTTTAGTCATCAAAGAGGAATACGACAATCCTCTTCATGCTGGAATAAATAATTCTAAAACAGAAAAACTTAAAGAATTAAAAGATGTGAAGAATAAACTTATATCTGTCATACCTCTTGCGATAATAAGCTTATTTATTATGGGATGGGATATTTTTGCTCAACTAAATATTGTAAGCACAATGGGAGAAACATGGAAGGGATTTTTTCATCATCTACTTCCAATTTTCGCCACATATACCCTATTTGTTGTCGGCAAGCCTTACCTCATTGGATTGTATCGTTTTCTTCGTTACGGTAAAGCCAATATGGATACATTGATAGGTATAGGGACTTCTGTGGCATTTCTATATAGTTTTATATTAGGTGCATTTGAAAAAAATCTAGCTCCATATTTAAATGTAGATCAAACATATTTTGATGTGACGATTATAGTTATAACTTTTATCACATTAGGCAAATATCTAGAGACTCGATCAAAAATAAAAACTGGTGATGCTATAGAAAAATTATTAAACCTCCAAGCAAAAACTGCTCTAATAGTTCGAAATGGAAAAGAGATAGAAGTATCAATTAATGAAGTTGTTCATGGTGATTTAATTATAGTAAAACCAGGAGGAATAATCCCTGTGGATGGAGTAATCACTGAAGGTTCATCATTTGTAGACGAATCAATGATTACGGGTGAACCAATGCCAATAGAGAAAAAAATGGGCGACAAAATAGTAGCTGGAACTCTTAATACAAATAGTACTTTTACTTTCAAAACTACAAAGATTGGATCAGAAACTTTTCTAGCTCATATAATAAAAATGGTAGAAAATGCTCAAGGAAGTCGTGCTCCGATACAGGCATTAGCTGATAAAATATCCAGTGTATTTGTCCCAACAGTACTCGTAATTTCATTTATAACTCTTATTGTATGGATTACAATAGGAACCCACTATTTAGGATTTACACAAGCCCTTTCATTCGGACTGATGTCTTTCGTTGGTATTTTAGTAATAGCATGTCCATGTGCACTTGGACTTGCCACTCCAACAGCTATCATAGTAGGAGTAGGACTCGGGGCTAAAGAAGGAATACTTATCAAAGATGCAACTACTTTAGAGATGTTACATAAAGTAAATTTGGTAGTTGTAGACAAAACTGGCACAATTACAAAAGGACACCCAGAATTAGTCAGTATGAAAAATTATTCAGACACAACTTATGAGAATTTTATTTCTATAATTGCTACACTTGAAAATAAATCTGAGCACCCTATTGCTCATGCAATAATTAATTATACAAAAGAAAAAAATATAAAAATTGGTGAGGTTTCAAATTTTGAAAATATAAAAGGTAAAGGACTTAAAGGAATAGTGGGCGGTGTAGAATATTTTGCAGGTAATACAAAACTAATAGAGGACTTAAATTTAAAATTTGATAAAGATTTGATTGAAAAAGAAACTCTTGAAGGTAAAACACCCATAATCCTAACTAATAAAGAAGTAGTTCTCGGCTTTATCATGATCTCAGATGCAATAAAACCAGAAGCAAAAAATGCAATAGAAAATCTACATAAAATTGGAATCAAAACAATAATGCTCACAGGAGATAATAAAAATACTGGAGAATATATAGGTAAAGTAGTAGGAGTTGATGAAGTTATTTCAGAAGTACTTCCAGAAGATAAATTAAATAAGATAATTGAATTACAAAAAAGTGGATATATAGTTGCTATGGCCGGTGATGGCATAAATGATGCTCCAGCACTTGTTCAAGCGAATGTGGGAATAGCTATGGGAACAGGAACCGACGTCGCAATAGAAAGCGCTGGTATCACTCTCCTCCATGGAGACATTTCGAAAATTGTTAAAGCTTTTAATTTATCAAAAATAACAATGCGCGGAATAAAACAAAATCTTTTCTGGGCTTTTATATACAACATTATAGGAATACCTATAGCGGCTGGGTTTCTCTACCCTATTTGGGGTATAGTTCTCAATCCTATTTTTGCAGGTATGGCCATGGCATTATCAAGTGTTTCTGTCGTCGGAAACTCATTAAGATTAAAAAATAAGTCTCTCTAATTTGAAGGTTGAGAGACATGATTTCGCTAAATCATAATTATGGAAAACGAAAATAAAAAATATACTTTTCATGTAAACGGAATGCATTGTAATTCGTGTGTATTATTAACAGAAAGTGAACTAAAAGATTTGCCAAACATATCAAAGGTCAAATCAAGTTTGAAAAATAATAGTGTTGAGGTAGAAGGAGACTTTAGAGACAAAAATCAGAGTCAAATAGCGGAGGAATTATCTAATATTTTGAAGCCACATGGCTATATACTTTCTTTAGAAAAACAAAAAAAGAATCATAATTGGTCAGATTTTAAAATAGCTATTCCAATAGCAATCATTTTTATGGCTTTATTTATACTGTTACAAAAAATGGGATTAGTTAATCTAGTTAATACTTCTAAAATGAACTATGGAACTTCTTTTATAATTGGTATCATCGCATCACTCTCTACTTGTATGGCTGTTGTCGGAGGACTCGTCTTATCCATGTCTGCAACATTCGCTCGTGAAGGAGATAGAGTAAAACCTCAAATCCTATTTCATGGAGGAAGAATTGTATCCTTCTTTGTCTTTGGAGGAATTATCGGTGCGCTGGGCAGTGTCTTTACCTTAAATACAAGTGCAACTTTTGCTCTAGGATTTTTTATAGGTATCGTTATGCTTATAATGGGAATAAACCTACTTGATGTATTTGATTTTACAAAGAAAGCTCAAATCAGTATGCCAAAGTTCATATCCAAAAGAGCTTTTGGTCTTTCTAAACTAAATCACACCCTCACTCCTCTACTTGTCGGGATAGCTACATTTTTCCTTCCTTGTGGTTTTACTCAATCAATGCAGATGTATACCCTATCTTCTAGAAGCTTTTGGAACGGAGCTCTCACAATGCTAGCTTTTGCGCTTGGAACTCTACCAGTACTAACACTTACAAGCTTTAGTTCATTTAGTATTAAAAATAGTAAAAAAGCAGGAATTTTATCTAAAGCTGCTGGTCTTATTGTTATAATGTTTGCTATAATGAATATAATTAATAGTTTAGTTATAATTGGACTAATTCCCCCATTATTAAATTTTTAATATTATGAAAAAAAATAAAAATACAATCATTGCAATAATAATAGCTTTAGCACTTATTATTATTGCTATATTTAGCAGACAAGGGGGAAATAATAATAAAGAAAGATTTTTACCTGAACCTTCTAAAAATTCACCAGTAAGTAACAACTCAGGGTCAGGATCTATCACTATAAAAGTTGCTGATGATAAAGGAATAGTAAAAGCTGATAATCCAAATACTCAGATAATAGAAATACAAGCAAAAGGAGGATATACACCGAGAAAAAATATTGCTAAGGCTGGAGTCCCTACTATATTGAGATTAAATACCAATGGTACTTTCGACTGCTCTTCTTCTGTCCGAATTCCTAGTATAAATATATTTAAAAGTCTTCCACAATCAGGCACGACCGATATAGACCTAGGCACACAAAAGGCAGGTGTCTTACAAGGTATGTGTGGTATGGGAATGTACCCATTTGAAATTGATTTCCAATAAAAGCATTCATCTAAAAAACACAAATCATATATGATTTGTGTTTTTTAATATATTTACGAAATAATTACATATTCTTTGAAAAGTGATAAAATGAAGTCATATGCAAAATAAACAAAGAATCAATGTTTCTGGATACAGAGGTATCTGGGGAGACTCTCTCACAAAAGAGGTAGTCATATTATATACTCGTGCTTTTGTTTCATTTTTAAAAGAAAAAAATCCTAATCCTAAAATATTGATTGGGAGAGACGGACGAGAATCCGGACCTGAAATATTACAAATAATTCTCAATGAATTAAAAAATCTCAGAATCGAAGGAATAAATGGAGATGTACTTCCTACCCCCACTGTTCTATTCTCAGTTCGCAATCATTCTTATTCTGGTGCCATAATAATCACAGCTAGTCATAACCCTATAGAATACAATGGATTAAAGTTTGTAAACGACAAAGCTTTATTTACAATAAATGAAGAAGTAAAAACTATAAATAAATACTATGAGGAGGAAATAGAAAAATATAATAAAGGAGAGACTAATGTAGATCAACCTAATAATACAGAAATTAAAATATCAGATATTCCTTTTACCAAAGAACATGCGGATAAAATACTTGAAAATATAAATGTTGAAGCTATTCGTTCAAAAAAGTTTAAAGTAGCAGTTGATATGATAAATGCATCGGCATGTGTCATGGATCCATATTTATTTGAACAACTTGGAGTAGAAGTATTTCCCTTAAACAACATTCCTAATGGTAAATTCGGACATAGACCAGAACCTCTACGTGAAAATCTTGGTGATATAGAAAAACTTGTAATAGAAAAAGGGGTAGATGTTGGATTTGTTCATGATCCCGATGCAGATAGACTCGTAACTGTAACAGAAAAAGGGATTGTTGTATCAGAAGAGAATTCAATTGCACTAGCTATAGAAAATGTTTTATCTAAAAATCCAGGTAAGCCTATAGTATTGAATCTTTCCACTTCACAGAGAGGAGCAGATATAGCTAAAAAATACAGAAGTGAATGTTTCAGAACAAAGATAGGAGAAGGATTTGTCGTAGAAGGAATGATCGCTCACAATGCAATCATAAGTGGAGAAGGAAATGGAGGTGTGATATATCCTGCTATAAATACTGCTCGTGATAGCTTCGTAGGACTTTCACTTATACTTGAACTCATGGCTGAAAGAAATAAATCAATAAGTACACTTATGGATGAACTACCACAATATATAATAAAAAAAGATAAATGGTCAGTCGTAGGAGTAAATCTAACTGAAATATACAGAAAACTTAAAGTTATTTTCAGTGATGCTAAATACGACGAACAAGATGGAATACGTTTTGACTTCTCAGATGGATCATGGCTGCATCTTCGTCCATCAAATACAGAACCAATAATTAGACTTTTTGGAGAAGCTAAAACACAGAGTAGAATAGATGAATTATTCGAAAGGGCAAAGAGTGTAATAATATAAATTAAATAAGTAAATTAAAACTCCTCATTATACTATGACATAATGAGGAGTTTTAATTTATAAACATTAATTAATTCTATGGTCTCCAACTCTCATTCTAACTATTTTTAATGCCAAAGCTCCGAGACCCATTTTCTCCCCTATCTCGTTGGCAATACCTCTGACATAAACTCCGCCGCCACAAGAAATTCTAAATTTGATTATTGAAAATTCTTCTTCTCTTTTATTTTTTAGTTCATCATTCCAAATAGAAATTATTTCTTTTTGTCTAAAATCTCCTTCAACTTGAGATATCTTTTCTTTTATATCTTTTAAAAGTTTTTCACCACTTATTATATTTTTATCTAAAATATCTATACTTTCTACAAATACATCATGAGATGGTATTTCTATTTCACCAAGTTTGTCTTCTCTTGCCCATACAAACAAAGGCTTTCCATTAACTGTACGAGAAGAATATGGAGGATAGGACTGTCTGATGCGACCGATGAATTGTGGCAACAAAACTTTTAATTGAGAAGCGAAATCAAAAGACCAATTTCCACAGTCTGACCCCTCGTCCTCCCTCATCCGAGGACCTTGTAATTGGTCTTTTGATGAAGCTTTGTGTTCAAGAATTTTTCCCATCACATCATATGTATCAGTTTTAAAACCAAACAAAATATCTAATTCATACTCTTTTGGAAGACTTAAATATTCATCTTTCCTCAAGCATTCATCTCCAGTTAGTATCAAGAGCACTCCTTCAGCTAAAGGATCAAGTCGTCCTGCGTATGTCATAGGGGTAAATCTTAAGTCTGGATTATCATTTTTAAGGATATTTATACAATCTAGAGGGGTCTGGCCTGCTTTTTTATAAATATTGATAACATCATTTCGCATATTGCCATAGTAACATAGATATGCTAGTATTCAAGTTAGGTAGGTAATCTATTTATTTCTATCGGAAAATACATTGCGAGAAAGAATCAACAATCAAATAAGAGCATCTGAGGTTCGAGTAATCTCAAACGAAGGGGTTAACCTTGGTGTTTTGAGTTTTAAAGACGCCTTTGCATTAGCAAACAAAGATGGTTTTGATTTGATAGAGATTTCTCCCAATACGAATCCCCCAATAGTTAAAATAGCCAATTACGGTAAGTACAAATACGAACAAAATAAGAAGTTGAAAAAGGCTAAAGCAGGAGCTAAAACTACAGAAACCAAAGCGATTCAAATCAAAATTGGTACTGGAGAGAATGACCTTGCTTTAAAGGCTAGAAAAGCTTCAAAATGGCTTAAAGAGGGTCATCGTATCAAAGTAGAGCTGTTCCTCTCGGGGCGCTCTAAATATATGGCAGATGCTTTCCTAAAAGAAAGACTCGATCGTGTACTTCACCTTATAACCGAGAATTATAAAATAGCAGAGGACTATAGAAAAGGTCCTAAGGGTCCAACTATTACAATAGAAAAAGATAAATAATTTTATGAGTATAAAAACAAATAAATCATTAACTAAGCGTTTAAAGATTACAAAAAATGGAAAGATTCTATCTCGTGCACCTGGATTCAACCATTTCAATGCTAAACAATCTCGCACTAAACAGCTAGCAGGAAAGAAAACAAACAATTTCCAAATTTCGAATAAAAATAAGAGAACATATTTAGCTAACGCTTTATAAAAAATTAACAATTAAGAATTAATATATGACAAGAGTTAAAAGAGGAACAATCAAAAATAAGCACAGAAAGAATATCCTAGCCCAGACAAAAGGTATGCGCTTCGGACGCAGCACAAAGAAAGCTCAGGCTAAAGATGCACTAAGACACGCAGGAGCTTACTCATTTGCTCACCGCAAAGACAAGAAAGCTGATGCAAGAAGTCTATGGACAACTAGAATCAATGCTGCTATCAGACCATTCGAGATATCATACAGTAAATTCATTGATGGATTGAAAAAGAAGAATATCATCATAGACCGTAAGATTCTATCTGAATTAGCCCAAAAGAATCCTGAGACATTCGCAAGAATTGCAAAAAGCATATAATATAAATATAAATATAAAATCCCCTGAATTATGTTCAGGGGATTTTATATTCTAGCAATCTATTGTTATTTCCTCTCCAGAGGTTGGAACATAGGCATCTACATCTAAGTTATCCTTTAGTTTCTGAGCTAAGAACATTGAAGCTTTAGGTTCACCCATCAATAAGAATACTTTTTTTACTGTCTTAGCTGTATCTTCTACAAATTCTACGAGGTGATCTGAGTCTTTATGACCTGAATATCCACTTATCATCTCGACATTGGCTTTTACATGTATATCTTCTCCCATTATATGAAGCTTCTTCGTACCATTCTCTATAGATCGTCCTAGTGTACCTACAGACTGATAGCCGATAAGTAATATGGTGTTATTGGCATATGGTAGATAATTCTTTTCATGATGAAGTATTCTACCCCCATTACTCATACCACTTCCCGCCATTATGATCTTTGGATCAGGAACATTTAGTATTGCTTTTGAATCTTCTGTTTCAGGTGTCATACGAAGACCAATAAAATCAAATATGTCATCTCCACCTTTTATTATTCTAGTAGCTGTAGGATTAAAATACTTTTCGTATTTACGATAGATAGCTGTCAATTTTATAGCTAAAGGAGAATCTAAAAAAATTGGTACTTGCTGTATTAGTTTTCCTTCTATTAAAGTGTCTATTTCATAAAGCAATTCTTGTGCACGTTCTAAAGAGAAAGTTGGAATGATTAAAGTACCTTTTCTATTATAATTTTGATTTATAACTTCTTGAAGTCTATTTTTTCTTGTATCCCTATCTTCGTGATTCCTATCTCCATAGCAAGACTCCATAAATAGATAATCTACATCTGTTATCTTCTCTGTATCTCGAAGCAGTGGTGAAGGTGAGTTTCCTAAGTCTCCAGTGAATACTATCTTCTTGTTATTATAAATAATCTCGAGCATACCAGATCCCAATATATGACCAGAGTCCTTGTATGAAAATTGAAAACCATGATCCACATTTAGTTTTTGACTGTACTCAATAGTCTCCCATAAATCTAAAGCTTTCTTAATATTCTCAGCAGAATATATCTCTGCCAAATTATGTTCTGTATCCTTTGCAAGTAAGTGCGCTGTATCTGCTAGCATAACTTCTGTAATCTCTTTAGTGGGAATTGTCGACATAATCTTACCATTAAAACCTTCTGAAATAAGCTTGGGGATTCTACCGATATGGTCAATATGCGCATGAGTGATAAAAAGAATATCGATAGTAGAACAATCATAGGGAAATTTATCCCAATTTAAATCATCGGCTAATTTTTCTCCTTGAATAAGACCACAATCTACCAAAAACTTCTTACCATTGCCTTCTATTAAAAAATTGGCACCTGTAACAGTACCAGCACCAGAACAAAATGTAACTTTCAGTTTTTTATCATTCTCCATATCATTTTATTATACACGAAGTATCTTAAAAGCGGAACTTAAATAGTTTCTGAAAAATAACTTGCGCAGGCTGTCGAGCCGAGCAGAGCAAATTTTCAGTAGAAAATTATGTGTGTATTTTGAAGAAAGCTATTTAAGTTCCGCTTTTAAATAAAAAAACAAAAAATCCTTTCAAATAAATGAAAGAATCGCTTGTTAGGACTATCCGAAAGATATTACCATAGCATAACGCTACGTGGGACTAAGGATGAAGCAGATTTGTTAACATAATTTGTATACAGCACTGTTTCAAAACTATTTAATCCCCTAAAAAATTGTTCTAGGTAATACAATTCAAATAACCCTACTTAAAGTATACTCGTCTAACTGACCAATGCAAGACAATTTTTCAATAAAGCACATCTTTGACAGTGTTTCAATAAAAGTATTTAATTTAGATTGAAAAATCTTGTAATTCTAATAAATATTTTTCAATGGATGAATCATTTATATCTCCAGGTTTAATATTTGAGTGAGAAAATATTTGTTTTTCTATTAAATTCAAATTTTTATTGAAAAATTGTCTACTTTCTTCATCAAAAGCGTGAGGATGATCTTTATATCTTTCTTTTGCTTCTAAACTACGCTCTTCTGCTGATACCACACCATGAGGAGTCACACGATTATCACTATAAATACAAATTTTCTTTTCTAGATTGTCTTCTTTATTTATAATTTCAATGGAATCTGGATCTACCGACTCGATAAGATTAAGAACATCTCTAGATACACCTAATTCATGAGCTATTTCAATACTAGCCTTATGTTCATCCTTGCCATATTTAGAGATATAATCATTTTTAATGCCCTGCCAATATTCTATTCCTTCTGGTTCATTTTGTTCTGGAAAATGATTCAAGTTAAATTTAATTATATTCCCCATATCATGGAAAAGACATGCTTTTACTATGTCATCTTTATTTATTTCTATATTAAGAGAGTCACAAATCTGCATAGCCACAGCAGCAACTCTCATCTGATGCATAGCTAAATTCGGCATTATTTTATAATCTTTATATATATCTCTAATTTTTTTCATAAATTATTAATACAAAATCCCCCATAAGGGGATTTTGTATTCTCTATATTATTTTTGTGTTTGAGTAAACTTTTCACTTGCAGTCTGGTAAGAGAATAACTCATTCTCATTAAACCAGTGGGCTATTTCTAATTCTGCTTCGGCCGCATCTCCTGAGGCATGGATAATATTTGGAATTCCTACGTCATTTGCATCAGCATGACCAAAACTCATATGAGAATAATCTCCACGAATCGTTCCGGGAAGTGCAGACTTTGGCTCTGTAGCTCCTACCATTTTACGAACAAGTGAAACTGCTTCTACTCCTTCTAAGACAAAAGCTATAACAGGACCTGCATTCATCATTGAAAGTGTTACATCAAAAGCTTTCTGGCCACGGCGTGATATCATCTTACCTATATTTTCATAATGATGATAGTAATGATCATAACTAGGCTGAAGCATTTTAGCTCCTACTATTTTCAATCCGACTTTTTCAAATCGGTTTAGAATTTCTCCTACTATTCCTCTTTGCACTGCATCTGGCTTAAAAACTATAAGTGAACGTTCTATTGTTTTCATGTATAAATATCTAAATAATCTAATAAAGTCCTAGTATTATATACCAAAATGAAACTAAAACAAAATACATAGGACCGTCCTATGTATTTTGTTTTATTTAAAAACTTTTATATTTATCCATTATCTCTTCTTCTATTTCTTCACGTAAACGTCCATATTTAAGATATGATAGTTCTTTAATCTTATCTACTATTTCTGTATTTCCCTTAGGAGTAAGACTATAGTGAGATGTCATACTA
>TBL_comb47_HYPODRAFT_10006036_pt1 | contig 13242 bp, 12 predicted proteins | sample TroBogypolimnion_40_FD_10682 | JGI IMG/M metagenome (IMG submission 10682)
TCAGCGCCACTGGCATCCGGTCGCCAAACTCAGCCCCAAGCTGACGACTCGTTTTAACTGGTTCACCATCCTCGTTCAGCATGCGCCGCACACCTGCCCGGTTTAAAGTCTTGGAGGCATGGTCATCACTGCCCCGGTGCCACATGGCAAAGCGGCCTTCAGCGTTGAGTTCCAAGAAACGCCGCACTTGCCGCAGCATGGCCACAATTTCGCCATTGCCGATGCCACCACGGGCAGCCAGCCAGGCATTGAAGCAAGAACGGGCGGCCCGTTCGCTCTCGCCCGTTGGCCAGCCGGTCAGGCCCGCCGCCGTGGCCATCTCGCCAGCAGCGCCCACCAGTGCAAAGCGTGCGCCCACTCGCTCAACCTGCCCGCTGCAATTCTTGGGGATCATCGATTGCGCCAGTATGTTGGAGGCATTGCGAATGTCCACCTTCAAGGTATCGGCATGTTCGGTCAACCAATGCAGCCAGGCGCGGCCGGTGGCTCCGTACACCGTTTGGGCCTGCCAGGTGATGTGCCTTGCAAAGACTGACCCTCCTTCCATGCCGTGCAGGTCTTCAAAGGCACCCAGCCCGGCCCCGGCATCGGCGGGAATATCGGCCATGCGCACTTCCTGCCCGGTGCGGGTGCGCTTCATGCCTTCGGCCATGTGGTCAGACAAGCCCAGTTCACCAGCGGATAGAAACAGCAACCGCCATGCCTGTCGGGCGCGGGGTGTACCGGTGCGGGTAACGCGGGCCTTGCCCTGTTCGTTGGCCAGCATGTAGGCGCATTCACCCGCTGTCTTGGGATCGGTCTGTGCCAGTTCATCAAGGATCAGCAGGCAGTCGCTGTGCTGCGCCGCCGTGGCCTCAAGTGCGTTGTCGGTGCTGCGCCACCGCTGCAGATAACTGGTGCCACCGTACACACTGGCGGCCAGCTTCAATGCCGTGGTCTTACCGCCCGATGAATCGCCACGGTAATGAAACCCGCCACTCTCCATACCCGCCGGGCGCAGCAGTGGCCCAGCAAAGGCGCACGCCACCGCAAAGGCCAGGCGGGAATTGCCAACGCACAAAGCGCCTACACGCTCGCGCCAATGATCGGCCGTACCCTTGACGCGAAACGTGTTTTCCACTGCGTTTTCACTCTGAAAGACGATGCGCTCTGCATCGTCGCCGATGGTTTCCTTTGGCAGCACAAAAGCCCGGCCATGCCAGCCAATGCGGTCGGTACAGCTTGCAAATTCATCAGGGGTGCGGGTTTGGATGTACTGGGTCAACATCGTGCGAGTGCGGGGCGTGGTAGCAATGCGCAGGCCCATGTTCAACAGTGTGGCACGGTACTCACCGCCGTCAGCACTCAACATGCGGGCGGGCATAGCCCAGGTCTTGACGTGTCCCAGCGGATCGGCAAAGGCCAGCAGGTAACCCCAACCGCTGCCGTCCTGGTCGCGGGTCAAAGCTTTAACATCCAAGCGGCTGCAAAGCCACTCGGGCGGCTTGCGCTTGCCGTCCTGATCGGCACCGCAAAACCACACGCCGGAATCGTTAACCGTGAAGGGGTCGAACATGCGATCACGGTTGCTGCCGACGGGCGCTTGGCTGCCCTGATGGGCATCGATGGCGACTTCGATACATGCCCGAACCGCATCAAGCCCGTCGGCCTGGTGCAAATCGTTGAAGTCGCTGCCGCCAGGCGGTAGAGGTTCGGGGAACACGGTAAGCCCCCGCACGGATCGTGCCGCCGCCGTGGCCTGGTCGCGGCCGGGGTTGTGACCGGTGCGCTCTTGGGTGCCGGTGTCATCATCACCGCAGATCACGATCAGGGCGGTTGGGTGTGCCTGGTGCAGGGCTTGGGTCACCTGCGCCAGGTTGCCTGCATCAAAGGTACATGCAGTCGGGCGGTTTGTGGCCTCGTGCACGCTGGCGGCCGTGGCGTAGCCTTCAGCCACCAGCAGCACCGATGCCCGGGTCGAATCACCGATCATGTGCCAAAGACCCGATTTACGGCCACCGCGTTGAAACAGCTTATCTGGCCCGCCGCCGGGTGGCGGTTCTGGGGCGATGCGTTGCACGTTCCACAGTTTGCCGGTGGTATCGCGCATTGGCACCAGTAGCACGCCATCAGATCTGATCCTCAAACCGTACGGCTTCACGCCTTTGCGGGCCAGGTAGCCACTGTGCCCGGTCTCGCTGGCAGCGTCCCAGATTATCTTGGCTTCATCGCTGGTGGCCGCGTGGCGTGCTGCGGTCTGCTCGGATTCAAGCCGTGCCCGGTTGGCGCGTTCTGCGGCCAGCTTTGCTGCCGCTACCGAATCGGGCGGGCGGGGTGCCTGATCTGCCTTTGGTAGAGTGAAGCCATGTTCTTTGGCCAGGCGTAACAGTGTGCCGATGCCAACACCGCCATCCTGCTTGATGCTGCACCAAGTTGAGCGGGTCGCCTTCGGGTCGAAGTCGCCCGACGTCGATGCGCTCCATTCGGTGAACAGACTGCGGCCGGTTTCGTCAGGGAATTCGCTCTTGACGGCCATGGCCATTCGTACCCATGAATCGCGGTTCAGGTTGGCTGGGATGTGTTGAAGTGCGCTCCGGATCAGATCAGGGCTTATGGCTGTTTCCATGGGGTGGAAAATAGATCGGACGGGGTGGGTGGGCGGCTTGCGCTCGACGGGTGTCGAGTTGGGATGGGGCTGACTTGACCATCATTCGCCCTTGTCACTATCGCCGCAATCGTCGTGGCTTTGCCGCTTGCGGACAGCGTGGTAAGCACTCATGATTGCTCAGCCGCTTGAATGCGCTCGGCAATCCATTGATCAATCTTGGATGCTGGCCAACATACGGCCCGGCGGCTCAGTCGCAGGGGGCGCGGGAATTCTGGCGGGTTACGATTGAACATCTCATAAATCGCAGATTTTTTAAGCCCGACTCGCGCCACCACTGCGGGCAGACGCAGCAGAGTCTCGGCGGATGGTGCGGATGGATTGGTTTGAACTTTCATATTTTTCCTTGCGTTGAATACGTTAAAAATGGAACGCTCGGTGGTTAAAACTTCCTTTACCAACTCAACGCGCGGATTTCTGACCTAGCGATGAGGCACTGGATTCGTTGTTCGCCACCATCCATATACGGTTGAAGCGCAAGTCCTGTTTGTCCGGCTCAAAAGCCCCCCGGCTTTGGACCGCCTGCTGGTGGTGTTGCCGAGGTGTTTGATCTGGGTTTGAATGGGTGAAGCCGGCGTAAAAGCGCTTTTGAAGACCACGATCAAGACGGCTGAGGCCATCGCGGCGGTGAAGGATGCCGATTTGCATCGCGTCATTGTTGACGCCACGGTGTCCGAAAAGGCCATTGCCCAGGGGTGGTCACCAGCAAGACTCCCATGCGGGAGTGCAGCGCCCCTGTTTGGACGCTAGGATGGTTCTTCATGCTGGTAGGTGCTCTGCCCGCGCAACGAATTGGCTGGCGACACAGCGTGCGTGACAGACGTGCTGTCAGAAGAAGCAAAATTCGGCGACTGGCGTACCGACTGGGGCTCGCAGAAAATCAATGTACCGGGAACCTGCCCGTCGCCAGCGACTTTTTGGTGCCCAAAAGAGTCATTCGGTAGGTCGCATTGGACGCCTCAAAGCGGTCAACGCAAACGGCGTTGTCGCATACGCAAGCTTCGTCACTGCATCGTAGCCGGACAACCATCTGGATCGTCGAATGGAATGGCGAGATGCAAGTGCTGGCTCCAAACGTTGATTTTCCGCTCGGCTGCTGATGAGATAGGAATGCCTACTGCGCGCCGAATTACTTTCTCAGTTGAGACGGGATCGTTGAGAGTTTCTGCTCGACTGCTGCGACGTTGAAAAGACTCCACTTTTCTGCTTAAATTGGCCGAAATGGCGGCCCCATTTTCTATCCGCGTTGGGTCAACAACGATAAACAACGCTCCAGCTTGTTTAATGGGTTCGGAGAGTTCCAAAACGTCCAGCAGCAAGGATTGATCGATATGAGGTTCCAGCACCAAACGAATAATCCGACAGACTTCGCCACGCCAGTCCGAAGCAGAATCGGTCGGCCTGCCTTCGCACCCGCTTTCATCAGTCAGGAAGATCTCGGGCTCCCCGATGTCGACGCACATCAACTGTCCAGAGCTGTCAGAAAGTGCAATCGAAACCGCAGTTTCGGCGGAGCGAGTCGAAGAGTAACCCTTGTCATCAATTGAAGGCGTCTGAGTTCTTGAGAAGGCAATGCCAATCAAGTTGCCTTCCGACACGCGCCGGGTATAGAGCGCCATCGCACCGCAGTCAGATGAACTTACCACACTGGCAGCGCCAAGACCCGTCGCGATTGCATGCATCATGGCCAATTCGTTGGCTTGATGCGCGATGAGAATGCCATGACCAGATCCCCCATCAATGTGAACGGTCGATTCTCCTGTGAATTGAACATTGATTGAAGGCTCAGTCCAACCTTCATGACTCATACCTTCAAGTTCTTGCAGCAGTCGATTCACTCCCTGCACATCAAAGCCAAGAAGGCTCGCCTTTACGAAGCTTTGAGCTAATAGCAGGGCCGTGGCATCGGGCACCCCGAGCGCCGCGAGGCACTCGGTAGCCCACCGCATCAACGTGTGTGCTGGGATTCGATGCGCAACAAACGAGGCGCTAGCGGTCGTGCCTCTAGTCATTGCAAATCCTGCCCAAATCGTTCGACTCGAACATGCGCGGCAACGAAGCCGGTGACATGCAGGCTTTTCTAAATGTTAGCCAGTAACCCACCATCAACTCGAACCTGAGAGCCCGTGACATACGATGCGCATTTGCTGGCCAAGAAGGCTACGACCTTGGCATATTCCTGCGGGTCACCGTAGCGACCCATGGGAATCAGGGCCAGACTCTCGGCTACGACATCCTGCACGCCGACTCCTGTTCGCTTGGCCTTGGCGGCGTCGAGTGCATGCACGCGCGCCGTCTCGATACGGCCCGGGATGACAACATTGACGGTGACACCATCAGGCGCTACCTCGCGCGCCAGCGTTTTTGCCCACCCGACCAGGGTTGCGCGCAGCGCATTGCTGAGCGCCAGATTGGGAATCGGCGAAACCACGCCCGATGACGCGCTCACCAGGACACGACCAAAGCGGCGTTCACGCATGGCGGGCAGCAAACGCGTGGTAATAGCCATGACGGACATCACCATAGACTGGAACTGCCCCATCCAGACCTTCTCATCAAAGACCTGTGCCAGTGATGGCGGCGGCCCGCCGGTGTTGGCGAACAGAATATCAACTGGGCCCAGTTCGCCTTGAATTGCCCGCAGGTGCCCATCTATCTCGGACGCGTTCGCAAGATCCCAGACGCACTGCACTGTCTTGACCCCGTGTTGACGCAACTTGTCGGCATTGGCCGCCAGCGCCTGTGCGTTGGTTCCAGCCAACGCAATGTTGACGCCCTCGCGTGCCAACACTTCGGCGACTGCCGAGCCGAGCCCCCCGCTTGCGCCCAGCACGAGTGCTGTACGTCCTTTGATACCCAGTTCCATCTTATAAATCCTATGACATTACGCGCGGCCGATTGTAGAGGGCCACTTCTCTGCGTGGTAGAAACCTTATATGCCATTGGACACCAAGCCGCAGCGTGGTATTCAAGCGGCGCTGCTTGTTCTTTCGCCGCCAGCCTGCAAATAGGCCTCTTGTGTTTCCCGAATATGCCGTTTCAGCAGCGTTTGCGCCTGGCCGATCTTGCCTTCGCGTATGCGCTCGACGATCACCGAGTGGTTATACTGGCAGCCGGAAATTTGCGTGTTATGCGCCGGTAACCGCCAGCGCAGCGCATGGATTTTGTGTTCGATCAAGTGGTACGCATCACGCAGGTAGGTGTTATTGGAGCGGCGCATGATGATGCCGTGGAATTCCGCATCCAGTTCGGGCAGCGGCAGTTTGGTGCGTGGTGTTTTCAGATTCGCGTCCAACTCGGCTAGCAAGCCGGCGCGGTCATGTGTCATCGCCTCCGCCAGTGCAGCAGATTCCAGAATTTCGCGGAAACGACAGATTTGCGCAACGTCTTCGCGATTAACCATAAACACATAGGTGCCGCTCTGGGGATAAATGTCCACCAAACCATCGCCGCGCAATCGCAGCAAGGCCTCACGTACCGGTGTCTTGCTAATGCCCAGTTCGAGTGCCAGCGCAGCTTCCGAGAGTTGCTCGCCCAAGGCCAGCCGGCCTTTCACGATCGAGGCACGTATGCTCTCGATAGCCATATCGGTCAGCGATTTGGGTCGTTCCAGCTTTCGAACGGTATTCACGAGTGGATAGTTCGCATTTTGTGATTACTTTTTTAATCATATCGCAGCATGGGTTTGTACCCATGGGCGAGCGATAAACTGTCAATTCGATGCCAGCAACTCGCGCACAGCTTTCGGTGCCGGTATCGGTGCTACCGCGCCATAGCCCTTAGTGGACAAGGCTGCCGCTGCGTTGGCATACCGTGCCGCTTCCCATTGCGTGTCACCAGCTGCCAGTCGCGCGAGAAACGCGCCGCAAAAACAATCGCCCGCACCGGTCGCATCGACTGCGCTCACCTTGAACCCGGGGATGGTCTCGCGCCGCACGCCATCACTGACCACAACGCCTTGTGCGCCCAGTTTCAACATCACCGTGCGTGCGCCCAGACCGTGCGCCCAGTCGATGATGGCATCATGGTCGCTCAGATCTGAAAGCGCCTGTGCATCCTCCAGGCTGGGGAAGAAATAGTCGGCCATGGCCGCTGCCGCGCTGATCACTGCACGCGCGCGTGCCAAAGGCCATAGCTTGAGTCGAAGGTTTGAATCCAGCGCTACACGTACTCCGCTGGCACGCGCCACTTCGAAGGCTGCCAGGACACAGTCACTGGCATTGGCACTAATCCCCAGGCTGATGCCTGAGGCCTGCAAGAAAGCGCTGGAGCGTATCAAATCCAGGGGCAAGTCTTCCACCCGCATGCGGCTAGCTGCCGAACCCGAGCGCAGGTAGCTGAACACATGCCCGCTGGGGTCATGGTTGACGAAGTAAACACCTGTGTGCGCGTTTTTGTCCGTCGCTACCGCCTGCGTTTCAACGCCTTCGTGGCGCCACAAATCCAGTAGCATGCGGCCAAATTCGTCGTCCCCCACACGCGTCACATAGGCGGTGCGGGCGCCCTGACGCGCAGCCGCAATCGCCATGTTGGAAGTGTCGCCGCCAAACCCCTGAAGGTAGTGCGACTCCCCCGCTCGCGTCTGGTTGAACTCCACCATGGCCTCTCCGAGCGCGACGATATCGAACTGCATGGTGACGTGCCGGTTCAAATACGACCGTACTTGGCGAGGCCTTCTTTCAGCGAGCGCGCCTGCACAATCAGCTTTGCTTGTTCCAACTCGCGTCGGTCAATCTCTTGCGCCATCAGCAGTACTTCCTCGGCGAGGGCGATGGGCACTACCACCACGCCATCAATATCGGCCACGATGATGTCGCCCGGATTGACCTCTACACCGCCGCACACCACCGGTACGTTTGCGCCCAGGGTCTTGAAGCGGCCCAGCGTGGTGCCAGGCGAGACGGAACGTGCGTAGACCGGAAATCCGTAGTCGCGCCGAATTTCGGTCACGTCCCGCACGCCCCCATCCAGAATGGCGCCGGCAAAATTTCGGGCATAAGCACCGGCCGTCATCAAGCCACCCCAAACCGCCACGTCCGCTTGTGCATTGATCCCGATCACCATCACACTGCCGGCGTCGGCGCTGTCGATCAGGTCCAGTGCATGCTGGGGTGGTACAAACTCCGTGGTGGGGCCTTCCAGAACAGTCACGGCTGGACCGACCACTTTCTTGTCGTTGATGCGTGGCTTGATTCTTTGGTCCATGTAGCCGCGCTTGCCGGCCAGTTTGTCAACTGCATCGGCAACAGAGGCGGTAGCGACCTCCTTGAAAGCTTCCACCAGGGTTTGCAGGTTCATATTTTTGCTCTGGGTATAGGGGCGGGAAGGCCTGCTTCAGCCTCAGGGCTTGAAAACAAAGCCAGGCGTAATGGAAGCCTGCGCTGGAATGGCCGGCAGATCGGAGAACAACTGCGGGCGACTCTTCATGACGTTCAGGATGTACTTGGGTTCAATATTCTTGTTCACGTCAAACGTGCCCTTGATGAAACCCAGGCGACTCAAGCGGTCTTCGGCGCTCCACAGTGCACGGTAATTGACAGCCGATAGGCGTCGATCTGACTGCTGGATATTGAACTGCATGGACGCTTCGGCCACTTCGAGCTTCAAACCAGGAATCCACCGTGTTGCCACTTGTGCTGCCAGCTTCGGATTGGCACGCATCCACTGATCGGCTGCAGACAAGGCGGCGAGGAACTTCTCGACGGTTACGCTGTTCTTTTCAACCCAGCTCCGCATGCCCACGTTGTAGCCAACCGAAGCAATCAGATCGCCGCCACGTACAACTTCGATCGCACCGGGTACGTCTTTGAGCGCCACGATGGGCCAGGGGTCCCAGCAAGCAAAGGCGTCAATGCCCTTGGACAAAAGTGCCACGGTCATATCGGGCGGAGGTGTGTTCACCAGGGTTACGTCCTGCAGCGTCAAGCCAGCCTTTTCAAGTAGCGCCAGAACGTACAGGTGATTGATGGTGCCAAATGAGGCAGCTATCTTTTTTCCCTTGAGGCTTTTCAGATCGCCCTTGACAATGCCCGAGGTCGCGCCTGCAACCAGGGCCAGGGTGCCGTCGGAACCGGCCTTGGTGGCGTTGCCGGTGTAGTTTCCTATGGCAACGAGTTCGATACCGCGCAGCACGGCACCTATCATAGGTACACCGACCTGGATCAGGTCGCTCTCACCGGCCTGCAACGCGTTGATCGCATCCACACCGGTGGCGTAGGGTCGCGCAATGGTGACGTCCAGCCCCTCCTTTTCGAAAAAGCCCCGTTCCACAGCAATGGGTAATGCAATCTGGTCGATGCTTGCCACCATGCCAGCCTTCATCTTGATGACCGGCGCCTGGGCGAACGCCAGCGCAGAAAGGCTCAGTAGCAGCCCGGTTAACCATACTTTTTTCATGACGATGATCCTTCTATTGGAAGCGGCTCAATCTTGGTTACCCAGTAGGGACGGGAAACCGAGAGTAGATCCGCTGTGTTGACACCACGAACTTCAATTGAATTGTCTTGCGTCCCGGAAACCCGGCCATACCGCTGAAACGCGATCACGTGGAACCTTTCCGGAGGGAACGGCAGCGTGACCAGTATGTTGACTTTGTTGCCGCTTGCTTGCAAAAGCGTCGGTGTAATTTTTCCCGGTGCGGCTAGGCTGAGCCAAGCTTGCCAGGCCATGGCACACAGCAGTGCCAGCAGCAGAATCGGGCCTTTCTTGGAACGAAGCATGGCGCGCCAGAGCTTCATGCCGAGCGCACCAGTTGCAGCACCTGGGCTGACATTGCCTTGAACGCGTCGTCTTCCATCAGCGCATCCCAGACACGAGGACGGGGCAAGTCGATGTTGAGTTCCTTCAGTACCAAGCCTTTGGAAAGCACGACCACACGGTCTGCCAGGAACACGGCCTCACTCACATCATGGGTGATGAAGATGATGGTCGGGCGGCGCTCCTGCCAGATGCGCGTCAGTTCCTCTTGCAGCGTCATGCGTGTTTGTGCATCGACACTGGCAAACGGCTCATCCATGAGCAGCACTTCGGGGTTGTTGGCCAACGCACGCACCACACCCACGCGCTGTTGCATGCCGCCGGAGAGCTCGTTAGGGTAACGTTCGGCGGCATTTGCCAAACCTGCCAGTTCCAAGTATTCGCGGGCAATCCGGTCGCATTCGGCTTTGGACAAGCCGCGCATCTTGGGGCCAAAACCCACGTTGTCGAGCACTGTTTTCCACGGGAACAGTGCGAATGACTGGAACACCACCCCGCGCTCCGAGCCGGGGCCGCTAACGGGTTGGCCGTCCAGCAAAATTTCGCCCCCGGATACCGGCAGGAAGCCGGCAATCATGTTCAGTATGGTTGTCTTGCCGCAGCCCGAGGGACCCACGATCGCGACAAATTCACCCTGGTTCACACTCAGCGAAACGTCACTGACGGCCGTGACGTGTTTGCCGGCATAGGGGTCGAAATAGGTTTTCGACAGATGGTTCAAACTCAGATTTTTCATTGTTGCGAACTCACTAAACCCCAACGCTGCCCGGTGGCGCGTTCAATGGGTGCCAACACCCAACTGTCCACGATGTACCAGAGCAATCCCAAGACCACCATACCCAACAGGATTTCCACAACCGATCCGGCCCGCCGGGCGTCGAACATCATGAAGCCGATGCCACTGGTGCCGACGATGATTTCGGTGGCAATCAGCGCGCGCCAACCAAAGCCCAAGCCGTTCCGTAGCCCGGTCATGATGTTGGGCAGGGCACCCGGTAACACCACATGCCAAATCACCCCCGTTGGAGAAGCACCCAGGCTCCTGGCAGCGCGCGACAGCACCACCGGCACAGAGCGCACGCCCAGGGCGGTGTTCAAGACGATCGGAAACAGGACGGTGTAGACGATCACGACCGTCATGGTGGTCAAACTGAAGCCAAACCAGATCAGCAAAATAGGCAGCCAGGCAATGTCCCCGATGGCTTGAAAGAACAGCAGCAGTGGCCACAACAGTTTGCGAGCACGCTCGCTCAGCCCTACCAGAACACCCAGCGGAACACCCAGTGCTATGCCCGTGCCGGTACCGACCAAAAGGCGCACCATGCTGTCAAGCATGTAGTCCGGCAAGATCCCCTTGTACATCAAGGTGCCAAAGGATTTCAGCACGTCGAGCGGACCCGGGAGGAAGGCCGGCGGGAACACGCCGGACTGCGCCACGATCGCCCAAAACGCAACGACAGGAATAAAGGGCACGATCGAGCGCACCACCGGAAAACGGACCGTCAGGCGTGCGTAGAAACTCCAGCATTGGTGCAGCCAATGGGTCATGTGCTCACCACCAGTCCCCAGCGTTCGATGGTAGCTCGCTCCAGCGGCGCGAGCAGCAGACGATCAAGCAGCAACCACAGCAGGCCAATGACGATCATGCCAAACACGATTACCTCGGTCTGATAAAAATCCCGTGCGGTGAACAGCATATATCCCAGCCCCACGTTGGTTGCAATCATCTCGGCTGCGATCAGTCCACGCCAGGCAAAGCCCAATCCGGTACGAACCCCGGTGACGATGTTGGGCAAGGCGCCGGGCAGTATCACCTCGGTCAGCATGGCCCACCAGTTTGCACCCAGCGATGCGGCCGCACGGCGCAGCGACAGCGGAATGCTCGATACCCCTAGCAAGGTGTTATAGACCACCACAAAGAAAACAGAATTGAAGATGATGAAGGTGATGGCGCCAAAACCGTATCCGAACCACAGCGTGGCGATCGGTATCCAGGCAATGCCGGCCAGCACTGAGAAAAAGCGCAGCAGTGGCGTGAAGAAGTTGGACACCGCACTGCTCAAACCCATGGCGACGCCCAATGGGATGCTGACCACCAAGGCCAGCACCGTGCCCACGGTCACCCGCCCCAGACTGGCTGCCACATGCCGAACCAATGATCCGTCGCGCAACATGTCCCAACTCGCCAGTGCAACCGCTTCCACACTTGGAAAAGTGCGCGGACTTACCTCGAAGAAGCGCACGATCACTTCCCAAAGAACCATGAGGCCCAGCAGTGGCGCCAGGAAAGTGACTGCCGCTAGGAGACCGGGAAAACGCACCGGCGTACCAAAGCTGGAGTCGGGTCGCAGCGTGTTAGCCACGGCCGCTCCGGTTGTTCTTATGGAAGCATCTCAACATTAGTTGCGTCTCAATTTTTGTTGTTATTCACAAAATTGATATCTAATATATCAAATAGCAGGCGTTATGTCTGCAGTAAATTACGCTGTTCAGTCGCGAACATTTCCGAGCAAACCCGTGGTGCCGCCTGAAACTGCCTCAGCCCGCATTTCACATAAAGCGCAATCGACTTTCAAAAGGTCCGGAGGCGTAATCCGCAGGCCCGTTGCCTCACATGGATTTAAAGAAGACCAACACCTTTTGAGCCGATCTTTGCTGGGACTCTGCTTGTGCCGTTGATTAGCGGTCGACCAAACTCGGGAATATGGATCTCGAATACATCGCCCTCTTCGGTCACAATTCCATCGGCGAAAGAAGCAACTGAGGTTCCGAAGAACTGCACATGAACATCACCCGGACGCAAAAACTGGTTGTATTTGAAGTGGTGATGCTCAATATTGGCGATGGTATGGCACATATTGTCTTCGCCGGACGCAAACGGTTTTTCCCAGACAACTTGACCTTTTCTCGAAATTTTGGCAGTCCCGGTGACGTGGGAAGGTAGCTCACCGACTCGAAGCTCCGGGCCAAAAGAGCAATAGCGCAATTTGGAATGGGGAAGGTAGAGGTAGCTCTTCTTTTCCATAACATGGTCAGTGCACTCATTGCCGGTTGCAAAGCCGATGCGATACGGTTCGCCACTGTCTGAGATAACATACAGGCCGACGACCTCCGGTTCCTCGCCTTCATCATCCGCAAATGACGGAACAGGGAATAACGCGCCAGGTCGCACCACGGTCGAGCCGTCGCCCTTGTAAAACCACTCGGGTTGTACGCCGATTTCGCCGACCGCTGGTTTGCCGCCCGCAATGCCCCACTTGAACATCCGCATGGAGTCTGTCAGCGCGTCATCGGCTTGCTGAACTTTCTGATGCATCTGACTGCGCGCCGCTGCACTGCCGACATGGGTCAGACCGGTTCCGGCAATCATGCAGTGCGCCGGATCATCGTGGTCAAGCGGTGGCAGTACGCGCTGTTCTGTAAGCAAAACTTGGTAGTCGTGATGCTCGCCCTTGCCAAGCGCGTTCACAAAACTGCGCAGATCTTGGCCGGCGCGGATTGCTTTGAGAGCCAGTTCGCGCATGGTGATGACGCCTTGCAGTTCCTGGACATGGTCACCATCAACCAAGCCGACGGCTCGCCCACGTCCGGCGGTTTCAAACTGAATCAATCGCATGAAAATACTCCAAAAAAGCGAAACATATACCCCCAAAACACCACCCGATCTCCAGGGAAGCCTTGGCTGCCGGGATCAAAGTGTCAGACCGGTCCCACGACCTAGGGAAGGTCTGATCAACCCCCGCCAAAGCGAGAGTTGATGGTTAAACAGTTATTCAATGAATCACAAAACGCGAATTCATCGAAATTCTGAGCATATTGGCCCGGATCTGACGTCTTATTGC
>TBL_comb47_HYPODRAFT_10006038_pt1 | contig 13241 bp, 14 predicted proteins | sample TroBogypolimnion_40_FD_10682 | JGI IMG/M metagenome (IMG submission 10682)
TCATAAAACTGATATCCTGATTAGAATAGAACTTTTGATGAATATTCTTAAAAAATTCTTCAAGATTCAGTTTAGTTTCATTTTGAATTAAGTTTTGAATATATTCTTGTTGAGTAGACATTGTTGAGGTTTTAATATATGATGGCTCTTGAAATAAAAAATCAATTTTTGACATGTTTTATTCCACGTGAACCTTCCCACTGCCGCCGCAAAAAGCGGTAACACGTCTTATGAAAACATCCATTTAAAATATCTCATATTAATTCATAATTAAATCAATTATGAATAAAAATATCTAGCTTAATATTTTATTTTCTTCCCCGTATCAGGAAGAATCTGTTTCAAATAAGACCATAACACCCTTTTATTAAATTTGGCTTTTGCATTTTGAGCAACATATTCTTCAAAATCTTTTCTAAACAAGGCGTCTTCACCTTTGAAAGTAGCAAAATCTTGAAAGATAGTACTCACAAACTCTCTTTTTGCATTTTCGTCCATCTCGTCAAAATCTAAAACTTGAGTAGACACAGCGACACCGTCTTTATACTTTTTATATTCAGCCCCGTTCAAGATCAGAGGAACAGGGACTGTGGGGTCTTTATTTAGTGTCTCTTTGATCAGTTTATCAAACAAGACCTTATGATATTTTATTTCTTCGTCAAACCTGTCTGCTAAGTATTCAATTAAGGGACACAAAGAATCATAATGTAGGTTGTACATTTCTGTATCTGTGTTCTCTTTATGATCTCCTATTATCTTGTTTATTCTTTGTTCTAGGTGATGAAAATCAGTGGTTTCTGTGATAAAAGCAAAATACATCTTATCTCCGTCAGATCTTCCTGTATTATAACCACATAATCTAGGTTTAAGCTGAGATCTGGATTTAACTCCTCCGACCTTGAATCTGTTCTGTTTAGCATAGGCTTTGGTCGTAGCGATATATATAATTTGGTCTTTCTGTCTGGATTTCATGACAGTGATCATGTTTTTTAGTTTATTTGTGTATCGGCTTTGAAATTCGGCTTCTGCTTTTACCTGAATAAGAGCTTGTTCTGCTTCTTGTCGTTGTGCATCTTTCAACATCAATTGGTGTTCTGCTTCTTGTCGTTGTGCATCTTTCAACATCAATTGGTGTTCTGCTTCTTGTCGTTGTGCATCTTTCAACATCAATTGGTGTTCTGCTTCTTGTCGTTGTTTATCTTTCAACATTAACTTCTCTTCGAATTCAAGAGCTAACTGTTGTGAATGAATATATTGTCCATATTTTCTTATTGAAGGTAGTACAACACCACATATAAAATCTTGAAATTGATTAGCTAAAGGAGCTTTGCTTCTTAAGATTAAAGCATATAACCCTGGTTCGTTGATGTAGATAGTTTTACCATCGTTGTACGACATATTTTTAAAGTTAATTGAACCTAATACGGAGGTGTGATTACCGCGTAAGCACACCTCTTCGCTCAACTCCTTTAGTGATTTCTTGTTTTTCTGTTGAACATTTATTTGTAGAGCCTGATGTATATTGCTATACTCTAAAATTTCACACACGTCTCTTCCACAGAACCAAGGATCTTCAAACGTTCCGACTACTTTGACATCTGTCTTTTTCGCACTCTCCACATTAAAATGTACAACATTTGTTGATTCTGAGATTTGAAACATTTTAGGACTAAATAGTTCTTGATTAAAAAAATCAATTTTTTATCTTTACTGGAGTTGAAGGTCAAGACACCTAAGATCTCATATTAATTCATAATTTATCAATTATGAAAAGATCAGACCAGATGTTGTGGTGAAGAAAAAATAAAAACAACAGAATTTGTTGAAAATGAAGATTATTCACTGCAAGACGGCAGGCCCGAGTCAAAAATTGTCTTATGAGAGCATTAGAAATAAATTTATTACAAAAAATTTATTTCTAAATTTTCAAAGTCTAAACTTTTGCGTACTTAAATGTAAAAATATTATTGATAATGAAAATGAACAATTCAATGTACATGTCACATGTTGGTTATGAAGATTCTGGTTTTTCTCCAATTCAAGGTTACTTCAGTGAAGACACCGTCAACTTTATACAACAGAAAGTAGCAGAACTGTTAAAACCAGACTTTCCTCAGGGTGTAATTGTTGTTTGTGATAGAATCAGAGATGTTATGAACGCAGTATATAGAAACTACCAACCTGCAGTTGGAGATATTTTTACAAGATATAACATCACGGGAGATATTTCCAGTTCTAATATGGTTAACGATATGATTAATCAAGTTGTATCAATAATTACTAGTAATGTAAAAAACACGTTGGAAATGGAAAGAGCCAACAGCAAATTAGATATATGGGATTCTGTTTTGGGAGACGGAAACCGACTGGGAGTTAGAGCTCACAGCACAATAAAAATAAACAGAAAGAGACCGCCTTTGATGTTTAACATGAATTATTAATCAAAACTTTAAAGTTTTGATTATACATATATAAAAATAGGTTTTGACTGTTCGTGTTCTAGTTTTTTTTCTGCAATAATTTGTTTGATAAACACAGATACCTTATCGTCTCCGGTTTCAGAAACAGCATTTACAAGCTGTGAAATCGGGTTTATCATGGCTTCGGCATAATAATGGTAATCGAGATCAAGTATATCTTGATGTTTTTGAAAATATTCAAAACATTCAAATTTTTTACCTAATGACGAGGATGTTGGATGATGTATAACAACAAATTCCAAACGACTACCAGTAGAAACGGGTGTTCCTCTCCGCTGTAAACGTTCAGCAAGCTGTACTTGTGGTGGACATTGGAGTATGTAATAATCTCTTTCGCTCATACCACCTAGAATTTTTTGTTTTTCTTTTTCGTCGCTGGGTAACACGTTTCTTATTTTATAATTGCCCAGGCGCCCGTTGCAATCTTTTTGATCATCGTTTTCTTCGATATCTCCTACGCTTTTAGTTATCACAAAATCTGTTATTGGAAATACTTTATTGTACATATCTAGAATATACTGTTCTAAGAAGTGCATCAAGTCTGAAACAGAAGCGGAATCAAATATGAGAGTTGTTATACGCTCGTATACGTTTCGCACAACCTGGGAATTATCTCTTCGAGCAAGAACAACTCCTTTTTTCCCAATTTTTTCTGATTCAGCACCTGTTAAATCCATAGATTTATAAAGATACATTTTTTTTGCAACTATTAGGAACTTTGAGTAAATGCTATTTTCAAATTCTAATTTGACAGCTTCTGGAAACATCCTCGAACCGTCGGTTTCTTTATAATTTGTAATTTGGTTGGCGACGCTCTCTGCGTGATTCCACAATTTTTCACACGATTCGAATTTTTCCGGAAATACCAAATATGTCGAGTCTGTGTCGCTCATTACCAGCTGTGCTGAGAATTTATTAACAGCAAGATCGATCACGTTTGTTATTGCTTTTCTTCCGCAGAAAGTAATTGTCATAGCACATGGCATAAACGGCAGATAACCTCTTGTTACTCCAAAACTACCATAAAAACTGTTTGCACTGACCTTGTAGCTCAGTTGCTGCATGTTCAGAATAATGCGTTGTTCTTCTGGACACTCTTTTAGTCTGTTTTTGATCTCGGTTCGGGAATCGAGGAGGTTTTGAATTATAGTGGGTACAACACCTTTGAAAACATGAGGTTTGAGAAACCTGTATTTTCTTTTTGCACACATGATACCTTCAATTTTGTGACCCTGCTCGTCTACAGACCGTTTTGGTTCGTTTTTCTTTAGTTTTTGTCTAGCCTCTAAAAACGGTTTTTTTTGTAATACAAGAGAATTTATCTTTTCTTGAATAGCAGAACGATAAGCAGTTTTGGTCATTTTTATTTGTTTTAGTTCGGCCAGCGAAATCGATTTGATATCATTTCTGAGCTTGGTAATTCGTGTTTCCAGAGCTTCAATTTTATTTGTCAGTCGGTTTATTTTAATTACATTTTCGTCGTGTGCACAACCAAGATGATCTTCCCACTCAAACGTGTTGTAGTACTCTTCTGGAACGACACACCCGTCGGGTATATAGGTACTGTAACACAAATTATAGCCTATAATAATAGAAGGATACAAACTTGCAAAATCTAACGGGCAAACATTTTTGTAAAACCCAGGATTTGGTTCATGAACTAGAGCGCCCCTGTATCGTTCGTTTGGGTTAACATCGTAACCGTTTGTTGTTACAACAACGTTGTTATTTACGCAGTGCTTGTAAATTTGCGAATAGAGTCGGATCTGTTGTCCTTGTGTGAATATAGTGAATATCTGGACGTTACAACAACGAGCCATTTCACATAAATGAACCCATGTATGTAAATGGTTCATAAGATCTATACATAGTGATGAATCTTGAACACAGTATTTACCTACTGTTGTTAATAGTGTAGAATCGCGGGTATTAAAGGCCTCGAAAATATCTTTGTGCGTAACAGGGTCTTTTGTGTTGTTTTTGAAAAATGTGGAACACACGTTTTTCAGTGAATACGTGTCTAGTTTGTAGTCTCTCTGGATAATGGGCAGCAAATCAACAAGAAGAATCCCCTCCCAATTAATAAAGCGAAAGTTTTGGTTTTTGTAAGCAGAACTAGACCATTTTATTTCTTCTTCTCTTGCAAACGCGTTTTTGTAAAACCCCGCCATTTTGAGTTGTTCTACGAGCAGGAACCTCGAGCACCGCTTTATTAGATATTCGATATCAAAACCAAAAATATTGTAACCTGTCATGATGTTGGGCCGTTCGTCGTTAATGATTTTTATAAATTTTTCTAAAAGGTCGGTTTCAGAAGCAAACATATATGTAGTTATATTTTCTTTTGCCAGGGTGTCTACTAGTTGTTTTTTATTATTGTTGGGTTTCAATGTTAACAGCAGCTTTCTTGTGGTGTTGTTATCCACTATTACGCACGAAATCTGAAAAATTTCATCTTTTGGTTTGTCCGATGGAAAAGCTGAAGGAACGCTAGACGTCACTTCCATGTCAAAAGCCATAATTTTTGGTTGTATGTTGTATACATTATTTCCTTTTTTCAGCTGTTGCCACAGTATGGTGTACTCTTCATCACATGTTGTTTCTTTTTCTTCGTCATCAACAAGTTTGGCAGAACTAAAATCTAGCCACCCAACACTATCAATGTTAGAGTTGCAAATTAGCTGAAGAACAGGGTTTGCGTTGTTTTCGTGCACTGACAGTTTGTGTTGGACACCGTTTATTAAAACATCGTTGCTTTGTAAAAAAAACGTCATGTTTTGCATATTTTTTTTGTTCTTGAAATATACTTTAATAAAAAGTGTTTGATTTTTGATCAAATCACCCTCTTGAATTGTATGTTTGTTGTACGAATTATAGAGGTGTAATTTTTCTACAACTTCGTAAGAAGTAGAAAACTTGCTGATGTGTGTTCTAACTGCACTTATGTTTTCGTATAAATTATTGGGGATCTCTACAAAACAGTACGGTTTGAAATTTTTTATTTTTAAACATATGTTTTTTTGGTGTACACCGGAACATGTGTTTCTGTTTGTTACGCCATATATTCTAATGACAGTATTATAAGATGCATCTACATCTGTAAACCATTGGTAAACAAACATTTCACTCAAATTTGTATGCATTTATGAATATACCTTTAAAAGTTTATATTGACAAACGCACGAGAAACTCAAATTTTGACATCTTTTTAACATGGCGTGTAATATGTCATATATGAATATTTCCATTCTGACTTTGTATAATTTTGTAGAATTCGTATAACTTCTTCTTTTTGAATATCGTTTGATCTTGTCGCTTTTATCAAATCAGAGTTTGTATTAACACATTGTTCGACGTTTTGGGGAAATTTTTCTAAATCCAATATATTTACATGTTTATTGAGCAGGTGAAAAATGTACGACTGGTTGTATTCCTGTTTTGCCACAGAAAATACAAAATCGTCATCTACTCCGTTTATGACATGAACTAACCTTACAAATCTACCAGATAGACACACGTCGTCTACTGACTCTTCTATTTCTTGTAACAACCTTTGCAAAAAAAAGTCATATAGTTGATGTTTGCCGATGTACTCCCAAATAGATGCAAATAGATCTGTCAACTCTATGCCATTATAAGGACTGTCGTTCTCTATTAAATCAAAATATTTACATGCTGTGATTGAATTGAAGACAGAGTTACGAGGTCTACGATATTTTTGTGGATGCTGTTTGATAATCTTCAAAGCGATTTCTGTTGCCGCTTTAGAAAAACCGTGAACATTTTCAGAGTTTAAATACAACGTTTTTCCTATTTTTGGAATCCATCTTCCTAATAAGTTGTATATAGTGTTTAGCTCGTGGTCGTTGTTACGCAAAACGCTTTCTTTATAGTATGAATGAAGATTCGTCAACACAGACTCGTATAAATCTTTTAACTCCGGATCCAAAGTGTGTTCTAGTAGATTTTTATACATTAAGATTCTATCATAATAGTTAAGTTCGGTCTCGCGACTTAGCAGTGAAAAAAGATGTGTTAGTCGATAACTAAAGGTAGAGTCAGTCATGTTTATTTTAGTGTTATAGTAATCGTAAACCATTTAATTTCAAATTGTGTATTTGAAAATTGAGTTCTGCGTTGGCGTCATTGATTTATAAACAAGATTATCTAACTTATAAAAATGGAATTTAGAGAAATGTTGAGTTTTTTTACAAATTTAAATTATGCGCGCAGGAAGTATCCAATGTCTGTTACCTACACAAAATATTTACAGCGGTTGCACGCAGATAATAATTACACAAAACAGAACGATGAAGTTGATTTGTTCCGAAAATTCTTGGTTTCAAACCCGGAAATCAACACAAAAACGTTAACTTGTGAAGAATTTCAGACTGGAAAAAGTGGAACTATCATTAACATGAAAAATTTTCTTCTAGATGGGCACGTTGATGACTTTTGGAGCCACGTTCAAAAAATCAACGATGTTTTATTTGTAGATGGGAAACCGGCTTCCCAAAGTTTTGAAGTCGATACGGTAAAAGATGGTATTTTAAAACAGTTTCAAAGCAACAGGCTACTTGCGGACACCTTTGCGCAGATCCAAAAAATAGACGTTAAAAGTATTACAAATGTCGGACAACTGTTGGAGTCGGAAACGTTTCAAGAAATTGTAAACAAACTTTCTAGCAGTTTTTCTGATGGCACGTACAGCACAGAAGATGTTACATCTTTAACGAGTGTCGTCACTTCTGTCGTTGACAATCTTTCTAATCAAGAGGATATAAACGATAAAACTCGAGACAGTTTGAAAATTGTGGCTAACGCGTTAGAATGTATGAAAAACAAAAAAGAGTTTGATGTAAATCGTCTGTTGAGCGTAGTCGGAGATATCGATTTGTCAAATCCATAATACATCAGAAACCAATGTGTTGTTGTTGAAACTCTGATGTTTTTATCTTTGTGTATTTAAAAATGAAACGCCAAAGTTTATTTGTTGTAAAATTTTTAAAACAATATGAACAAATATGTCCTGGGATTACCGACAGTTGGTATTCAAAAGATGTTCAAGAAAAATTTAACTCTTTCAAGTCTAAAAAGTGTTGCGCACACGAATGCGTGTCAGAAGACGGATCTGCTACACAAAAACCGACATGTTTTATTTTGTTTTGCATAGACAGGAGAAAGGAGTTGCAACTACAGAACCCTCACGTTCCAAACAAACAGATTACATCGATGCTGGCTAAAGAGTGGAGGGAGCATAAACAGCTTGCACAAGAAAATAAAACGTCTAACGAAGACAACATCTACAACAAATATAAAGTCCGTTATGAAAAAATAATTTTTTTCGACAAACACAAAAATATGGTGAAAGAAAAATATCCAGAACTCGACGAGCAAGAAGTAGAGATGGCTTTAGAAAACTTGTATATGAAATACACAAAATCTACATAACCGCCGAGTGTAAACTTTTAACAAAAATTGTTAAAAGTCAAATTATTGATGTTTTATTTCTACATTTAAATAAAACAGAAATCTCAGGATGCCCAAGGCAAAAACCCAAAATAAATTATTTGTGCTCAGTAGCGTCTATGGCCAGAATGTAATAGATAATGGTGCTAAATGGGGATCATATGTCACACGAAATCAAGATGGTACTATTCCTTTTGATGAACGCTTGTATTTAGAAAATCCTACAAAATGGCAAGCAATGATGGATGAACGTATGCAATGGTTGAACACAGGATCAAGTTTTGGTTGTGCAGGTTCCAACAGTATTAAAAATTCACAAAAAAAATAAACATTTGTTTTTATTTGACTTACTAAAATAGTAATTCAAGAAAAATATACATATATTATGAGTTTTTGGTTGACTGCACATTTTTCTTTGGCGCATAGTTATTTTCTAGACAAGCAGCGTTATACCTCTCCAGCAACACCGGGTCGTCTCGATTCTCTTTCCACATTTTTCCAAGGGTAGACATGTTTATTTTTGGGTTTATTTCGCGCTGTTCCCTACAATAAAACAGATAAACAGAGCGCAAATGAGTGTTTTTATTGTGCGGTTTAGTACACATTGCGGATTTTTCCTGATGATATCGATCGTTGTCGTTTTTTGCCATTTCTTCAATCTTTTCCATCATTTCCGAATTCGAGTTGGTTGTAGAAAAATGTTTCCACCGTTTTCCTAACTCGCATGTTATATCGTGAATGTTTACAGTTGAACCGTCTTCACAAGCTTTTAGCATTTCTTCTCTGACTATAGGTCTATTAATCTCACAAAAATAAATATATTTACTCTTTGGTCTAATAGGTAAAGTCTTTTTCTTGTTCATTTTTTTTTGAAATTCTTTAAGATTCGATTTTTGCAACCACGCATCTACTACCTCTTGGGATGCGTGAGTAGTCAAAAAAGTGTGAAAAAAATTTTTAGCAATACAATATTGAACGTTCTCGTCTTTTACCATCTTGTTTTTTTAACAAGTTTTGTCTGTTTAAATCAACAATGAATTTTTTAACGTTTCCATTAGACAATATAGACAATAAAAATTTTGAAACTATATTTTATTATAAACACGAATCGTGAATTTCGTTTTTGTTGTCATTTTTGCACAAATTTAACAATTCTAAATTACCAGAAATTTTACAATCATCATATTTAGGGTCTTTAATTCGTAAATATGTTTCTAGATTTAGTTGAATACACCCTTCGTACATAGTTAACTGTTTATGGTTGTAACAACTCGAAGTGTGTTGCTTGTATAGGTTTTCAAAATTATCTCTGTTTTCATAAGAGTTGTCAAAAACTACAACTTTAACAATTTCTGGTTTTTGTAACAACTTTTGTATTTCGGCCTCGTCAAAACCCAAAAATAGAACGGTAATCATTTATCATAACAAAAAAATATACTTAGGTTAAAAGTGTACACTCACTACACTCATATAATAATAAGTTATTTATAGAAAATGTACATAAATAAAATGGATTATTGTTATATAGCAGCACCAGAAGATCACTATGATCTTGAAGACTGTTTTGACGGAGTATATGATAAAGAAAAAAAAGCGTGGAGGTTCAATATTTCACAAAAAGAAGAAGTTTTAAATTTTTTGTCTCCATCTGGAGATGAAGAAACCCCAGATGAAGACGTAGTAGATTATTTGAATAAACATACAAAGGCAAAGCCAAAGCGCTCTCGTTCAATACATAGAGCAAGATCGGCGTGTACAAATAAGTCTTCAGATTCAGATCTAGATCTAGATTCAGATCTAGATCTAGATCTGAATCTGAATCTAAATTCTCCATTAGAACCACATAAAACCGAAAAAACACAGCAAAGTACACACGAGTGTGTGCTTATTGAAAAAGTACAAACTGTACAAAAACAAAAAGTTCAAGAAATTAAAAAACTTATCAAATAATCACACTATAATATATTTTAAATATAATATATTTATGCGTTCAGAAAATCTGTCTCTAATAGCGATACAGATTATTGATCACAATATTTGTTTGAAAACCGTTTAGTTTTCAAAACATTAATGCCATAATTTGATTTATTGTTTAAAACATTTGTTAAAATGTCTGGGTTTGAATTCAAAGCGGTGACCAAGTACTCTGGAAAACTAAAAACTCTATTTGAAATAATTTTTTTAAATTTACCAACTGCTACTTTGAAAATTAATGCAGAGGGTGTTTTTTTGGAAGAAAGAACAAACCAAAACTTGTTTATCAGGGTTTTTTTACCCGCTGACAAGTTCGACGAATATTATTTTCAGGGGGCAGAACAGTCATATTCAATTGGCATTGGTAACAATATCAATAAAGAGTTTTTTAAAAGTGTGAAAAACAAAGACAAGATTACAATGTCAACTTCAGGTGCTTACAATTTTGTCTTTCAAAAAGAAGGTAAAGATATTATTCAATCTTTATCAGTTACAATTCAGGATGTTTTTATTTTACAACCTGAAAGGGCTGTTGAATATTCTACCGATTATGTAGAGTTACCACCCGAAGAATACAGCCAGTTATGTAGGTCTTTTGCTGCGCCTAAAATGACAGTTACCAAACAATGTGGACAAGTAATTTTTGGTTTTAAAACACCAAGATCCGAAAAAAAACTAATATGCGGGCTGAAAAATCAAAACAGTATAGAAATGTTTCATAGAGAATATTATTGTGAACAGTTTAGTAGGCTATCAAAAATTCAATCTCTCTCAAATGAATGTATAAAGGTATACTACCAAGAGGAAAAACCTCTGAAGTTTGACATACAAAACGAGTTGATGGACTTTCAAGTCATGATTTACGAACAAAATGAAAACATTTAACCTTTGAAGCCGCTTTCGGCGCCGGCCGCTTTGCGGCTAGCGGTCGCTCGGCGGCTGCCACACCTCATTTTTTAAATACCATCCTTGCGCACATATATAATCTAAACATTTAAAATGTCTGTTAATAAACGAGTATTTACAAACGCGCTCATCCCAAGGACACCCGTTTGTGTGTGCGTAGCGCAGACATTCTAGGTGCCCTTTCGTTGCGGCCCACACACACGTGCGCTCATCCCAAGGACACCCATTTATGTGTGCGTAGTGCAGACAGTCCAGGTGCCCGTTCGTTGCGGCAGATATACACGTGCGCTCGTCCCAACGACATCCATTTGTATGTAAAAAAATCAAACACTCTAAAGATCCATGAAAGGCCGCAAAACTGGTCGTATTAAACGACCAATATTTTTTGAAAACATCTAAACGAACCAGACATGTTATGTGTTTATGTTTAATGGCTTCATAAACCGCGTTTTTATCTGTCGTGTAGCAACATTTTTTAATTCCTGAAACTAGTTTTTCTAGCGGTTTTATTTGTTGAATCTCTACATATGTAGACGGGTTCGACAGTATACAACCAGCAGCTAAAACAGCGAGCGTGGGAAGATCCATATTAATATTTTTGTTTTATTTAATTGGGTCACAAAATTTCAACTTATTAACAATTTTTTGAATATTTTTTTCCACGATCTTGAATAAAAAAAATGTCGTTTGAAAACCGTCATGATTGTTTTATTGGAGTTATGTTATGCGGTGCAGTCGGCAGCGCAATGGGTTTTGTAAACAAAGGAAAATCTTTTGAAGATATCAAAAAAGAAGTAACAGACTTTACATTAACAAACTTTCATTATATGCATGGCTCAAATATAGAATTAATGATAACTCTTGGAAGATATATGATGCATCTTAACAAACATACATCAAAAGATTCTCAAAATATTTTAACTCTTGAATCAAAACAAGGAGCGTGTACAGAAACGGTAAATAGCGTACACATGTTGTATAAAAACGTCATTAAAAACAGTAAAAAAGTGTACAATTTTGAAACCTCAGAGATACTTAAAAACTGGGAACCGTCATCCACATATGGAATGCTAAACAACTGTGATGCTGCAATCAGAGTCTCTCCTCTTGCGTTGACTTTTTTAAAACCAGACAACGCATTGTACAATGAAATCGTCAGTCTTGTCTATTGCACTCACGGAGGAAGCAAAGATTCTCTCGATATAGCGTTTGTTCACGTTAAGCTTTTGTACAGTTTGCTGTTTAGAAAAAGAACAACCGCAGAAGAAATATACCCCTACATGTTATATCTTGCACAGCTATGTAAAAACAAACAACTATATATAAGTATAATGGCTTTGAACCCTAACAACAAACAAATCTTTGTTTCTAATGAATGGAATATAACTCAGACTTTGTATGGGTTCGATTTTTTTCATCAAACACCAATCGAATGTTATGTTTGCGCACTAACGTGTTTCTTGTATAACTTTAACAATCCGACAAAAGCAATGCTTACAGCAATGAAGATCGGAGGAGACACAGAAAGTATAACAAAACTAACAGGAGATATGATAGGAGCTGTTCACGGATTTAGATGGTTACCATCAGAATGGAATAGCATTGAAAACAAAGAACTATTAACCAATATTGCCACCGGTTTATACTGTTGTTTTCCTAAAGATAAACACGGGTGGATTTTTGAACATTCTGAAAATATAACATCACAAACATAAACAACAACTACATTATAAAAATTTTCAAAACGTTGACGTTTTGAAAATTTATTTTATATTAACTCGCTTTTTTGAAACACTACAATAATTTTTAATTCTCGGTTTTCTTGGATCATATAATTTGTAGTACTCTGCTCGATCTAATAAACTCTGAAAAACTGCTTCAAACTTATCTCCGTGCCCTATTTCTTTGTTGATACAGTGCGCAAGCTCGTGCAGAAACACATAGGTTAACATATTATCATCATACACGTTTCCGTTCTCATCTTCGGTGCATAAATGTATTTTGTATTTTCCGAGCGTATAGGACTTGTCACCCTTCAACACGACAGTGTTTGCAATTTCGGGAAAGAATGGAACGAGTTTATTTTTCAATCTTACTATCTCAGGGTCGTTTTGTAAATATTTTTCAACTGACAATTGATACAACCACCATATACCAATAACGATAACTACTACTATAAACCATTTTTGTGAAAAATCCATAACGGGTATATTTTACATTATAAAAAAAAAGTTACCACTTTTGGCGATGGATTCTGTATTAACATTTTTTGAAAAAAAATGTGTAAAAATTGAAATTTCATATGATTAATCATATGAAATTATAAAATCTACAATGCAGTCTTTAATCAACTTCCAAGACAACTGTGTTCAGTTTGACTTTCAAAATAAACCTGGACAACAAATAAAGATC
>TBL_comb47_HYPODRAFT_10006044_pt1 | contig 13235 bp, 14 predicted proteins | sample TroBogypolimnion_40_FD_10682 | JGI IMG/M metagenome (IMG submission 10682)
TAAAATTCTCGACAACTTTTGAGTCGTCCGGCGTTTTCATTCATAAACGGCTGACGCCGCACGAAAACCCCCACACCGCCCCCCCATGAGAGTCCACTCGTCGTCCCGCAAGTCCCGCCGCAGCGCCGGTTTCACCCTTCTTGAAATGGTCATCGTTCTGGGCATCATCGCGATGATCCTGGGCGGTGCCATCTTCGCCATGCGCGGCATCGGCGATTCCGCCAAGCTCACCCAGGTCAAGAACGACTGCGCAACCCTGCGCAGCGTCCTGGAGATGTACAAACTCAATGGCGGACAATACCCCACGACCCAACAAGGGCTCAGGGCGCTGGTCGAGAAGCCGACCTCCGCGCCCATCCCGCGCATGTGGAGCAAGGTCGCCGACAAGGTGCCGCTTGACCCCTGGGGCAACGAGTATCTTTACCGTTATCCCGGCAGGAAAAACCCGATGGACTTCGAAATCATCAGCCGCGGCAAGGACGGCCAGGAAGGAACCGATGACGACATCAGCAGCCAGGATCTGTACTAGCCGCCGCCGGGGCTTTACGCTCATCGAGATCGTCATGGTTCTCGCAATTGCCACCATCCTCCTCGATGGCGTCGTGGCGGTCACCTTACTACCCTGCCGATGACCCTTCACGCGCACTGTTCCAAGCACCGCCGAGGCTTCGCCCTGGTGGCCGTCCTGTGGCTCATCGCCGTGCTGGGCATGGCCACCATGGTTGCGCTGCGCGTCGTCTCCTTTGACATGGAACTGACCACCGCCAAAGTCCACGGTTCCCGCGCCCGCAATATCGCCGAAATCGGGATCGCCGTGGGCTCCAACCCGGTCGTCAAACGCGCCGACCCCTTGCTCCACCATTACGACGAGGCCGCCGGCGGCGGCTAAGATGTGCGCATCATGGCCGAGGGCGGCCGCTTCAACATCAACACCATCCTCCTGCGCAACGACACCTCCCTGCTGCGCGACCTGTTCATCAGTTGGGGCCTGGACCTCGACACCGCCCAAGGCGTCACCGCCTGCCTCGGCGACTGGATTGACGCCGATGATGACGTGTCGCTCAACGGCGCCGAAAAGGATTGGTATGAAAGCCGGTCCGCCCGACCCGCGATCCCCTGCCCCACCCAAAGCCGGTTTCTTTTCCACCGGCGACCAAGCGCTGATCGTCCCACGCTGGAAACCCGCGAAATGAGCCTGCCCCGCGGCCCGGTACGAGTCGCGCCGCTCCTCGTCATCCGCCTTTTTGGGCTGGGGCCAGCCCCCATGAGTTTCTGGCGGATGCCACCATCCCGGAAACCCAGCGGCCGGCGCTCATCTCATGGCTGCGGTCGTTGGATGGCAACGGCGGCCACAGGAACTCCGTGCGGCTCACCTGGGAGAAACCCGGCCACCTGACGCTGACGCTCCGGGACTCCGACCAGACTGGCGCCACCATCCATGTACCTGTCAGCATCAATGGCCAGCCGCCGGCGATTTCCTTTGCGCCAAGGTTTCTGGCAGACGCACTCACCATCGGCTCCACCCTGCGCCTCATCGACGGCATCAGCCCAATCAAGACAACCGATCCATCGGGCAGCTTCTGCGTGCTCATGCCGTGGCGCTGCGTGGCGGAGGATGCGACTGAAGCTGCCGCTGGAAATTCCACGGCTCCGGCCGTGGCGGCGTGAAAGCCCGTCATTGAAAAACGTGTTGAACCAAGCTCTCCCGCCAGTCCCGTTGTGGACTGGCGGGAGGGTGAGCCAACATAATGATGCGGCTTTTTTAGCTCAGGTTGCGCGAGAAAACGCAGGCAGGGCGTTTGAGGATATGTTCCTATGACAGCCGGGTGGTATTGCTTCACGTTGCCGACGGTTGGGCCGCGCGGATTTACGGGGCCGATGCGGTCAGTCCCGAGATCACCGAAGACACGGCCTATCTCCACGCGATCCGCGACGAGTTCCTGGCCATGGACATTGCCGCGGAGGCGGAATTGGCATACGGCGATCCCGTCGATGAAATAGTTAGACGGGTTCAGGAAAAGAGCTGCAACCTGTTGGCGATGAGCACCCACGGTCACCGCTTCCTGGCGGATCTTTTTCTCGGCACCACGGCCAGCCGGGTTCAACATCACATCAGCTTGCCGGTGCTCATGCTCCGGGCGAAGTGACGCGCCTTCAGCGTGTGGATGCGGGCGGGTTGCCCAAACCTGCCAGAAAACTTGACATTTCCCCGCTGGTCGAGTGCCATCCCCGCATGCCCGCCAAACAAGCACCCATCAAAGACTAGCGTGACATGATCCCATGAGGAACATCTCCCCACAACTGGCCAGCAACGATGCGAAGCGTGGCTTCGGCTGGGTTGACGGGCTCGTCATGGCAGTGCTGTTCGGCTTGCTGTGGGGTGCGCTGGACTTTGGCAAAGGGATGCTGGTTCATTTTGACTCGACCACCCGGCTGACGATCGATCGCTCCGCGAGCCAGATCCCATACTACGCCGGGCGCACGCTGCTGCGAATGTGGATCGCGTTCGCGTTCTCTTTGCTCTTCGCAATCACCACCGGTTATGTCGCTGCCAAGAACCGCCGCGCGCGCGCATTGATCCTTCCGGCATTGGACATTTTGCAGTCCGTCCCTGTCCTTGGCTTCCTGTCGGCGACAGTCATCGGCTTCATGGCGCTATTCCCGGGCAGTCTGATGGGCGTCGAGTGCGCGGCCATCTTCGCCATCTTCACGGGCCAGGTCTGGAACATGGCCTTCGGGTTCTATCACTCAATGGTCACCATCCCCGTTGACATGCAGGAAGCGGCGACCACCTACGGTTTGACCCGGTGGCAGCGTTTCCGCACGGTCGAGCTACCAGCTTCAGCGCACAGCCTGATCTGGAATTCGATGATGTCATTCGGCGGCGGCTGGTTCTTCGTCGCGCAGAGCGAAGCGATCAGCGTGATGAACAAGGACATCAAATTGCCAGGCCTCGGTTCCTACATGGCACAGGCCATCGAACGCGGCGACAATGCTGCGGCCTTCTGGGCGGTGGTGGCGATGCTGGCGCTGATCCTGGCGAGCGACCAACTGGTGTGGCGTCCGTTGCTGGTGTGGGCCGACAAGTTCAAGATCGAACTAACCGAGTCGTCGACCCCTCCCACCTCCTGGGCCTACGAGCTGCTGCGCGGCGCATACGTTTTCACATGGTTCGACGAGAAGATTTGGCTGCCGTTTGTTGACCTGACCTCCCGTGCCATCCGAAAACAGGAACGGGCCTTGGCGCCATTGCGCGTCGTGCGAAATCAGTGGCTATGGCGCGCACTTGCCACCCTGTTCGGTCTCTGGGTGGGCATCAAGGTTTTGAGTGGACTGATCTCGGCAGCCGAGGCCTTGCACGGCACGTTGTCCTGGCCCATTTTCGGGCACATCGTCTGGCTTGGTTTCCTGACACTGCTCAGGGTGCTTGCCATGACCGTGCTCGCCACACTGATCTGGACTCCCATCGGCGTGTGGATCGGCTCCAAGCCACAGGTCGCAAGATTCGCTCAGCCGCTGGCGCAGATTGGCGCATCGTTCCCGGTCAACATGACTTTCCCACTGGTCGTCGGCCTCTTCGTCGCAGGCCACGTCAGCATGAACTGGGGCAGCATTTTGCTCATTGCCATGGGCACGCAGTGGTACATATTGTTCAACGTGATCGCTGGCGCAATGGCAATCCCAAACGACCTCAAGGAAGCGGCCAGTACGTATGGGCTTCGGGATTGGGACCTGTGGCGCACACTGATCCTGCCCGCGATATTCCCGTTTTGGGTGACCGGGGCATGCACGGCCGCGGGAGGTGCATGGAATGCAAGCATTGTCGCAGAACTTGCCACCTGGGGCGACACCACCCTGAAGGCCGATGGCCTTGGTGCCTTCATTGCCTCCGTGACCAGGTCGGGCGACACGCCCCTCATCATCGTCAGCATCGGCGTGATGTCGCTCTTTGTCGTGGTGATGAACAAACTTGTCTGGCGACGCCTTTATGCATTCGCCGAACGTCGATTTAGATTGGACTGACAATGAAAGCAAACACATCCACCAACCAAGCTGCTCCCGCTCTAGCCGAGCTGCGCGCGGTGACCAAGTCGTACAACACCGCCAGTGGTCACCAATTGCAAGTCCTCGACAACATTGATCTGGCGGTGCATGAAGGCGAGTTGCTGGCTCTGCTGGGACAGTCGGGGTCCGGCAAATCCACCATCCTGCGCTGCCTGACCGGCTTGATCGAGCCAAGCTCCGGCCGTGTGTTATCCAACGGCAAGTCACTCAAGGGCGTCAATCCGGACGCATCGGTGGTGTTCCAAACCTTCGCTCTGTATCCGTGGCTGACCGTCGAGCAAAACGTCGCAGTTGGCCTGATGTCGCGCCGCGTCAGTCGCGCTGAGAAGGACGCGGCGGTGGATCGGGCCATCGACCTGATTGGACTTGGTAACTACCATGCCGCTTATCCACGCGAGCTATCAGGCGGAATGCGCCAGCGGGTGGGACTGGCGCGGGCGCTGGTGTCCAAGCCGAAGCTCCTGTGTCTCGACGAGGCATTCAGCGCCCTTGATGTCCTGACCGCAGAGAACCTGCGCCAGGAACTCATCAGCCTATGGCACAGCCCGGATAAAGGGTTGCCCTCGATTTTCATGGTGACGCACAACATCGAGGAAGCCGTCCAGATGGCCACGCGCATTGCCGTCGTCTTCCCGAGTCCCGGCCGCCTCGGCCTCGTGTTGGACAATCCGCTGCCTTACCCGCGCGACACCAAGAGCGTCGAGTTCCAGCGCCTGGTCAGCATCATCCACGAGTCGATCACCACATTGACCTTGCCCGACTTGCCGACGGAAATGCACATGCCAGGCGAACCGATCTCACGCGGGGCCAAGCGGATGGAGTCGATCCCGCTGGTGCCTGTGGGTGCGATTCTCGGGTTGATGAGACTGCTGAACGATTCCCCGGAACTCACCAACATCTATGATATTTCGGACAAGATCGGAAAGGAGTTCGGCGAGACCATCGCCATTGTGAAGGCCGCGGAGATCCTCGAATTGGTCGACACGCCGAAGCAGGATGTCTGCTTCACCGACCTGGGCCGACGATTCATGGCGGCCGATCGTATTGGACGGCGTACCATTTTCGCCGAGCAAGTCTACAAGCTGCGGATCTTCCACATCATCCTCGCCTTGTTGAAGGAGAGCGAGCGGGTCGGTGCCGATCGCCTGATCAAGGACATCGCGAGTGCCCTGCCCTATGACAATCCAGAACTGACATTTCAGACGATGATCGCATGGGGCCGGTATGCGGGCCTGATGGACTTCAATGCAAAGACGCGCATGGTGTTCGTTCCCAAGGATGTTGACGCTCTGGAAAGCGTGCAGGCATGATGCGCGGCTTATCGCTAAGTCATCGCGCAATAATAACTGTCGATCAAGGTCTCCGGGACGGGCTTGTAGCGGCGCTCTGTGGGCGCCGAAGCCAATGAGCAGGCCGAAGCGATTTTTCATGGGCGTCTCCTGTGAGCGACTTTTCCCGCAGGGGAAAAGTAGTCACAGACCGCCGCTACAATGCGGCAGATATTGTTGCGCGGCTCCTAACGAGGCTTCGCGTCAGACCACAAGAGTCCGGAGGCGGGAAAACATCACCTAACAACACACACGCTTGGCCTTCAATGGCACTGGCAGTCTCAACAATGCGAGGTGCAACCTGTCGGCAGGCGCTATTTTTGGTCTTCCGAGTCGATCCCCAATTCCGTCAGTCGTAGGGCGCGGCCAGGCACACGAGCAGGAGCAGGAGGTGGCGGAGCGGCGGCACGGGCTGGATGCTAGGCCCGGAGCTCAGGCATTTCAACCACGCACTTCGAGAGGGAATCCGCCGAAAATGACACCGGTGACATTTTCCCCAATTGGAGAAAATGTGCGGAGGTGGCGGAGTATGCACAACCCCACGATGGGCCGGCTTCCTGGTCTTCTCGTCGTCGCCGGGGCCGGCTGGCCCGCGGACCTCATCCTCATGCGGTTGGCGCGGGATGGTTTGCCAAGGTCGGGTTGACGCGTCATGTTGGTTCATGAGCCTCCGGAAGAAGATCGCTGCACCGACCGGCGCCAACGCCAACAAGGGATCCGGCCGGGAAAACGTGTAGGACGGCCGCCTGAGCCCCGAAACAAACCGATAGAACAGCGCTTTTGCTGTTGAGCTTGGCGTGGAGTTCACGATCCTCCGGTGAGCGTGAACTCCCGGATAGACGCATGAAAGCCCCAAAGGTGAAATGGCCCCGCAAATGCCTTGCCCAGTTGGGCAAGGTGCCGGACAAGGTGATCGCGAAGTCGATGGGAGTCGCGTTGTGGCGCGTCCGCAGCAAGCGCTACAGCCTTGGCATGCTGCTCATGGAGCACAACAAGGTCACGTGGACGCGCGCGATGATAGCCAGGCTCGGCAGGGAACCCGACCACACGAACGCCGATGCGATGGGCGCGAGCAGGGCGGCGGTGCGAACCAAAAGGCTGGAACTGGGTTTGCCGAATTTCAAGAAGCCGAAGTGGACGCCGACGCTGCGCGCCCTGATTGGCAGGATGAGCGACGCGGGCCTGGCGAATTTACTTGGTGCGGGTGTCAAAGCAGTGCGTCGGGAACGCGTCAAGCTCGGCCTTCCAGCCTTCAAAGTGGCCAGATGGACGCCCGCGGTGCTGGCCGAGGTTGGCCGGATGCCCGACCGGAACTGGCGAGAAAACACGGGTTCAAGGTCAGCCGGACGACGGTGAGGAAGAAGCGGATCGGGATGGGGGTGTGAGGCGCGGATTCAGCGTCCGGCCTCACTGACCTTGCGGATTTCAGCCGCATGATCCGTCCGGTGATAGAACACGAAGAAATAAACAACCTCATATCTTGATTGAAATTTGCGAAGTTGAAGGTCTGTCTGATGTCATTATGCAGTTAAGTATATTCGAATATGCCAAGGTATATCTATCGCAGGTTCCGGGTTCATGATAAATGCACCCGTACGGGTTCTGGATCTCCGATCCCGACTCTGGGCTTCGCGCACACGCCATCCCCAAACGAATTATTCAAACCTCTTCTCGCGGCCGCAGACTCCTGCAACCGCTTCCACCGCAAAGCAAATTCCTGGCGGTAAACACCTGACACAGTCCGACGCGATGCAACCGAACCTCTCAAAAGGCTTCGCCGAAGAATCCCGCCAAAAGAATTCTTGAACGAACTGGGTGCAGAGGACGCTCAGAACTAGCGGGCCGCACCGATGAATCTCTTTCCCTCCCGATCTCGCCGGAATCCACCGTTTCGGCTCACCATTTGCGTTTCTATTACCGAAACACCGAACCTCCTCTGCCCCAGCCCGCAAGCGATGGGTGGGAGTAACGATGCGAAGCCCTCTCCTATTCCTGGTCCTATGGCGCTCTCTGGTCAATTCTTCCACGCGCTACAACCCTATAAGCAAATCTCGAGCTAGAAGTGAAGTATTACCCCGTCTGTCCTGACCGACGTTTGCCGCCAGGTGCCGCATGCCATTAGGAAAAGTGCGACTGAAAACCAAAACCACACAAGGAAGGACATCATGAAAACGATGGAAACAGCTCGGCCACAATTCATAATTCAACGAATTTCAAGAAGCCCTACCGAGAGGAATATAAAACGAAGGTCAACCTTCCTCATGTTGATAATCTCGGTGGCGGCCCTCTGGACCACTTCCGAAGCCGCTCGGGGGCAACAATTATTCGTGTCTACTGCTAATACCATAGATAAATACAATTTAACGACGGGGCAGGCGTTCTATTCCTTCTTGAATCTTCCTTCAAACAATACTCTCTTGAGACTGGCGGCCTCAGGCAACAATTTGTTCGTAATGAGTTCCGATGACGGAAGCGCCTATAGTAAAGTTCAAGTATATGATGCGACAACGAGTCAGACGCTCTGGGAGCTGCCCACTTCTATGCGCTCATCTCTGGCGGCCTCGGGGGTGTATCTTTTTGTAACTAATCGTGACTTCGCATCAGGCGATTGGAGCATCGATAGATACAATTTGACGACGGGGCAGGCGATCTATTCCTTCTTGAAATTTACTTCACCTACTTTCCCCCGGAGGTTGGCGGCCTCAGGGAACCGTTTGTTCGTATTGACCGCGGCCGCTCCTGGCAATTCTACCGTTTATGAATATGATGCGACAACGGGTCAGAGACTTTGGACGGTCCCGACTTCGCAGCCCGAAATTCTGGCGACCTCGGGGAGGTATTTATTTGTAAGCAATGGAAACTCTATGTTAGGCCCGTGGAACGTTGATAGATACGATTTGACGTCGGGACAGGCCTTTTATTCCTTTTTGGAATTTCCATCACAATTTCCTTCACTTACCGGTGCCCAGGAGTTGGCGGTTTCAGGGAACTGTTTGTTCGTAATGACTTCGGACCCCATGGGCCGTTGTACCGTTTATGAATATGATGCGACAACTAGTCAGTGGCTCTGGACACGTCCTCTTTTTGGTGCAGGAGATCTGGCTGCCTCATCAGGCGTGGAAGTGTCTCTCCACGCTTTGAAAGCCCCTGATTTGGTTCAAAATCTAAAAGTTGACAGTATTGACACCCCGATCACGCCAGTGGTCGATCTTAATAAATTGAAAAATCAAGATAGTTGTCCGATTGTCACCCAAGGATTGGTTGCCGACGGGGTAACACCTTTGCTTTTTAGGATAGACCAAACTGACGCGGCGCTAATATCGTACACTGTCAATGTTGACAATCCAGATTTGGCCCGTCATTTGCATGTTTTTAATGCCAGCACCAAGGTATGGAGCAGAACTGGTAATGGTGCCACGCTTACATTTGACGGAAGCAACGCCGTCGGCTTTGCCTACATCGACGCCATCGATCCGACCAATGATCCGTCGCTATCTGGAGCGACTGAAATAACGGGAACTCTGACCCTTCAATGCGGTACCGATATATTTGCCGCAAAGTCCTTCAAAGTAAGGCGACCGCCGATTATCCTCGTTCATGGCTATTGTTCGAGCTCCAACACATGGAGCCAAGGGTTTCTCTACGGCCTTGCCGCAGCGACCCCGCTTGGATCACCGGCACAAAACTATGCCGACGGCTTTATCAAGAAGATCGACTATGGAGTGGACGGTGGGTTCTCTGGTTCTTATTCGAATACAACCCAAGACTTTATTACATTGTCCGGCACGCTGGACGGGGTGTTAGCGAATACAGAAAGGACCCTCGCATCGGACTGGGCATTCACACGGTATGATGTGGTGGCACACAGCCAGGGAGGGCTCTTGACACGTATGCTTTGTGCATCGCATCCCTTTCCCGGCGTTTCTCAACCGTTCAAAGGTCCAAGTAACTTTAACAGAGGCAGATTCCGCAGGATTATTACGGTCGGCACTCCACACAACGGAAGCAGATTGGTGCACTATTTATCAGATCTGCAAAGCGCAGGCGGCCTCTATGGCATCTTACCATCTACTTTGATGTTCCTGGGAGTTCTGCAAGCAAAATTCGATCCGTTTGGGGTTCAAATTCGGTCGGTCAATGATTCCTACCGGGCCATAGACCCCGATGCAAACTTTAACTTGATCACCGCCACGATTGCTGGAGGGAAAGTGAATTTCGGAAAAAGTCCCCTCAGCTATTTTCTGATTGGATTGACGCAGGCTTATTTATCCGAACAGACTCCGCGCGGAGCCAATGTGCTTCCTTCAGGCTCTGACGGAGTGGTTGACTTAATAAGCCAGCAGGGCGGGGCCGGAACTCCAATAACTCCAATGGGAATCGACCTTTGTCATGCGCCTCCATTCGCATTCTTTGGAGTCGGGGATGGAGAAAGTGAAACCAATGAAGCTCAGGTGGGAACAACCGCGGCGAATTTGCTCACCGGATCGAAGGCGAGTTTTGGGCCATTCACCCTTCCAAAACTACTCGATCTGAGAAGCGACGGTCTCTCAATAGATTCCGCGGTGCCAGTGAGTGCCGTTTGGGATATTATCAAGTCTCAACTGTTTTCCCCACAGTCGCCGACCCAACCGTCCGGCCCGGTGACGTTCAGTTTTTTGATGGCTGCGCCGCCTTCGGAGCCAGTTCAGGAGGGGAATGCAAACTGGTATGCCGAGGTTTTCGGCCCCAATGGAGTTTCAACAGACGGCGTGACGGTGACGGCAGATCCGGCCGATCCCACCCAGGTGACGGTTGATGTGGATACTTCGGTCGTGCAAGGTGCAGTTGTATTGTACGCTGCGTATTATTCTATCACGGGCAAGCTCATCTTCGGGCAACCCGTCGTGGTTACCAACATTGCGGTGGGAACGACGTTGACAGGGATCACCCTTCAACCGGCACAGGTGACTTCCGGCACCCTAAACACGATTCGTTTGCAAATCTGGAATATATACGACAACGGAGCAACGACAGGTCAGGAATTCATTTCCGCGGCGAATCCGGCGCAGTTCACAAGCAGCGATCCTTCAGTTGCCCAGGTTGATCCGGTCACAGGAGTTGTTACAACGGTGGCTTCTGGCACTGCGACGATAACCGGATCGTATAACGGATTCACTGCGCAATCAACGATCACAGTGCCTCAGCCTGGCGGCGCGCTGCAAGTCGTCATTCCAGCGACCGGAGCGGCAAGCGTTGGAGGAGAATGGCAGGTGGATGGAGGCGTATGGCAGAATTCCGGAGTAACTTTGTCCGGTATCACTCCGGGCACTCACACGGTGACCTTTGGAACGATTAGCGGTTGGACCACGCCCCTCAGCGAGACGGTGACCGTCAACGCAAATCAGACCACGACAGTCTCTGGCACTTATCTTGCAGCCACTTTTGCCACATGGGCCGCGACCTACGGGTTGAGCGGGTCAAACGCTGCGCCCACTTTCGATCCCGACCATGACGGAATGCCGCTCCTTCTCGAATATGCATTGGGAGCCGACCCGACAAATGCGGCTTCCAACACGCCTCCGGCTGTCGGAATTGAAGGCATCGGCGACCAGACCTACATGACCTTCACGTATCAAAGGCCGACAGGGGGAGGGCGTGGCGATCTCACCTACGATGTGGAGGCGACTAGCGATTTGACGAATTGGGGCAGTTGGTCCAACTCTGCGGTGGTGATCGACTCAATCACCCCTGCATTCAACGGGCTTGAAACGGTGGTAGCACGTCTCGTCACGCCGATTGGAACGAACTGGCATTCCGCCTACATGCGACTTCGGGTCACACAACCTTAGGCAGCCTAATTGTGCCTGAATTTGCTTGATACCCTCCCCAATTGCGGGTAGTGACGATGTGAATAGCAACTCTACCCCAACCACCATGAAATCGATCAAGAACCTGACCCGCTTCACCTACGAGACCGCCGCGTTCCAAGGCTGGCGTCTGTCCATCAGCCGCAAGGGCGCTACCTTTACCAAGTATTTCTCCGACAAGGTGTACGGCGACGAGGCGAAGTCGTTCGCCGCCGCCCAGGCCGCGCTGACCGGGATGAAGGAAATCCTTGATGGCGCCAAGCTCGCGGACGGCAAGCACACGCCGGCGACCAAGAGCAAAGTGGAGAAGCTGCTGGGGAAGGCATAACACACCTCGCTCCCGCTCTTTGGCCACTGCTTTGGTTTTCCCATGCGTGCCAACCCCTGAAGCACTTTCCCAGCAGCTTTTGCAATGGCCACTGACTGCCCGCCGGTCCTCGTAGCGGAATTTGCACCCGATAAATCCGACTGACCACAGCAACCAACCACCTCAATCCAGATGTTCATAAGCAATGACGAGCAAACCGGCCGCTTCACTTTCGAAGCGGAAGGCTCCACCAATCCCCTGAACCCCTATTTCATTGGCAAACTGAGCCATCCGAGCCAGGCGTCGGGAGTGACGATCGGCGCCGGCTACGACATGGGTGGGCGCAACGCCCTGCAAGTCGAAAACGAACTGGTGATGGCCGGCCTGTCTTCTTATGTAGCGGCCGTATTGGCACAGGGAGCCGGCCTGACTGGAGACGCCGCCGGAAAGTTTGTGAAAGACAACCACACCCTGATGGTTGAGGACATCCGGGTTCTTCGGAATCTCTTCGCCATGGATTTTCCGCGGTATGTCACCAGAGCCCGGGCTAGCTTCAACTACCATGCGAACAATTTCCAGACCGCCATGTGTGGTTACGGAACACACTACGCGAACCCAACCGCTTTCAGTTGGGAGACACTCTATCCTTCCATCCGGGTCATTGCCATCGATTTGGTGTATCAGGGCTTTGGCCGGCAAGTCGGTGGCTACGGCAAACCCATCCACCTCTGCATGGCCAATAACTTCGACTGGCTCATTCATTACATCGAGACATCCTCCGGCCTGAACAAATACGAAGCCGGTCGCCGCCGTGCCCCCTACCTCCGGGCACGGCGGGATTTTGAGATCCTCAACGATTCCCAATGCACGCCCGACCCGATTTTGGTGTGACTTGAGCTTTTCTCTGCCTCCCTTCAGGCCCGTGGCAAGCGACCAAGCGACCGCCACTTGCGGATGCAACGGCATTTTTCCCAATGGGCGCTGACCTGCGTCAAGAGGTCGTCCACACGGGCATTGAGGAAATTTCGAGGCGCTGTGCAAGCCCCGGCAACGAGTGCAATGCTATCCGTCAGCCGCCGGGCTTGCGTCGGCGGAGGAGCGGGTTGCGGGGCTGATCGACAGTGGCGCGAAAGCGTCGATAGTGGCGTTTGACCCGGTCCATGAACGCGGCATCCGGCAGGAGCAGGGTGGTGAAGAGTTCGAGAAGATCGTCCGCATGGCTGGACTGGGGGGAGCCGGCGAGTTCCGGCAAGCGCTCGTGGAAGATGTCCTCCACGAACGCCAGCAATGTCTTCTCCATGCCACCACTCTAGCCGACAACCCCGTCACGGCAAGCGTCCGCGCCAAGTTGGAGGAAGGCACAAACAATCGCGGCGTCAATGCCGGGGCGATCGGTTCGCCGGCCAGGCCCTCGGGTGTCGGAAGGCATCACGAGGCGCGACGAGAGGGGCGGATGCCCATCAGATTCACCCACATCCCGGATGCGGGGCTGGAGGGAGAATTGGGCCTTGGTGGATCGCAGACTACACCGATCACGCCACGGCGATTTGAGGAGTTTCGGGGGTTTCGGAGGTTTCGGGGGTACATACGTGTCTGATCCCCGGCTCGCGTCCAGCAGCCCGGCAGTGAAACACACACGCGGTGAAAAAACTCCCGAAACCCCCATAACCTCCGGCCGATGGCCCCGCC
>TBL_comb47_HYPODRAFT_10006046_pt1 | contig 13234 bp, 11 predicted proteins | sample TroBogypolimnion_40_FD_10682 | JGI IMG/M metagenome (IMG submission 10682)
GTTCGCGCCAAAGTGCAAAGCGTCTGACTCCCCGCCCAGTTCCCGCCAAAACAAGGTCACAAATTCTTTGACCTGCCAGCACGTCCCGGAACCCAGGTTGATCACGCCAGTTTCGCGAACGGCGCAGCAGCGCGCGAGGCCTGCGGCCACATCCGCGGCATGGATATAATCGCGAAAATGATCGCACGGTCCGAGGTCGGGATTGACACCTTCATTCCGGCAGCGGACCAGTTTGTTGATGAGCGATCCGGCGCGCTGACCCGCACCGTAGGTGTAGAAAACGCGGGCTGCCACAAACGTTCGCTGGCGTAGGTGGGCCTGCTCGATGCCGTAGGCGGTGACCGCGGCTTTCCCCAGCGCGTAATTCGTCATGCGTCCTTCGGCTGGCATGTCCTCACGCAACAGGCCCGTCCGCGCACCGTATTCGTTGGTCGAGCCGACGAAGACGAAGGTCGGCACGCCGGCATCGAACATCACATCAATGAGTGCCTTTGCATCGGCAACATTTTGCGTGAGGTGTTCCGCCGCGCCGGGGTCCTCCATGGCGCCCCAGCCGAGATGAATGAAAGCGGCGGGCACGCCTGCCGTCGCTAGCAGCCCGCGCAAGCGCAAACGATCTTGAAAACCGGAAACGACAGTCCCTTCCCTTGTGGCATGAGCGGGATTGTTTGTCAGGTAGATGCTCGGTTGCGAACGCTCGCGCAGCACCCGAACCAGATGGCGACCGATAAAGCCGCCAGAGCCAGTCAACCATGTGGCCTTGGCGCTCAACCCAACTTCGCCACGATAGCCTGTGGATCAACGAGGAACGGTTCCGGGCTGACGCCGTATTCGATGCGCTGCCGGGTCACGACGTCACGCTTGAAGGCCAAGCCTTCCGCATGCAACTCGTCGAGCAACTGGTAGCACGGCAGATGCACGCTCTTGCTGTCGTCGAGAATGACCAGCCGCTTGGTTTGCGCGACACTCTGCTTGATGCGGCTCCAGTCCACGACCGGCGCATAATTCACCGAGAACAGGCTCGCGGAAAGACCCGCCCCGGCAAAGGCTTTATGAACCGCCAAACCTTCGGGAAGCGAAAAATTGAAAGACACAATCGTTGCGCCGGCACCTTCGGTGTATTGGAAAACCGTCGAATCTTTCGTGGCATACACGGCATTCAATTGAAGAAATTCGGAGCGAAAATGACGCATATTCAGGGCGATCATCCGGAAACCCGGGGCGGTGAGTTGTGTTCGCAGCACTTGATCGGCATCCGCGCTGTTCGTCAGCGTGAAGCATGGTATCCGCGCCAGCGAAGCGTAATCCCCGAAGCTATTGCCACTCGACTGCGCCCCTTGCATGCCTTGATCGCACACCAGGAGAATGATCGTAAAACTTCCCAGCTTTGACAGATCGCGGCTACTCCGGATGAAGTTGTACGTGTTTACAAAGTGATCCAAGCCGAGCAGCATGAAATCGAGTTGTTTCACGAAATAAATCGAAGTCACTCCGCCCAGCATCATGCCGAAGCCGACACCGCACAGCGTATTTTCGCAGTTGCCGGTATTGACCACGCGACCGGTCGGATGCGCGACGAGTTTCTTGGTCAGGCCTGAAATAAACGTGCCATTGTTCAAGTTCTGGCCATACAGACATGCGCCGGGGATGTTGGCGGCGTAGGCTGTGATGAGTTGGTTCATCCCTTGGATATAGTTCGCCATGGCTAATCGCTCCACTTTTCGGCCAAGACCTGGCTTTCGAGTTCCTGGAATTCAGCCGCCTTCATGTTGGCCTGTAGCACGAAAACAGGATCCTCGTCGGAAGCCTTCACGAGTAGGCCGTTTTTCATGTCAATGTTCATCGGATCGCCTGGGAAGCCCGGCGTCGGGCCGGCATGGCGATAGTGATTGGTGACCAAGGCCTCGACGACGGCAGGGCTCTGACGCTTCACGACGAGTTCGCGGTAGTCGGCAAAGCGCGCCGCGTAGTCAAACACATTGTTGCCAGTCAAGCAGCAATAAGGCAGGTCCACCGCTTGGCACAGATGAGCGATGGCGATCGGACAACGCCGTTCAGGGATCGTGGAAGACATCGAAAAATTGTTGTTTTCGACGAGAAAGACCAAGGGAAGCTGGTGCGACTTTGCAAAGACAAGACTTTCGTAAAACGAGCCCTCTTCCATCGCGCCATCGCCGGTTACTACCGTGACGAAACCTTCAACACCTCTCATCTTCATCGCCATGGCCAACCCGCAGGCGACCGATACATTGTTGCCCAGAATGGACGAGGTGTAAACAATGCCGCGGCCAACGTTGGCAAGGTTCATGGAACCGAGACATCCTTGACCCAAGCCGGTTGGCTTGTTTTTATATTCATCCCAGATAGGCTGAAGCGCGCCAGCCCGCGCAAAGTTATAGGCCATGTTCCTATGGGTCAGGGCGAGTTGATCCTGCGGCTGCATGGCATTACTCACCGCTACCGCGACAGCTTCATGACCAAACGCCTTATGGAGCGGAACCGGGAACGCGTTTTTCTTCAGGCCTTCATTGACAAGGTGCTGCCAATGACGAATCCGCAGAACATCGTGTGCCAGCTTGCGTTCGTTTTCAGCCATGGTCGTCGTCATGTCTCTCCTCCCGAATCAAGCTAGCGGAATCAACGATTTGAGCCCAGTTACGAGGTCAATCTTGGGAGTCCAGTCGAACTTGGTCCGGAATTTGGTGTTATCCGGGTTCCGCACATTTACAGCCTTGGGATCGGTTTCGATAACACTCGGAGTGCGCCCATGAATTTTCATGCTTTCGGCGATGATTTCACGGAACGTGACGAGCCGGTTACCGCATAGATTAAACACCTCATAACCGCTGGCACGGCCCAACGTCGCGAGGATGCCATCGGCGATGTCAGCCACATGGATGAAGCAGCGCCCGGAAGCCAGCGATCCCTTCATTTCCAGCGGATCAAGCGTCCTGACTTCATTGAAGATACCTTCAGGAGCTGACATTGGTTTCGGCCGCGGGCCATAGATGATTCCGAAGCGCAGGACCGTGACCGGGCACAGACCGCGTTGCTGCGCCATCGCAAGCATCCGCTCGCCGACGAGTTTTGTGAGTGCGTATTCACCGGTGATCTTGTTCACATCTATCGGATCGTCTTCGCGTTGTATTTCGCCATCCTTGGCATTGCCATAAACCCACTCGCTCGACGCGAAAATGAATTGCTTCACCTTTTTCGATTGAGCGGTTTGGATCAGATTCAACACGCCCTTAACGTTCACATCGAACGCGCCGACTGGATCGCGTTTGCAATCCTGGTCACGCGAAATCGCTGCCAGATGAATCAAGGCATCGGCCCCCTCCGGAATACTGTCGGCCACGGAGGACAACCGGATGTCCGCTACGCTGGCCGTGGGGTCGTCGCTTTTCGACAGATCTAAGCCGACGACATCGAAGTTTCGAGCGCGGCATTGTTTTTTCAGCTCTCGGCCGACGAAGCTTTCTGATCCAACAAGTACAATTTTCATATCATTCCAAGGGGAAATTTTGCAACGCGATTTCCGATCCCGAAATTTGAACGCGCGCGAAGCTATCGCAAGCCGGGTGGCTTTTCAACAGCAAATACGGCAACCATGAAATTCTTGTCGCGGCGGTGTTTACCGGGAAGTCATTGCACTAAAGGTGGCAGGCGAGGCCTGTAGATTGTCCCGCAAACACTATGTACCGATCCGAAGAAGAGTTTTCACTGTTTCGGGGCACTTTATTGTGAGGAGATAGGCGATGGGCGACCCGTTTTGGCTGCCACATTTATATTGAAAATATTCAGGAAATCGTTACGGTCGCGCTCTATTTTGGCGATGAAGATGCGTCCCGCGCGGATGAGACCGTGTAAGAGCCGATCAGCGACCTGCCTAGGCTAGGTGGATGCCGCCCATCGCCACGCGTGCAGAGGAAACATATGCAGCAGATTCTCAAACAGTTTGCCCAACGTGAGGCCAACCCACCTATCCAGTTCATTAAGTACACCATGGCTGGCGGCATCGCCGCGGTGGTGGACTTGACGGTGCTCTGCCTGTGCGGCTGGCTGCTGCTGCCGACACTCAAGCAGGGCGAATTTCTGGTGAAAATTTTCCATCTCGCAGTGCCGGTGGTCAGCGACCAGGCACGCAGTTGGCACTTCTATGTGAACTCTGGCATCTCCTTTCTGTTTTCGAATACCACCGCCTACTTCATAAATTTCCACTGGGTGTTCCATCCCGGGCGGCATTCACGCCGGAAAGAGGTCACGCTTTTCTTCGCGGTATCCCTCGCATCACTGATGATCGGGGCCGGGGCCGGGTCCGCCCTGATCTGCCTGACGGGCGCAGGGTTCGGCGTTTCGCTCATCGCCAAGGCACTGGCTTGCCTAAGCATCAACTACGCCGGACGCAAATTTATCGTCTTTTCGCGTTGAAGGCGGGTTCCCCTTGGGCAGGTCATAGATGAGGCACGCAAGCAGGCCAGTATCGGAGGTAATCTCCACGCGAAATGAATACAATCTGTGGATATAAGTCCTGCCGGGTAATCAGCAATGACTCCAAAACAGTGCTACGCGTAAGATCGAGAAAAACCGGTGGACAGGCTACATGATGCGTCGTAGAAAAGGGGAAATACACAATGAGAATTCAATTTTGCTTAAGAGTACCGGTATGCATGAGCGACTAGGTATTATGACTCTTTCGGCGATCCTCAAGAAAGCAGGGCATTCTGTCCGGTTGCTACTGACCGAGGGATTAACGATGGAACAATGTATAATAGATATCAAGAAGCACGAGCCCTCAATTCTTGCTTAAGGGATGTTTAACGCAGACTTTGAGAAGATTCACGTCTCCAACAAGACCGAATCGGCCTTGAATTTTGGTAGCCCAACGCTTAAGCGTCAGGTGGTCAACCTACACAAGCTCTTCGGCATCGTAGTCCAGACCCCCTTTCTGCGACCTGCCGTAAATCCTTTAATATCCATGCCGCTAACATGGCTATACACTTGGCTATTTTTTGCGTTTTACGGCTACAAGACCCTGCGAAGTTATTCCAGTATGGTCGGATTCTTCAGAACCATTGGGCACTACATTGCGTTTTATTTTAAGTATGTCTCACGCCTTGAAAAACGCTCACCCCTCCGCTCCGCTGCTTCAATCCAAAGCTACCCAAGTAAGAGGCATTAAACTCGCCGGGGAGGATATCAGGCCTCGACGAGCGCACTGTCCGGAACAATGTGGGACGGGAAGGTGACATACGAAGCGGCTTGGGCGTTAATCCGAAAGTCGTCCATATACCCAATACACGCTATCCGCGCATAGGGAGTCGAGAGTGCTTCCGATTAACCCGCTTAACGCCCCTTTGGGATTAGCCAACTGGCACAGCCATTCCGGGGCCTGCTTGATACGAAGATACCGATAAACACTGGCCGCCATCATCGTGCTCGAGATATATCCGCTTTTGAGGGTCGTAATCTTATGGGTGTCGAGCAGGCGGGTCATCGTTTGCCGGCTGAAGTGCCAGAGATGTCGGGGAGGATCCCACGCAAACCAATACTGACCGTATAAGCGGCAGGAAACCGAGTTGACAGAGGGCACGACAAAGTAGAACTGACGCACGCCATAACTTATCATGCGTTCGATAAAGGCACCCGGATCACGCAAGTGTTCCACGACATGACGGGCGATGACACAACCGTTGTTGAGCCGCGGCAAGCCGTCGACCTCGTAATCATCGAAGTTCATCCGAAAATACGGGATGGCACTGTTTTCTTGAATACTCGCAGGTTTCCGCTCTGCCGAATCCGTGGCGATGATCTTATAGCCTTGTTTGGCGACGTACCGCGTAAAATCGGCAGTGCCACAGCCGACATCCAGAAAGGTTACGGAGTCATCCACGCAGTTGATGTGCTTAAATTCCCACGCCAATAAAAGGGTTTTTAGGAACTCGTACAGACTCGCTCCTTCTTGCCGATATAGCTGCCCAACTTCCCCCTCGTAATAGCGTCCCAGTTCGACTGGGCAGGGCCAAGTTCTCAATACACCACAGCCTGCGCACTGCCAAATCGAAAACGGCTCCCGTCCCTCATGTTCTACGGTATCCAGTCGCTTGCTCCACTCGCCAGCAAGGCCGCACACGAGACACTTGTTCGGAGCCCGGTTCACGATTTGTACACTCGTTCTGTTGTCTCCTGGGGTTTGCATCTCAACGATCCTTTCATTTGACTCATTTGTCGACGGCTGGGACGGGTGTGTTGGATCCCAACGGCCTTGAAGCGGGAGGGCGATATGTATAAATCGAAAAATAACTGCCATTCGTTGGGCCAAACTTTCCCTGCAACTCGCCATGCGTTTGGATGGCATGCCATAGCTCTGGATACGCCTGTTTCCACCGATAGGGCTTATACCAAGGCCCATCCCAACCGTCACTCCGTCGTGAAGGAAAGGACAGGTAATTTACATCCAATTTATCGAAGACAATAAACGTGATCGGGTGATGTGCTAACTCACGATCTAGGTAAGTACGCCAAGGAGCGGGATAATAAGCGGGATGAATGAGTCCAAGCCAAGCCGGGAAAGCGGCTTCGCCAGTCCAATACTGAATCCCCAAATAGGGGACGGCGAGGATGTTCTTTAACTGGTGGCTGCGCACATAGTCCACCATGGCTTTGAAGGCATGGTCCTCTTCCGTTTTTGGCAAACGAATCAGCCCTTTATCGGTTTCCAGTGTTAAGGGATCAAACCGGGAGGCGCGGAATTCAAAGGCATACAACAGGGCGGATAAGATCGCGCCAATCACCAGTAGCGCGAAGGCGCAACGTTGCCGCAAGGCTTTCAAGAACGCTGGTGACCAGTTCAAGGAATGGAAACGCCTCCAAAATACAGGGACGAAAAAAATTACTAACGGCAAGCCGACATCCAAAACCCCGGGGAAGGATAAGGAAAGCTGCCTGCGTACTTGCAAACCGCATCCTGCCACAAAGAGGAGCCAGAGCAATGCGCGCCGGCTTTGTAATGACCTGCGAATGCCTTGCCGATGCATCATGACAACCAGGAGCGCCCCTATGATTGCCAATAACATGGCAATAGGGATGAGATTACAACACACGATACTCCCGTAGTAGAAACAGATGCTCGCAACATCCGGTACCTGTTTGGCATACAATCCAGCCAACGCCACGGTTTGCGGTACCTCGCTACCCGTTTCTCCGCCATACTGTTTGAGTGCGAACCAAGCCCGCCCGATTTCCAACACAACGCCTGCCAAGACCACAACCCACAGCATCCACACCTTGCGAAAGCCCTGCAATCTTTCTTGAGTCAGAGTGGCTGATGAAGCGATCGTAAAGTGGCCCAGCGAAAGGAACAAAGCAACATAGCCACCCAGCAACAGCAGATGTTGCCAAACTTGCACAACAGAAGGCCAACTGCGCTGCGCATGCTCTTTGAGTGTGCCGTAGGCAGTCAACCCTGCCCACAAGTTGTCCCATCCACAATGCCGGGCCGCTTCCGCAAAACTGGTAAACGCGATGCCAAGGAGCACCACGCCGCACAGCAAAAGTTTTCCCCATGACTTGAATTTCAGTGCCGCGGTTCTGGCGAGCAGGAATAGTCCGACAGCACCAACCCCTGCCATGAACTCATGCTTGACCAGCAGACTCAAACCACCGCAAAGCCCAGCCAAGAGAACATAACGTGTGCCACTCTTCAGCACGAATCCTTTGGCGGCGCACCAGACAAACCACGCAAACAAGGTTGCCCCTGCGTAAACGGTGTTTGAGGTGATGAAATTCTCCCCACATGCGCTGGAGATGGTGAACAGGCCCCCGTAGGCCGCCAAGGCACACAGCAACGACAATGGGCGGGAGAGAATCAAGCGAGCCAAGCGATATTCAGCTAGCAACAAACCCAGTGCCAGTAAAGTTGCGAAGGTGTTTATTGCTGCGTATGAGCCATGAAACAACCGCATGATGAGTCCATTGATCCACACCGACATAGGAGGATAGATCCATTGGTAATCCAGATAGAGCGCCTGTCCATTCGCTACACGTTCTGCCACATTAAGATAAGCCGGGAAATCATAGAAAGGATTCTCTACGATACCCCATGTAAGCGCAACACTCATTGCCCAAACGAGGAGTAGCAGAAGAATGGGGCCACGGTTTTTCATAGATTTTTTTTACCAGTCAGAGTCAACGAGTTCGGGACACCTGCCAGTTCATAGACACTTTGGCAGGAGCAGTCGTCCCGTCGTTATTTCACGACAGAACCAATCCATTCGATTTCTGTCGGAGAAAGGATGGAGAACGACATCTTTTCCCAGAAAATTGGCCAACGACTGGCCACCCAGTCCAAGGGTGTCCACCGCAGTGCCCCGAGTTTGAGAATACGGGCGCGATAGCTTATTGTCGCGAATCGGCACCCATACGCTTGGACGAACCACTCGGACTCATCACATAATTGATCAAAGGTAATAAAGGAGAACATGGTTTCGTGTCCGACCGCGTGCGCAGTAACACTTCGGGCATGAGGAACCACCACACGAATCTTCCCGCCGTTCCGCAATACTCGGTGGATTTCACGAACCGCGTCAATCAGATTCGGGAAATGCTCCAGAAACTGTTCCATGAGAATTTCATCCACGGTGGACGATTCCCACGGCCAGGGGAACGTGAACAAATCCACTTCCTGGTCTGCTTTCGGATTGAGGAAATCAACATTGGTCCAGCCCGGCAGGATTTTGTTGCCACACCCTAGATGAAGACGTAATCCTTGGCTATTTGGTGTGCTGTCCATTTTCTTAGTCGCTTCCGTTTTATGGTGATACCGTGTGCGCGAAATCATAGGCATCCAGCGTTTGTTTTGCCAGAACATCCCAAGCATAGTTGCGGGCCACGAGTTGGCGAGCGTTCAGGCCCATGCGGTTGCGAAGTGCAGGGTCTGCAATGATCGTTTCGATGGCTGCTGCGAAGCGGTGGGCATCCAGCGGAACGACAAAACCGGCTTGAGTTCTGGCGACTTCTGGGAAGAAACATTGCTCGGAAATAACAACCGGGACACCACAGGACAAAGCTTCCAGCACGGCCATGCTGAAACCTTCGTTCAAACTGGGCAGGCAAAAGCACAAGGCATCGCCAAGTGCCATGGCCTTATCGGCCCCGTATAAAGGCCCCAAGAGATGCACCCGCGTTTGCAGCCCTTTCTGGGCAATGGCCGTCACAAAGCGCTGTTGCTCGCCGCGATCAGGGCCGGCAACGACGAGCCGAATCCGCGGATCTCGTTGTGCCAAAATTTCGAATGCATCGGCAAGATAACTCAAGCCCTTTTGATAATGCAGTCTGCTCAAAAAAAGAACATAGGGACTGTTGTCCAGTTCAGGGTGGCGCCGATAGAATTCACCGGGAGGGGGCCGCTGCTCTGTTTGGCCAGGGAAAATGCCATTGGGGATGATCTCGATCCTGGCACGTGGCGCAATCGCACGTAGAAAGCCAGCTTCCGCGTCAGTTCCTGCGTGAATAAACAACGCCGATGTTAACATCCTACGGAGTTCCACGGAAATCCAAACCTCCTTGATCAGGCGGTATCGGTTCATTTGCCAAGGATGCAGCATGGAGTGGGGCATGACCACATAGCGCGCATGGCGCTGCCGGGCTAGAAGATAGGCGAGATGCAGCAGGGGGTCCCAAATCCCGTGCAAATGGACGACGGAATCTTTGTCAACGAGCGACCGCAGATGTTTCCAACCGCGGCGCGGCACCAGATGTTCAAGAAGGCCTGGGGCTTGCGAGTTGATCATGCGCACTAATGCATTCCCGGGGAATTGCGCAAATGTGTTTCTGACCGAGGCCTCCTGTTCGATGCTGTAATTGCCAAGTAAAAACACATCGTGTCCTATGCGCGCCTGCGCCGAAGCCAAACTGGCAGCAATAATACCCGGCCCTCCGGTCTCGGGGGCCAATCCATGGACAATATGAATAATTTTCATCAGTAATGACCCTAGCTCACCGAGATTTTTCTCAAATCCCACCCGGCTAACCAAGGAAATTCCCGCGCTCTAAACGGAATATATGCATTGACAACCAGCCGAAATTACGGGAGCATACCGAGCCGTTTAGTGGGCAAGTTCTGTTTCATGTTTGGCTCTGGGCACTGGCTCGGCAGTATTGGTTTTGGTGCAGCCCCTGTCAGGTGCGGCATCGTCATTCGGATTGATTAAGACATCGTATAAAATGAATACTTATCCTGTTGCGAAATCGCTTTTACTGACCGTTGTGTTGGGCATTGTGTTGTTCGCCCCGGTGATGCATCCCGAAACCATATTGTTTACGACCGACAATGGCATCGGCAATGAAGCCTTTGCCAAACTGTTGTTGCCGCAGGGCGTCATGGGGGCATGGACTGAAGGGCCGCTAGTTGGGTTTGGCTTTATGATGCCTTCCAATTGGACTATGATCTGGCTCTGGCTGCTTCCGATCAACTTTTATATGAATTGGATGCACTATATTGATTTGGTCGTGGCCTCTACCTTCTTGATCCTATTCTTAGCGCAGCGGGGGTTGCGGACACCGAGTATCGTCTTGGGTGTCTCAGCCGCTTTCTGGGTTGGCTCGAATTTTTGTATGGTCTACGCGGGTCACACTGGGAAATTTGCCGTACTAGCGCTGATGGCGATGGCACTGTGGGCCTTGGATAACGCCGTGCGTACCCGGCGTGTGAGTTGGTCGGTGCTTGCCGGCGGAGCTATGGGATTAGCCCTTTTGGAGCAGCCGGATGTCGCCCTGTTCATCGGGATGTTTTGGGCTTGTTATGCCGTTTTTGCCATTGTGCAGAAGTACGCCTGGCACTGGCGGACTCTCTTTCATTTGCTGTTACCGGTGGCGGCCATGGTTCTGCTGGTGGGGCTGCCGGGTTCGCTTGGTTTGTATGCATCCCAAACCAAGGGTGTGACAGTTGGAACGGGAGAAAGTCCCCAAGCCAAGTGGGAGTTCGCCACACAGTGGAGCCAGCCACCGGAAGAGATGCTCGGTTTTGCCGCACCGGGCTACTATGGTTGGCGCAGCAGTGAACCGGAAGGTCCTTTCTGGGGGCGCATAGGGCGGTCGGCGGGTTGGGAACAAACCGGACAGGGCTTCATGAATTTCAAATTGGACGACACCTACCTTGGTATAATCCCCATTATTTTCGCGTTATTGGCCGTCGCTGCAGCAATGCATTCCAAAGGCTATGGTTCCCGGCCAGCAACGGGCGTTGCGGCGGTCAGTGCGTTTGACCAGCACCGGCGTGCCGAGATACTGTTCTGGGGTAGCGTGGCGGGGGTGGCGTTGCTGCTGGCTCTCGGCAAGTTCTTCCCTCTCTATGCTGTTTTCTATAAATTACCATTTGTTAACAGTATACGTAACCCTGTAAAATTTATTCAAGTTTTCCAACTCGTTAGTGCCATCTTGACGGCCTACGGCTTGGATTGCATGCTGGCCGTTCGAGAACGGCAAGCGGTAAGCTTTCCGCGTGGGTGAAGCGAACTTCCGGTCGGATCTTTTATGCGGAGGCTGGGAGATCCGCAAGGCGCAGCAGCGGTTCGACCGTGGCGCGCACGACCTGCTCGGGGTCAAAGAGCTTGCGCGCCAGCACCATTGCGTGCGAACCGAGCCGCCGACGCACAGCCTCGTCGTTGGCGAGTAGTAGCAACTTAGCCCCGAACTCGGTCGGATCGTTGGGGTCGAACAGCAAGCCCGCGCCATCCTCAAGCACGACCTCCGCCACCCCGCCCAGTCGCGCGGCCAGAATCGGCAGGCCGCAGGCCATGTTATGCACCAGCGCGCCGGTCATATGAAAATCATCCTCCTGCATGCCCACGCGCATGACCAGCCCGATGTCACCGGCGTTGAGGGCGGTGTTGACATCGGCCATGTGTGGTAGCCAACCGGTGAACTGGACGATGTCTGCCACGCCTAATTCACACGCCAAACTCTTGAGTCGCCCCATTTCGGATCCATCGCCGATGAGCAGGTAACGCAGGGAGGGACATTGCGCGCGCACCGCAGCCAGCACGCGCAGGACGCGGTCATTGCCCTTGTTCGGATGCAGGATACCATGGTGGACTAGCACGATTTCTTCTGGAGCATAGCCAAAGCGTCGCCGGGCGTCCGTGCGGTCTTCTGGGTGATAGATGTTGAAATCGCACGGATCGTAGACCGGATATACCCGCTCTGGTGCAACGCCATGGGCCACCAGGAATTTTTTTGTAGCCTGCGCACGAGTGAACAGCAGCGGGAGGCGACGCCAAGCGAAAAAATCCAAGGCGCGAATCAACCGCACCAGCGGACGCAAAGCCGGCTTGTCACCCCAGTAAATTTCCGGGAAGAAATCCACGACGGAGAAGGCCACCCGCCGCCCCAAAAAAAACCAAGCGATAGGCGCGGTGAGCGGCACCGTTTCGTCAATGTACACAGCCTTCACGCCCGTAAAACGGCAGTGCAAGGCCACCCACGGCAACAGAACGATCCAGAGCATGGTCTTCCAGATCTTGTCGCGCCCGTCCGTGCGCTGCACATGAAAAGGCAACTGATGCACTACCGCGTGCCGGGCAATAGCCGACGGCAACGGTTTACTGGAACACAACCCGTAATAGTGTACTTCAGCCTGCTGGGCCAGCGCTTCCACGATCTGTGGCATGGCATGAAACAATTCGGCATGCTCGGCGGGGCCGTAACGAAACCACAGCGCGATCTTGGGTTTGCGTGCGCTCATGCGGCGGCCTACCGGAAAATAATCTCGCTGCCGGCGCTGCTGAAGTGGAAGGGCACACTTTGCATGGCCGCCAGCGCCTTGCTGATGGCCGCGTGCTCTTCCGGCGGAGCGAACAGCAACAGGAAGCCGCGTCCACCGGCACCGAGCAACTTGCCGCCCAAGGCGCCGTGCTTCCGGGCCGTTTCATAGGCTTGGTCCACAGTCGCGTTGCTGATACCTTGGGCCAGTTTCTTTTTCAGCTCCCATGTGCGATGCAGCAACGTTCCGAACAGCGCCACGTCCCGGCCTTCGATCAGGATACCCTCGGCCTCGTCCACCATCTCCCGCATCTGACGCAGATAGGGCAAATTTTCTGTAGTGCGGTGACGCTGGTTGGTCAAAATATTTTCCGCCGACTGTTCGATGCCCGTGTAGAAAAGCATCAGGCATTGCTCCAGTTCCACCAGCCGCGCGGCCGGCAACGCGAGCCGCCGCACCGCTGTCCGCGGACCA
>TBL_comb47_HYPODRAFT_10006048_pt1 | contig 13232 bp, 8 predicted proteins | sample TroBogypolimnion_40_FD_10682 | JGI IMG/M metagenome (IMG submission 10682)
TTTAGGGCAGGGGTGGAATCAAACTAAAACAACAATCAAAATCATGGAGTACGCCACAATGTTTAAAAAGTTGTATGAATATCCTAAACAACATAACAGCACTTTCGCTCTCAGGACCTGTCATTGCGCTAGTGCAGCACAATCCGAATTTGGAGGATAATTATCTGCGCGACGACTTGTTGCTGTCTGCCCCGATATTCGGGGATCCATCGGAAAAGCAATCCCAAACTAACAAGCACTTTGCTAAAACTATGGACGGGATTGCGCCACAGACTTACAAGAGAATTAACATTTCCGTCCGAAGAAAGCTTTGTCCTTTTCCGGTTCTTTGATCGCGGACGGTTTTCGTGTTGCCATATTCCCTCGGGTGGCACGGTCCTATCATCTATAGTGCTTTTACAGGCATTTGCCCAGGATCGCTTACCCGGGGTTAGGGTAAGCTGCCACTGTGTGGCGTGGACCGCTAAAGCAAGGTGAAACGAATTCAATAGATTGAACTGCAATGGATTGTGTTACAAATTTATTATGGCATAATCATCGTTCTGAAACCAAGTGCCGTTAGGCAAGGACGATATTGTAACAACGGAATTCATTCCGTTGATCATCGCAGAATGAGCCACTGATCTTTAGAGGCTTTTCATCCCCGTCCGAACAACAGTCGCCAGCCGCTAACAGCCAGCCGCATAAATTTAAAAATCCCCTTATTTTTTAATGCTCTCCGCCCTTTTAACTGCAACGTCGTATAGATCAGCCAATGCCTGGTCAAATTTGGCAAGGTCGGTCCACTCTTTTGAGCCGTAAACCCCTGCCTTTGAACAATCGAAAGGCTTGAACCCGATTTTCTTCATCATCGCCTTGTTCCCAACCTGGAAATCAAAGGTGCCCGGGTTTTTAAACTGAGGGTCGGCAATTACCGATTTTTTGTCCTTGCCACTCGCCTGCCACTCAGTAAAAGACATTTTGTCGAAACGGATATCCTTTGTCCGTGTATCCCAGTAACAGTTGGAATCGGAGTTGATTTTGACCTCCCTCCAGCGGCTGCTCAGCAAGGTTCCCTCGTTGTACCAGATGATGTTGTTCGTAAAGTTGAAGGAGAGGTGTTCTTCGACACGCGTGGCCTGCAACTGGGCCTTGATGTTGGCGGCAAAAATATTGTTCCTGATCGTATTTTCCTTTCCATAATGCTGGTGAAAACCTGAGTTTTTGCAGGCATAGACCAGGTTATTTTCAAGTAAAATACCTGTCGATCCTTCATCGGTATATAATCCCCAACCGCCATAATCGAACGAATAAACATGGTGGATCACATTGTTGCTCACCGAGGTCCCCTCCGATTGTCCGAGACAATAAACACCGCCCATATCGCACAGCTCGCCCCATCCAAGGTGGTGGATATGGTTGAATTCTATGGTGTTCCGTTTGCTTGGACTGTAAGTGTATCCCCATACCCATCCAACAGAAACACCCGAATAACGGAAGTTGGCAATTTCGTTGTGGGTAATTTTACTGTCACTTGCCTGNAACAGGGTGACACCTACCGCACAGGGAAATACAAAACCACCCGTACGGAGGATGTTGTTGTCGATCGTAATCTTACGGGTCAGGTCGTTCTCATGGACTGGAATGGCCATATCGCCAATCTTCACGCCGCCGGCACCAGTTTCATGCACATAGCATTGGGTCACACTGCAATCTGAACAGGCTTTCCTGAACCAGAAACCATTGGTGCCGATCTGAGAAATTTCACAATTCGCAAAGGAGATGTTTTTCGCATAGTCAGCCTGAACAACTGCCTCGACAGGTGAAGCAGCCTGGGCAGGTTCGTTGCCCATCATCGGCATCCGGTATCCAGCGACCTCAAATTTCAGGTTTTTGAAACTGATGTTCTGCACTTTTGCCCCGGTTTTTGGGTTTCCTTCGAATACAATAAACTGATGTAATACAGGAGCATAAGCTTTAAACGTAGAAATATTGTCATCTTTTGATGGCATATAATACAAATCACCTGTCCGTTCAAGGAACCATTCGCCACAAGTATCCAGGCCAGCCTTGTAATTGTCGATCGTAAACCGGGTCAGCTTGTCAGGTTTGTTCCAGGGTTTCATCCCCTGTCCCACTGTATAAACGACAGAACTGTCGGCATTAAAATCTGAAATCCTTTTGCGCGTATTGTCCCATTTATGGTACAGTGTGAGAACTGCATCTTCGTAGTCACTTTTCGTAAAGGTATTTACTTCACTTGCGGCATTCGGAAAAATCCTGAATTTTTGGACCCCCATTTCTGGCGACCTTCCTGTGCCTTTGTGGATGATCGTTTCGTCCACATCTTTGAGAAAATAGAACCCTGTATTGGGCGATTTGGCCCTTGTTGCAAACTTCCCATTTACAAAGAGTTGCTCAAAATAGAACCCATACCGGTTGACTTCCGGAACTTTAGCCTTCCACAATTTGTCGGAGACTTTTTCCCAGTTAGTGATTGGGATGCCTCCATTGAACACTGGAACCGCACCCTCTTCGGCCACAAATGTAACCGGAAAATTTTCAGAGCCGGAGTCCTGTTCATTGAGAACCAAAGGTGCTGCCATGAAATAAGTCCCACCCGCAACCATCACCCTGAACTCTTCGTTTTGTCCTCCGACGGCTTTTAACTGCCGCATCAGGTTCTGTGCCCCACCTAAACTTGCCAAGGGTTTTTCCTTTGAACCGGGGTTGTGGTCGTCACCCTTGGTGGAAACATAAATGTCTTTTGCCGATAAAGTCAATCCTACTAAGAGAAGGAGCGCAAATAAAAGAGTTCGGAAAGTCGTCATGATATTCAAATTTAGTTGGACCATTTTGGAGTTGTGAAGATACGATTTTTCAAGACACGATTGCTAAAAGGTAATTTCGATTAACGAAACTGCTTGCCTCGGCAGGTTAAACTTCACAACTGCTGAATGATTGATCAGTTTCAAAGGTTCGGATGGGGACACCATTTCAAGCTGGCCTGATTTCTCCAATTTTGCAATTTGTTCATTTGTAGGGCTTTGTGGAGACCCCATTTTCTTCCAGGCCTCGTATGAATTGCTATGTTCCTGATCGATACGATATTGGGTCAGGCTGGCAATTTTGCCCGAAATACCGTTTATTTTGAGTTCAACAGGAGAACCAGTATCCTGCAAATCATCATCATGGTAATTCCAGATCAGCACTGTCACCTTATGTTTATCGGCGCAAGCCATTGCATTGATATCGGTTTGGGAACCCCTAACGCTTGAATCGCGGACAGTTTCAAAATCATAGGCCATATTCCCTGAAACGGCTACCCGGTTACCGGTCATTTTTCCCAACATCCTGAATACATTCAAAACAGGCTTGTCAACACCGTTGGTTGCAAGGTCGCGGAACCCATAAAACCAGGGTTGGTTCTCGAACTCGAACGACCAGTTGACGGCACCGATCAGGTTGGCACCGAAATGATCGGCCAGATCATAAATACGGGCTATCGAAGCGGCTGTATAGCTCGAATACATTGTGCCGTTGCGGTAAGCATTCGATGGATTGGTTGCCATTCCACAGGCTGCACAACCTTCAGGATCCGACTCCCCGATGATGATCGGAAGGTTCTTGTATTTGGTATATGCTGTGACAGTGCTTAATCCGACAGAAATATCGCGCAGTTGAGTTCCCATGTTCATCTCCACCATTCCATTGACAAGTTTGGGTGAGCCTTTTGCGTGGAAAAGGACAACGTCCAGCGGTGCCCCGATTTTCCCGGTAGCATAATTTGTGTCGCGGTCGCAATGGACAAGAAATGCACTTAACCATTTTGTGTTGGAAGGATTAGAAGTACCGGCCAGATCAAGACCCCCAATCCTTGCTGTTGGCAACGCCCTTTTAATGGCATCGGCCGAATAATCGTACAATTTAAAATACTCTTGCATCGTACCTTTCCAATAGCCATTGGGTTCGTTCCAGACTTCCCAGTACCAACTTTCGACCTCCTTTTGCCCATATCTTCCGACACAATGCTTTACCCAATTGTAAACAAGGTCACCCCATTTCTTGTAATCTTTTGGTGGATAGGCCCATCCCGTAAAGCAGTTGCTATAGGGATCACCAGGTTTCCAGTTGTGCTGATAGGGTTGCGAATGGATCGACAAAGCTTCGGGCATAAATCCCAATTGTGCCAAAGGCTTCATCCCCCTTTGGATGTAGGTATCGAAAATCTGGTCGATGATCGTCCAGTTATAGACAGGGTTGCCATTTTTATCTTCGGTGTACATATTGGTAGAACCCCATTTAAGCGCAGGGGTCCCATCGCCGGTCGTCATCAGGTTGTGGGCGCGTACATAAACCGGTACAGGACTAAGCGTGGACAATTCGGTAAGCAGTTTCTTCCCATCCTTCATGTAGGTATAATTCGGTTCATCGTAACCAAACCACGCCCAGATTGGTTTCATCACACCTTTCGGACGGTTAACATCAACATTGATAATTACTGGTTGGGACTGCGCAAGTGCAATCTGAACCGTCATGAGTCCAACAATCAGTAATACAGTTGCTTTCATAATTTTTAAGTTTAGTATAATAATTCCCAAATATACCATAGAAAAAATGATCAAACCATACCTGCCTATTCGAATAGAAAGTGTTCATACATCCTGAATTCAAGAGGATGTACAAGCATGTATTTTATTTGACCCTGAATGATACAGTAAAATAATTTGCTATTTTTGGACAGGTAATCAGCAATAATAATTTCAAAGATGGACCCGACATATGAGGATTTGAAAAAGAAAATTGTTCTACTGGAAAAGGAAATTTCAGAGCTGAAATTAATGCAGGTTTCTTCTGAGCAAGTGCGGGTTATCCAATTGCAAAACAAGGAACTTCAGGATGCAAAAAATCTGGCTGAACAAAATGAACGTAAATACAGGATGCTCTTCGAATCAACAGGGACGGTCAATTCGATTTTCGATCAAGATTGTCGCCTGATTATCCAAAACGACCTTTCTGTAAAAGAGTTGGGGAAAGGTGAAACAACTTTTGGCCAATCTGTATTTCAAATATTTGGAGAAAGTTTAGGAATAAGTATTTTTGATAGGATGAAACGGGTTTTAAATACGGGAATTCCGGAAACATTTGAAACCCAGTTTGACCTGCCAACCGGTTTAAAATGGTTCCGGTCATCCTATCAGCCTGTACCGGATCATGCGAATGAGAACAACATTATAGGGGTACAGGTTATTTCACAGGATATTACGGCAATAAAAAATTTTGAACTTGAATTGCTCAAAGCCCAGAAAGACCTCGAAGAAAGGGAAAAAAAATTTCAGCAACTCGTTTTGGATATGCAAGTCGGTGTTTTAATTCAGGGGCCACATTCGGAAATCCAGATGAGCAATCCTGCCGCACTTGAATTGCTGGGCCTAACCGAAGATCAGATCCTTGGCAGGACCTCCTTTGATCCTGAGTGGAACGTAATCCACGAAGATGGATCCCCTTTCCCAGGGCATACGCATCCTGTACCCGAAGCGATTGCTACCGCTAAACCTGTTCGGAGCGTTGTCATGGGGGTTTACCACCCGAGAGAGAAAGATTATGTTTGGCTACTTGTAGATGCGATCCCACAGGTTATCACTGATGGGGTTGTTCAACAACTTGTATGTACCTTTATCAATATTTCGAAACGCAAAAAAGCAGAGATTGCCCTTAGGGAAAGTGAAAACCAACTTCGGGAATTAAATGCAACAAAGGATAAATTTTTCTCGATCATCGCCCACGATCTTAAAAGTCCGTTTAATGCGATTGTAGGTTTTAGTGAACTTCTTGTCGAACTGATGAAAGAAAAGGATTATGAGGGGATTGAGGAATATGCCGGCTATATCCATGATTCCTCTTTAAGGGCTATGTCGTTGTTATCAAATTTGTTGGAATGGTCAAGGACTCAGATTGGAAGAATGAATTATACACCTGAAGCGATTGAATTAAATGCGGTTATCCTGGAAGCTACTGATTTATTGAACGATTCTGCCAAGCAGAAAGGTATTACCATTTCGAGTACGATACCTGAAAATCTTATCGTTTTCGCTGATAAAACCATGATAAGTACTGTATTAAGGAATCTGGTCTCAAATGCGATAAAATTCACGAATTTTGGGGGCCAGGTTATTCTTTCATCCCAACAGGTTGATGACGAATTGCTGGTCTCGGTTTCCGATAACGGAGTTGGTATAAATAATGACTCCATTCCCAATTTGTTCCTGATTGAAAGAAGCAAATCAACTTCGGGTACAGAAAAAGAGACAGGCACGGGCCTGGGACTGATCTTGTGCAAGGAATTTATCGAAAAGCATGGTGGCCGGATCTGGGCCGAAAGTGAAGTGGGGATCGGAAGTACGTTTAAATTTACTTTGCCAAGGTTTGGGTAATCAAACCCTGTCAGGAACTGCGTACGCTGACAGGTTTGAGACCACGACCTAAAATGGTGATTTGGGATTTCTACTTAAATTTTAAAATCACTATCTTTGTAATTCAAAGATTACGCATTAATATTCAATGTCATGCCGGAAATAAGCAGATTTTTTGGAATTTTCATAACGCTAAACTTCAATGACCATAATCCGCCACATTTTCATGCAAAATACGGCGAGTATAATGGAGTATTTGATATTCAAACAAGTAAAATGATTGAAGGTGATTTACCAAAGACGGCAAAAAAGTTGGTCAAAATTTGGGCCAACTTGCATAGAATCGAATTAATGGAAGATTGGAATTTAATAAAGCAAGGTCAGAATCCTATAAACATAACACCGTTGGAATAATGAAACAAATATTGATCGTTAATATCTGTTATATAAAAGATTACATATTGGAGCTTTCATTTGACGATGATTGCGTAAAACAATATGACTTTACACAATTGATTACTTTCAAAGGAATTTCAGAACCGTTAATGAATATAGATTATTTCAAAACAGCAGAAATTATTAACGGTGGAAGAGCTTTTGGCTGGAACAATGGATACGATTGTTGTGCTGATTGGATAAGGTACTTTGCGAACGATTCGAAAAACGAATGGAAAGATATTGACGATAGCTTTGGTTTGAAACAGCGAATAAAAATAGCAAAACAAAATATGAAGGATAGCCTGAAAATGGAGGTTTGTTAAAAAATGATTGGCAGAAGTACTTTTAAACGATCACTGCATTTTCAAATTGCTGCATTTTCAAATTTTTCCCCGATCTCCATTCTTCCTTTTCCGGTCTCCAAGCCTTTTCCCCCGTGCTCTCCGCCTCAAACCCATTCAGTGTTCCTTCCTGTAAACCAGCGGTGCCACCCCTACCTCTTTCTTGAAATACTTGCTGAAATAGAGCGGATCGGAGAAACCAAGTTGATAGGAGATTTCGGAGATGTTCAGTTCGGAATGGATCAGGAGTTGCCTGGCCTTCCTGATCCTGATCTCCCGGATCAGACTGTTCACGGACCAACCGGTCACAGCTTTTAACTTCCTGTACAACTGCATCTTGTTCGTATTAAAATGCGATTCGATTTTCTCGTTCGTCAACGCTTCGTCTGAAAGGTTCTCTTTGATATAAACGACCACCCTGTTTACAAAAGGATCGTCAAAACTTAGGGCAACATTCTCATCGGTTAATATTTCAATAAACTGCGACTGACGGTATTTTTCGATCAGTTTTTGGCGGTTCATCAGCAACGTTTTGATCTTTGCCAACAGGATCTGTTCGTTGAACGGTTTTGGCACATAGTCGTCGGCACCGGTCTCCAATCCTTCGAGCGTATCTTCGATGGTGCTTTTTGCGCTCAGGATAATGATCGGGATATGCTGGGTAAGTACTTCATTTTTCATGATTTTACATAGTTCGATCCCGTTCATTTCGGGCATCATCACATCGGTAATGATCAGGTCGGGGATATGCTGAATCGCGAGTTCGTGGCCGATCTTCCCGTTCGCGGCCTCAATGGTTTCATAATTATGGTGAAGCGACTGTTTCAGATAATATCTGATTTCGGGATTGTCTTCTACGATCAGGATCTTCAACTCTTTTTTTGCCTTTTCGTTGGTTAATAATTCGGGATCATACAACGATTCAACCTCTTCAATTGTCGGAACAATAGGCTGATATTGGACCGAATAGGGAACCGGTTCGTCGGAGATTGTAATGTTGTTGTTGTTTTCGAGGTGCTTTTTGCCGGTTTTGAAAAGCATCCTGAACTGCGTAAAATTGTGCAGTTCGCTTGTGACGCCAATCTCACCCTTATGTAGCTCCACGAGGTTCTTCACAATGGACAACCCTATGCCGGATCCAATTGCATCATTTTTTTGAAATCCTTTATTTTCAACCTGATAGAAACGGTCGAACAACTTCTCCAGTTTATCGGCTGGTACACCGATCCCGTTATCCCGCACAATGATTTCGCACTGATGGGTAACAGGCAGGTCATTGATGAGGATCAGGATTTCGCCGTTTGTGGGGGTAAATTTGAATGCATTGCCAAGCAGGTTGAACATTATTTTTTCGAAACTATCGGGATCAAACCAGATCACTAACTTTTTGACATTCGACTCAATGGTGAGCGTAATATTCTGGTGGGCTGCATTGCCTGCAAAGGCCTTCCTGATCTCATGTACAAATTCCACCACATCGTAAGGTGCAACGTTGAGGTGGACATTCCCGGTTTCAATTTTCCTGAAATCAAGCAGTTGATTGATCAATGTCAGCAATCTTTGGGTGTTGCCATACATGATCCAGAGATGGTTTTTGATCTCCTGGTTGAACCCTTCCATGTGCAACATTTTTTCGAGCGGTGCCAGTATCAGCGAAAGTGGTGTACGGATTTCGTGCGAAATATTGATGAAAAACTTGATTTTCAAATTGTTGATTTCGGCGTCTTTTTCACGGTGGACCCGTTCCACAAGCGCTTCGTTTTCAAGCTTTGCCCTCGACAAGCTATATTCCCGCACGAGATAGAGTAAACCGGAGATCAGCAAACCATATAGAAGGTAAGCCCACCAGGTTTTCCAATAGGGGGGAAGGACATTTATCGCGATTGAAGTCCCTTCGTTGTCCCAGATCCCATCTGCATTGCGTGCCTTTACCGTAAAGGTATATTCCCCGGCAGGGAGGTTGTTGTACGATTTGAAGCGTTGATTGTAGTCGAGGTAAACCCAATCGGGATCAACGCCCTTCATCAAACAGGCAAATTTCACTTTTTCAATCTGGGAAGTGGTCAACGCAGCAAACCTGAATCCGATTACCTTATGTTGGTTATCCAGGGTAACCAATTTGGTGTCCGAAATATTCTCCGTAAGCAAAACACGTCCATAAACTTTTTTGCCTATGGGAACCGACTGGTTAAATACCTGTAAATCAGTAAATATAACCCCTGGTACTTTTTGGTTTGGGACAATCCTTTCGGGATAAAAACGGTTAAACCCATTGTATCCCCCAAAATACAATTCGCCATCAGAAGTCTTTAACGTTGAATAGGTTGTAAAATAGGACCCCTGAAGGCCATTGTTGGAAGAATAATTGGTTATTTTATAATCCGTACCGGCAGTCTTTGACAAATGTGACAACCCATTCATGCCTGCCGCCCAGATATCTCCCATTGAATCGGCCAGGATACCCGATGTTTCATTGGATGGCATTCCATTTTGGGTGCTGAATTGCTTGATTATCTTACGGTTCGAATCCATTAAAAATAGTCCGTCCCAGGTTCCGATCCATATATTTTTATCCTTGTCTTCGCACAAAGCATTGATATAGTCAGAATCGACACTTTTCGAAAACTGTGAAGGGAGGATAATTTCTGTCCGGTTATTGGTTAAAATAATTATTCCATTTCCAAGTGACCCGCAAACAACAGCGCCGTTTTCAAGCGCGATCATCTTGCGAACTTTGGCTTTATTGATAAACTCCAATTCAGGATGAACTGGCTGAAACCCTTCTGTCGCAAGCTGGCCAATTTTACAAGAGCTAAACCCTTCGCCATTAGAGCCAACGAGCAACCGGTTGTCTTTTGTAACCAACAACGACAAAATATTATCAGATGGAATACTTCCTTTCCCTTTTGTCGGATGAAAATTTGTAAATAGCTTTTGCTTAAGGTTATAGCACGAAAGACCGTTTGTCGTTCCAATCCAGATATTGCCGCTATGATCGGGCTCCAAGGCCCTGATCGTATTGTGGACGAGGGAGGATTTATTGCCAGGAGAAGCGGTTATTGTCTGAAAGGACTCATGGACACGGTTATAGACTGAAATGCCCTGACCAAAAGTCCCGATCCATATATTGCCGTCGGGACTTTCGCAAAACGATGAAACAAAGTTGTAATTCAAGCTGTTTGGATTACCGGGATCTTTTTGGTAATGCGAAAACAACTGCATTGTCGGGTCGTATTTATTGATCCCATCATTGGTGCCGATCCAATAAACCCCTGAACGGTCTTTGATGATTGACGTGATGCTGTTGTTGCCCAAACTTCCGGGGTTATTGTAAATCGACTGATACTGGGCAACTTTATTCGTGACCAAATCGAGGATATACAATCCACCCCCCTGGGTTCCAACCCATACCGCGTTTTTTTCCACAAGGATCGAACGCAATGAATTGTTGTTGTAATTCACTTTTTTGTTCCATTCACGCAATTCGCCAAATTTTTCTTTTTGGGGCTCGAACTGAAAAAAACCACTCGATAACATGAGGTTGAATACCCCAAAACTATCCTGCCGGATGTTCCATATAAAATCTTCAGCGATTGTGCGGCGTATTTCATCGGGCACTTTGAATTGCCGGGACAACTTTGATTTCGGGTTATAATTGATAAGTTGTCCAAATTCCCCTCCGATCCATAGGGTTCCTTCCCGGTCAAAATACAACGAGGAAACAGAGGTAATTTTTTGCAAAACCTTTTCACATTGATTTGTTAGAGGATTGAACGTGAAGAGTCCGTTGGTTGGGGTACCAATCCAGATATTCCCCAATTTGTCTTCAACAATGACTCCCTTGTTCCCATAACGGGTACTCTCTTTCTTGTCGGAAAGTAAAAAACGGTCAAAATTATCGAGCTTCTGATTGAACCGGTGCAAATAATTCACGGTCAGGAACCACAACCGGTTTTTTGAATCGCAGTATTGGGTCAGTATCGTATTGGTTGACAGGCTACATGAGTCATCGACCTGTTTGGTGTATTGCTTGTTTTCGATCCCATCAAAACGGTTCAGGCCATTGTTCGTCGTTACCCATAGAAACCCGGTTTTGTCCTGGACAATGCCATTGATCCTGTTGCTTGTTAAACCTTGCCCGGTGGTGACCCTTTCAAAAGTCATCGGCGTGGTTTGGGCAATCAAGGAGAAAGCCTCAAGGATGAACAAAAAACCAATTGAAATTTTGAAGAGGAACCCCATTTTTTACGATCTGTTAGCAATAAACAAAAATAACTTATTTGTCGGGATTCTTAAAATCCTGAAAAAGCAAAGGAATATGGATATTAATATATGTATTTGTTTTACAAATGATTATAATAAATGGACAATTGTTCATTGTTACAATTATCCATTTAATTGCAAGTTCTGTCCATTGTTACATGAAAGATAGGGGCCTATTTTTGACCAACAATTTACCAAACAATGATCCACAACAAGAATGAAAAAACGATAGAGTACCTTTTGTATGCATTGATCTGCATACTGATGATCGGGATTGTGGTCATCGCACTTTCATGATCCTGATTCACATATCCTCAAATTTTTAAATCACAATAATTCTCAAAACAATCAAAATCAATTCAATCAATGATTAAATCAATTAACAATGCACAAGCCAATTTCTGAAAAACAAAACAAATTCCGGTTTGCATGGCTGTTATTCGTCATGCTGATCATGTGCTTCAATGCGAACGCACAGAGCATTGCCGTAACGGGTAGCGTCACCGATTCAAAGGGTGAACCGGTGACCGGAGTTACAACAGTTGTAAAAGGTTCCACGACAGGTACCGTTACAGATGTAAACGGTAAATTTTCGCTCGCGAAAGTTCCCGTAAATGGAACGTTGGTCTTCTCGTTTATCGGGATGCAAACGGTCGAGGTTCCGATCGCAGGCAAAACAGTCATCAATGTGATCCTAAAAGACGATGCGATATCCCTAGATGAGGTTGTTGCCGTCGGTTACGGAACGGTCAAGAAAAGAGATGTAATCGGCTCGGTTTCATCTGTTAAAGGTGAAGAATTAAAGCAAGCATCATCGACATCATTCACTACCGCACTTCAGGGTCGTGCTGCCGGGGTTAACATTCGTGAAACTTCCGGAACACCTGGTTCGCCAATCAGCGTACAGGTCCGCGGCGTGAATTCGATCAATACCGGAACTGATCCACTTTGGATTATTGATGGTATGCCGGTATATGCCGGTAACGGATTGGGAAGGACAGTAGGTACTGTTTCTCAAAACCCCATGTCAACGATCAATCCCAACGACATTCAGTCAGTCGAGGTATTGAAGGATGCCGCTGCTACAGCCATTTACGGATCACGCGGATCGAATGGCGTTATCATTGTAACGACCAAGAGTGGAAAGAAGGAAAAAGGAAAAGGACAGGTTACATTTGATTATTCGACCGGAGTTTCAGATCTGACAAAATCACCAAGTTCATTCGGATTTGCCAATACAACCGACTGGTTTAAGATCATGGACATTGCCAAACAAAATGGTGGACGTGGTGTTTTTGAACCTGGAGATATCCTGAATGCAAACTTTCCCACCAATATCAGCCGTGCCGATGCTCTTCTGGTTAATACCAACTGGTTTGATTACGTTTTGAGAAAAGGAAGTTACAAGGATGCCAATTTTTCCTATACTCAAGGACTTGACAAAGGGACAATTTTCGCTTCATTCGGTTATCGCTCCGACAAAGCGGTTAATGTCGGGAACGATTTCGACCGTTTAACCGGTCGTATCAATGTTGATCTGGAACCAATCAAGAATTTCAAGACCGGGGCTAAACTTAATTTGATGTTTACCAATAACTTCAGAAATAAAACAGAAAATTCAAATCCGGGATATTCAACCGGTAATGTGGGCGGTTTTGGTTCAGCGATTATGGGTGAATTGCCCTGGTACCCGGTTCTGGATGCTACAAATCCTTCCGGATACTGGAACCCTGGAGCTGGAAACCTCGCAGTTATTTCAAGGCGCGACCTGATGCTCGATAACAAAAAAACCTACCGC
>TBL_comb47_HYPODRAFT_10006050_pt1 | contig 13231 bp, 11 predicted proteins | sample TroBogypolimnion_40_FD_10682 | JGI IMG/M metagenome (IMG submission 10682)
ACCGGGAGAGACTGACTCGTCCCCCCGCATTCTGACGAATGCGCCTACGGGGATTGGCGTTTCGCGTTCCTGCCACTCTGACGTTGCCTATTCCCGCTTATTGGGCGACCCGTTTGGGAATGGGCGGCGGGCTCGATGCCATGCCGGAAAGCAGGGGCGGGGCCGGTTGATCGAGGAACAGCGAGCCGACCGAGGTGTCGGCCAGGACGCGCTCGGACATTTGCAGCGAGGCTGACACGGCGCTGACCTGAGCGGAGAGTTCGCTGGTGTCGCGCAAGGTCATGCCGACCTCACAGAGCTGGTTGATCTGCTGTTCGGTCTTGTCGATTTCCGCGCACACCAGCTCGCGGTTGTCGCTGGCCTTATGATGGTTGTCCAGGCGCTCGCGAATCGTCTCGCTGCGCTCGCGGATGGTGGTGGCCAGGCGGCTTTCCACGCCGTCGGCACTGCGCGACAAGGCGTCCTTGAGCTGGGCCTCGGAGCGTTCCAGTTCGGCCTCGATGGTGCTGCGATCGGTGGTGGCGAGAAAGCGGTCCAGCCCGGCCTTCTGATGCAAGAGTTTTAGGAAGAGCCACAGCATGTGATCGAGCGATTCGCCGCGGAAGGCCTCGCTGCCGGCCGAGGCGTCCTTCGAGTCCATGGTGCGGCGCAGGTCCAACAATTCCGCGCAGCGCCGGCGTAGCATCTCGAAGCGGTTGCGGTCCTCGGCTGCCAGAAACCCTAACATCTGTTGGAGTTGCACGGTGCTGGTGCCCTCCGAATCGCGGCTGGCGGCTTTCCCCTGGGCACGCAACACGGCCTGAAACCGCGGGTTGAGCCCGAGAAATCCGAGATATGCCAGTTCCAGCCCGCCGACAATGGCCAACAGGCCCATCGGCAGCGGGCTGAGCAGCGCGAGGACCGCGCCGGCACCCACGCCTAGCAAGTTCCAGTGCCACTTGGCGGCGAGCTTCACGCTTTCGAGGATGCCGGATGGGTCGCTCATGCGGGAGAGGAGTCGGTTGGGCTGCTGCGTCCGGCTTGATCGAGCAGGTGGCGCACCTCGCGCACCGATTCCTGGAACGCGGGGACGGCCTGCATTTCGACGCTCTTGCGGTCGGGCGGCGTGATGGCCATCTGCTTGAAAATGGTGCCGGGCGAAGGGCTGAAGATATACAAGCGGTCGGCTAGGAAGACGGCCTCGCCCACATCATGGGTGACGAAAAAAACGGTGGCCTCGAGTTCCTTCCACAGCGCGACTAACAAGTCCTGCATGTTCTGGCGGGTGCCCGGGTCCAGCGCGCCAAACGGCTCGTCCATCAGGATGATGCGCGGGCCGAGGATCAGGGTGCGGGCGATGGCCACGCGCTGGTTCATGCCGCCGCTGAGTTGATAGGGGAATTTGTCGGCGTCGTTTTTCGCGTCGAGGCCGACCTTGCCGAGCCACTCCCAGGCGCGCTCGAGGCGTTCCTTTTCGGGCACCTGGGCGCATTCGAGACCAAAGGCGACATTTTCCAACACGCTGAGGTTCGGGAAATTCGCATAGTCCTGGAACACGAAACCGCGATCCGGGCCCGGACCTTCGACCGGCAGGCCGCCCACCAGCACCGTGCCCGTGGTGGCGGGAAAGTGCGGGGCGAGCCCGGCGATGAGGCGCAGCACGGTGCTTTTGCCACAGCCGCTGGGGCCGAGCATGCCGATGAACTCGCCGACGTCGGGCTTGTCCTCCACATGAAACGTCACATTGCGGATGGAGGTGAATTCCTTGCGGGTGCCGGGAAGATATATCTTGCTAACACGGTCGAACTCGACGATGCGCCGGAGTGTCCCGTTGGCCGGGACGGCAGCGATTTCGCAGGGGGCGCTGCCTGCTGGGATTTCAATCCTGGCCATATTTCAGATAGGGAAAGGCTTGGCGTTGGATCATGAGGATGAAGCGGTCGATGCCCCAGGCGAGCAGGGCGATGATGACGAGACANAAATAGATATGTTCGCGCGGGCCCTGGCGCTGGCTGGTGATGATGAGCGCGCCGAGGCCGCGCTTGGCATTGATCACCTCCGCCAGCATGATGTAGCCGAAGGCCANCCCGAACAACAGGCGCAGGCTGTTGACCACATCGGGCATCGCCATGGGCACCACCACCTTGCGCAACACCTGATGGCTCAACAACGGGTACCACAGCCCCATGCCAAGCGCNAACCCTANNAANGCACGCAGCCAGAACCCCGCGCGCGTCACGTCGTCAGCCACTCTAACATCCTGTTGCAAAAGCGACCAGCCGAGGGCGGCAACTAGGGCATAGACCGCCGCGACGATAAGGCACAGGCGCAGGCCCTTGGTCCAATTGCGGCGGGCGCCCAAGGTATAGGCGGTTTCCAGAAACCGGTCGGGCACGGCGCGCGCCGCCGAGCTTGAATCAAAGTGGATGAACGCCACGGCGGCCAGAAAGATGAACATCACTTTCTGCACCTCGTCCAAGCCAAACCAGATTAGCGTCAGCGGAATGAGAGCGGCGATGGGCACGTTGCGGCCGAAAATACTAACCGGCTTGACGAACGCGCCGACGCGCAAATAGCTGCCCGAGATCAGGCCCAGCGGCACGCCGATGGCCGCGGCGATCAAGAAACCGCCGAACACCCGCGACAGACTGGTGAGCGCACTGATGGATAGACCGCGCTCCCACAACAAGGGCAGCGAGGCAAACGTGTCCGCCGGGCTGGGCAGGGTGTACGCATCCACCAGGCGATGGTCGCCGTCGCCCACGGTGATGACCCACCAGATGACGAGCAGGCTCACGATGCACGCGACGCTCAAGAGCATGCCCTCAAGCTGGGACGGCACATCGCGCAGGGTGCCGACGCGTTGCCACCATGCGCTCAGCCAGTCGCGCTGACGAGCGGCAACGGGCGCCTTGGGATCAGGTTCGGCCATGACGCTACTCCGGGTTTTCCAAGGCGATCACCTTGATTTCCACGCGGCGGTTCTTGGCGTGGTTGTTTGGATCGTCGCGATCGGCGGGGCGATCCCAGCCGACGCCCTCGACCACAAACTGGTTGGGATTGAAGGTGGGAAACTTCTTGATGAGTTCGGTCTTAACGGAGGCGGCGCGGTTGCCGGAAAGTTCCTTGACCATCTCGACACTGACCTCGCCACGCATGCTCGCATCGGTGTGGCCTTCGATGATGATGTTGGCAGCCCCGTATTGGGCGGCGAGTTTGCCGACTTCCTCGAGCACGAGGTCCACGTTGGGGTCGTAGGGTTTTTCGACGTCGTGGCCATCCTCGCGCACGGTGATGGTCTTGCGCAAGTCCGCCGAGTTGGGGAAGAAATGGACCGTGATCACCTTGGTTAGAATCTCGTTGCCCTCGGCCTTGATCGATTGGACGGTCTTGGGCGCGAAGTTGATCTGATAGTCGTTGCGGCTGGACTTGTAGGGCTCCTCGTCGGCGAGCTTCTGCAGGATGGAGAAATCCATGACCTGATCGAAGGGCACCTGTTGTTGGATGCGATTCATTTTCCGATAGAGGAAATAGGCGCCGTTCCAGGTGCGCTCGAAATTGGCCGGGTTGTTCTGGTTCATGAAGAACTCGCGGTTCTCGGCGTAGTTGGTCGAGTGGGCGTCGCCGAGCATGCCGAGGGTGTCCTTCTCCGGGATGCTGTAGAGTTTGGACATGTGGCTGGCGGCGAGTTTCTTGCCGGCGTCGGTCTTCATTTTGGCCATGCCCTCGAAGATGCCGCGCACCAGGCCCTCGCAAATGTCCGGATGGTCGCGGGCGAAGTCGGCGCGGGCAAACCACACGTCGGCGATGAGTTTGTTAGCGGTGGCTGTGCTAACCAACATGTGGTTGGCTGGCAGCGAGCTGAGGTTGTAAATGTCCGGCGCCCAGGACACACATGCGGCAATCGACTTGTCGGCACCGAAGGCGGCGGCGGCCTGAAAGGCGTCCTCGGTGTACACAAAATTCACCTCGCTGGGTTGCACGTTGCCATTGACCAACGCGTTGAGCACGAAGTATTCGGAGGGCGAGTTTTGGGCGAGCACGATTTTCTTGCCGCGCAGGTCGCTGATGGTCGGGGCGGCCGGATTGTGGGCGGCGGAGCGGCGGATGACAATGCCATCGCCGCCGTTGGAAAAGTCCACCTGTTGATAGACGCGCGGGAAGATGCGCTTGTCATTCTTAAGCTGGTCCATGAACAGCGGCATCATGTCCAGCGTGGCCCAACCGATGTGGATCTTGCCGCCGGCATAGGCGTCGCGCATGGAAATCGGGTTGTCGATGAGCACCAGTTCCACCTTGAACGGCTCGCCGCCGGGAGTGGTCCAGACTTTGCCGGCGGCACCGCCTTCATTTTGCAGAATGATGGGTGCCCAACCGGCCCACACGTTGAGGGCGAATTTCACGGTGCGCTCCTGCAATGGCGCATAGTTGCTGGTGTCCTTGACCGGCGGCAGTTTCTCGCTGGGTTTGAACGTGTATTCCTTGACCGTGGTGGGCGCGTTGGCGTCCTGTTTCTCCACGCCGCCTCCCTTGGTCAGGTCGCTCGCGGAGATCTGACCCACCGCATGGTCTTTGCCCGAGGGGAACAGCACGCTGCGGAAACCGTAGGCCAGCAACGCGGCAACTACCAGACCGACAACAATATAAAACAGTGGCTTGGGACGCGGGGACTCGTTCATGACTGCAAATGGGGTTGTTTGGTTGTTAGACAGGCGGCCGACCTCCGGCGTTCGCCATGGGTCAACTGACTGTGCCGAGCGTGCGGGTTTTTCCCCCGCCTGTCAAGAACTGTGGCGCAATCCGGCAAACAAGCCGCCGCAATCTAATCGGCAGCATGGAAATTCAGCGCCGATCCCGTTCCGGCACGGCTCGTCAGGTGGAGGCATGGAGGAAGATGTGTTTCACCTTGAGCTGCACCTCGGCTTCGGACCAGGTGGGATGCTGCTGGCGCAGGGCCGCCGCCTTGAGCTTGCGCGCGGACCAATACAACGCGAAGGCCACCCGCAGCTTTTGAGCCCCGCTCATGCGGCGGAGGATGGCGATGTATTCAGGTGACAACTCGGCGGCCCTGCCTGCAAGATGCAGGATCAGGCCCGCTTTGAAAAGGGCGATGTCGCCAAAATCCGCGGTCAAGGGGGGAACGGGCGGCTCGCCCGTTGCCCATGGTGAGCCAATGAGGTGAGGCTAGCCGCTTCTCATTGGCACCCCATGGTCATGGGCGATTCGGAGATCGCCCCTCCTTGTGGGCGATCCGGAAGCCGCCCCTCCTTGACGGCGGCCGCCGGCGGGTGCTCCAGCGCCGCCCCGCTGGGCAGCAGCATCAGGCACAGATAGACGATGATGGTGGGCGGAATGGCACCCAGCGCCAGGCCCAGCGGCGAAATTCCTAACTTGAAAAACCGTGACAGCAGGCTTTGGCCGGCGGGGTTTGGCGCGTTGGCAATCACGGTCAGGCCGCCACCGGCCACCGCGCCGGCCACCACCGCGAATTTGGCGGAGGCGGAAATGCCCTCGACCTGCGCCGCCAGATAGGTGATCGCCGCGTTGTCGTTGAAGGCGGTTAGCAGGGTTGCCCCTAACATCAGCGCCTGTTTGCGCAGGCCCATCATCACCGGCTCGATCCACCACGCCTGACAGCCGCCGTGGATCACCAACCCGGCGAGGAAAAACCCGACCAGAATCGGACTGCGCAAGACGACGGCATTCTGATGGTGACGGGTGGCCGTGACAAACGCGACGAAAAACAAGAAACCGCCAATGAACAGCACCGGATAGTGTGCGGCATACACCGTCCATGCGAGAAACCCGAGATGCACCCCGGTGACCCAACCGGGGATCGACGTTTCGCGTTCCTCCCAGGACGGCGGCGCGGCGGCGGAGTCGCCCACGGTCTGCGCCGTTGCCCCAAGCCGGCGCAGTTCCTTGCCAAACCACAGGAAATAACACAAACTCGACAAACCCACTCCGACCACCGCTTTCCAGCCGAAATGCAACATCATGAACGGCGTGTCCCAGCCCCATCTGCCCGCCACCATCAACACCGGCGGCGCGGCGAAACTGGTGAGCGTGCCGCCCACCGAGATGTTCACAAACAACAGGCCCAGCGTGGCATACGCCAGAGTTGCCGACGGCTTGAGCGGGAAAAACCGCTTGGCTAACAGCAGTGCCGCAATCGTCATGGCCGCCGGTTCGGTGATGAACGAGCCGAGCACCGGCGCCAGAATCAGCACGCTCAGCCACCACGCGGCGGGACTGCCCCGGCCCAACCCGGCGGCCCGCGCCAGCGCCTGCTCGGCCGCGCGCAACACCGGGCGACTGGCGGCAATCGTCATGATGACCACCACGAACAACGGTTCGGTGAACACGCAGTCGTCGCCAAGGTAGTGTTTGAAATCGAGCCAACTGTAGAAATACGTGGCGGCCGCAGCCAACACGATGACCCACAACCCGAACACCACCTCCACCTCTCCCAAAAAGTGAAACAGCGTGCCCAAAAACGACACCTCCTCCATGCTTTCGGGCCACGCCTCGTCTAACACCTTGCGGCTCTTCAATCCCGCCTGATGGCGATGCTCGAACTTGTGCGCCAGCCGGGTGAAAAATCCACACGCGAAGGTGTGCAGGATGGCGAGGAAAAAAATCCCACTGGCCGCCAGATTGAACGGATCCGCGGCGGCCCGCGCCTTGAGCGTGGCTAACAATCCGCCGGTCGCCGGCGCGTAGGCTTGCAGCGGTTTGGGAAAGGCCGCGTGGCGCAGCACCGCGCCACCGCCATCCGGATAGGCAGGCTCGGATGGGCTGGCGCCCATGACGCTGCTGGAGAACGCAAGCAGCAGCAAAGCGGCGACGATGAGCAATGGATGGCGCGACATGGGGGGTGAACGCAACATGGTTAGTCCACATCCCACGCGCTGACAAGGCCAGGTTTCTGCGAATCCGGGCAGGCTGCCCGGACCACAGTGGCGCGGGCATCTTGCCCGCCGCCAAGCGGCACATGAGATTAACTCATGGGCAATTGGGAAGAAAATCCAAACCCCACAATCCGTGTAATCTGTGGTTTGATTTCACCCCCGGATTTTCAACGTGGGCTTCCCCCCATCATAGCGGAAAAAAAACAGCGGATGACCCCAGAACGTGGAGTCATCCGATCAAAAAATCCAGCGGCCCGGCACCACCGGTCGGCCTCAAGCCTCTGCGGTTTCCTCAGCGACGGCCTCCTCGGGAGCGCTTTCCGCCGCGGCCGATTCCACGGCTTCCTCAACCAGGGTTTCCTCCACAGCGGCGCTTTCCTCGGCACCGGATTCGATGGCCACATCAACATCCGCCACCTTGGCCACTTTCTTGGCGACCTTCTTGGCTGGAGCCTTTTTCGCAACCTTCTTGGCAGCGGGTTTCTTCGCGGCGACAGCCTTGGCAGCGGCGGACTTGGTGGAAACCGCCTTGTGTTTCACTGTCCCGCCAAGCTTCGCCTGCTCGTGCTTGCGCTTCAAATAATCCGCACGACGGCGGCGTTTGATGATTTTATTCGATTGTTGGCCCATGGTTGCTGGCCACTGGGTTACGCCCAAATGGCGTCCGGGGCAAGCGCAAAACGCAAAAGAGTTTGCCGCCCGCTGTTTTCGCATTCGACAAACCCGCCCGTCGCGTCCCAAATATCCGCCCATGGCAGGCCTCATCATCGCTCCCCGCGCACGCATTTTCCACGGTCACGAGTGGATTTACTCCACTGAAATCAAGAAAACCTTCGGCGACCCCCAGCCCGGCGACGTGATCACCCTCAAGGATTTCCGCGACCGTCCGCTCGGCTCCGCCATCTACAACCCCCACTCCCAGATCGTCGCCCGGCGCTTTTCCCGCCGCCGCCAGGACCTCGACGTGGATTTTTTCACCCGCCGCATCCGCCAGGCCATCGAGCACCGCCGCCGCTGCGGCTTGGACGAAACCCTCTGCCGCCTCGTCTGGAGCGAATCCGACGGCCTGCCCGGCCTCGTCATCGATCGCTACGGCCCCCACCTCAGCGTCCAAACGCTGACCTTGGCGATGGACCTCCGCCGCGACCTCATCCGCGACGCCCTGGTCGCCCTGCTCGCCCCAACTTCCATCGTCCTGCGCAACGATTCCCCGTTCCGCAAGGCCGAGGGCATGGAGCCGGGCATCGAAATGCTCTACGGCGAAAGCCCCGGCCCCTTCGTCGTCCGCTCTAACGACCTCGAATTCGAAATCGATCTCTACGACGGCCAAAAAACCGGCCTCTATCTCGACCAACTCCAGTCCCACGCCGATGTCGCCCGCCTCGCCAAGGGCAAACGCGTGCTCGATTGCTTCACCAACCAGGGTGGTTTCGCCCTCGCCTGCGCCAAGGCCGGCGCCGCCAAAGTCACCGCCGTGGATGTCTCCGCCAGCGCGTGTGAGGCCGCCCGCCACAACGCCAAGCTCAACGGCCTGGACATCGAGGTGCTCGAACACAATGTCTTTGATTTCCTCAAGCACGCCGCGCCGGACTACGACCTCATCATCCTCGATCCGCCCAGCTTCACCCGCAACAAGAAAACCCTCATGGACGCCATGCGCGGCTACAAGGAAATCCACCTGCGCTCGCTCAAGCTGTTAGACAAGGGCGGCATCCTCTCCACCTTCTGTTGTTCCCACCACGCCTCGCGCGAACTGTTCCTCGAAAACCTCGTGGACGCCTCCGTCGATGCCAAAAAATCCCTCCGCCTCATCTCCGAGCACGCCCAGCGCGCCGACCACCCGATCCTCATCTCCATCCCCGAAACCAGCTATCTCAAAGGTTTTACCGTCGAAGTCATCGCCGCAAGGTAGGGACAAGACACCTGAAGACGCAGTCAACAGGATTGGGCAGGATGCCCGCACCACGGGAGCAGGCGGGTGATCGCCTGCCTCAGCAAGGCGCAATCCCACTGGCCTGGGGCGGTGGGGATGGCCCCCAGATAGCCGTAGTTCAAAACACTGCCGCACTGCGCGCAGAGCAGGCGCGACACCGGCGCCAAGGCCCCCATGCCCATGGTGGCCAGGGGCAGGCCCTGATCGCTTAGCTGAAATTCCGCGAGGCGCAGCACGTCGGCGAGGGCGGTGAGCGTGGCGGCCACTTTGAACACGGCGGCACCGGCGGCCCGGGCCTGTTGGGCGGCCTCGGCCAGCACCACGGTTGGCGGCAATTTCTCAAAATCATGGAACGATGCGATCCACGGAATGCCGCGGTGTTGGGCGGCGGCCAGCACGTCGCGCATCGAGTCACGGCTGGCCACTTCCACGTCGATGAAGGCCGCCTCGCCGAGCGCCGAGCCTAGCAAATCACTGCGTTGCGCCGCCGTCAGATCCAGCGCGCCGCCTTGCTCGTGGCACCGCGCGGTGAACAGCAGGGGCATTCCCGCGAGGTGCTGCCAGAGTGCGGGCGTCGGCTCGGTACCTTCCGCAAGCAAGCCATCGAGGCGGATTTCGGCGAGGTCACAACGTTCCAAGGTGGCGGAGGCCGCGGCATCGCGCAGCGAGGCGCTGTCGCAAAGGCTTCCCACGACCCGGGGTTTTCCGGTCAAAAATTGCATTTGCGGCTGCGGCATGGCTGTGTGATAAGTACTTATCGGCCATCCGTCAATCGCTTGCTATCCCCCCAATGGGCATCCGTGTATTTACTTTTTTGATTTTTTTTCCGGCAATCGTCCTTTTGGCTGGTCAACCCGGTATTCGGTTTCCTAGCGTTCTGGAAATTCCCACCCAATGAACCACAAAATTCGTCAATCCGCGTTCATCGCCCTCACGGCTGCCGCCGCTTTTCTATCACCCTGTGCTGCCACTGGAGCGGTGAAAGTGGACGTGATGGACAAGCCCAAACTCGATGACGTCATGTCGCCGGAATTCAGCGGCGTGAGGTCAAAAACATTCCGCTCGAAGAACTGGCTGGAGATCGAAGCCAAGATCAAGATCCAGATGAAACCCGAGCCCAAGACCAAGACCTGTGACAAGCTCACGGTGAAATGGTACATCGCCGTGGAGAACCCGGACAAGCCTGACACCATGCTGAAGCTCACCAAGGAGGTCGAGTATGTCAACGTGCCGCTCAGTGAGGACGTGTATTGCAACGTGTATCTTTCTCCGGCGTCCATCAAGCACCTCACGGGCTTTGACCGCAGCGGCAAGAGCGCGGTCAAGTTCGCAGGCTTCGAAGTGCTCATCGACGGCAAGGTGGTCGCCGAGGCCACCGACAAGGGCCAGCCCAAATGGTGGGCCACGGAGTCGTCCAAGATTGCCGACAGCACCACCGTGCCGCTGCTCAACAAGATGGAGACGCCGTTTGCCGCGGTGTGGTGGGATCGTTACCCCGAAATCAAGGCGAAAACCCCCTGAGTTGCCGAATGTAGCGTTTTTGATTTTTTATTGTTGCCTCGCCTCCGTCACATCTCTTTTCATCGCTCCGCACCATGGCTGACACACTGACCACCGTCGCACTCAATATCGGATCCCAGCGCATCGGGATGGCTGTTTTCGAAACGGCGAAAAACGGCGGTTTGTTGCTCAAGTCGTATGCCTCGGAGACGATTGTGGCCGATCCGGCGCTGGAGTCTTCGCGCATCGGCCAGACGCGCGTGGCGGTGGCGGACATGGCGCAACGACTCAAGGTCGGCCGTTCCAAGGTGCGCTACGCCATCTCGGGCCAGGCCGTGTTCATCCGCTTTGTGAAACTGCCGCCGTTGCAGAACGACAACATCGAGCAACTGGTCGCCTTTGAAGCCCAACAGCATGTGCCCTTCCCCATCAACGAGGTGGTGTGGGACTACGAGATGATCGAGGGTGCGGATGAAAAGGAAGTGGTCATCGTGGCCATCAAGGGTGAGGCGCTCGACGAAATCAACGCGGCGGTCAACGAGTGCGGGCTGTCCACCGCCGAGGTGGACGTGGCGCCGATGGCCCTGTTCAACTCGTTCATGGCTTCCTACGGCCAGCCGAGCGAACCGGTGCTGGTCATTGATATTGGTGCCAAGACCAGCAACCTGCTCTACATTGAGGGTAAGCGTTTCTTCACCCGCAGCATTCCGGTCGGCGGTGCCGCCGTCAGCGCGGCCATTGCCAAGGAGTACAACGTCTCATTCCTCGAGGCCGAGCATCAGAAAATCGCCCATGGCTTGGTGGCCCTGGGCGGCGGGCATACCGAGCAGCTCGACGAGTCGGTGGCGGCGTTGGCGATGGTCATTCGCAATGCCCTGACGCGGCTGCCCTCGGAGATTGCGCGCACCACCAACTATTACCGCAGCCAGCACGGCGGCAACGCGCCCAAGCGGGTCTATCTCTGCGGCGGCGGCGCCAATCTGCCCTACACCCTCGAATTCTTTGAGGAAAAACTCAACCTGCCCATCGAGTTCTTCAATCCCCTCAAAAACATTGCCGTGGGCAAAGGCGTGGCAACCGCCGTGCTCCAGCGCGAAGCCCACCTGATGGGCGAACTCGTCGGCCTGGGCCTGCGCGGCATCGGCAAATCCGCCATCAACATCGACCTGGTTCCCGCCGTGGTCGAACAGATTCGTGCGGCGGATCGGCGCAAACCGTTCCTCATCGGTGCGGCGGCGTTGTTCCTGGCTGGCGTGGCCACCTGGGCGGCGTTGCAGATGGTGGCCTCGAGCCGCGGCCAGGATCAGACGCGGACCATGACGGAGAGCCGCGACACCCTCGCGCCGCTGGCTGGCGATATCGACGCGCTGTTGAAAAACCAGGCGGCGCTGCAAGCGGTGGCCACCAGCTTCACCGCCGCGGAAGCGGATCACGCGTTTTGGCCGGACCTGTTGTCCGAGCTTGCCGGTGCCCTTGCCAGCGATGCGGTGTGGATCACCGATCTGGAACCACTCAAGGATTTCAACGCGCTTGAGGATCCCAAACCGCCGGCCGTCAACGGCAGCCCGGTGGTCAAGGCGGATTTTTTCTCCAGCACCTATGGCACCAGCGGCTTTACCGAGGTGCAGCACGGCGAGGTCGCCGAGACGCCCGTCAAAGGCGCGAAGAGCCAAGCCCCGGTGTCTAACGGAATGGTCGCCAACGCGGTGCGCATTCACGGGTTCTGGCGCGAGAATCCCGACAGTCAGAACGTCGTCTCGAAGTTGCTCAAGCACTTGCGTGACAAGCCCGGCTGCTTCACTTTCACCGCCACCGGGCCGGATCACAAACCCGTCCAGCTCAAGGATGAACAAGTCCTCAAGGTCAACCTCGCCACCACCGAAGGCGGCGAACTGGCCTTCCCGTTTACCATCACCCTGCCCCTCGCCCGTGAGGTGCGCATCAAGTAACCCCAAGCGCCATTCCGCCACCCGCATTTATGAGTTGGATCAAGGAAAACAAATTTGCCGCCATGTTAGGTGGGGTCACCCTTCTTGGGGCCATCGTGTTGATTTACGTCGGCATGATCTATCATGGGCGCTATGCCACGGCCTTGGAAAATTACACCAACGCCGCGGAGGAGGTGAAGGGGTTTGAGGAGAGCCCGTTGTACCCGAGCGTGACCAGCCGGCAGGGCAAGACCAAGGCGCTCAACGAGTACCGCACTGCGATTGCCGGCATGGAGACGGCCTTCGACAAGTTCCGGCCGAAGGAACTCAAGAATATCGCGCCGCAAAGTTTCACCGATCACGCCAAGACGGCCAACGAGGAGGTTGCCGCGGCGTTTGACAAGGTCGGCACCAAGCTGCCCGAAGCGTTTTTCCTCGGCTTCGAGGCCTACACCGGCGCGCTGGCCCGCGAGGACGCCACCGGGTTGCTGGACTATCAGCTCGGTGCCACCAAGGATCTGATGCTCGCCCTGGCCAAGGCCGGCCCCTCCCAACTCCAGAACGTTTACCGCCCGAAATTCCCCGAGGAAGATGGCGAGGCGTGGCAGGCCGGTCCCAACGATGCGGCCCGCTCCTTCCCCATGGAAGTCACCTTCAAGGGCACCGAGCACGCGGTCCGCGATTTCCTCAACACCATCGCCAAATCGCCGGACTATTTCTTTGTCGTGCGCACCGTGCGCATCACCAACGAAAAACAGGTCGCGCCAAAGGTCGCCGATGCCAAGTTTGAAGCCCCGCCAGCCGCGCCGGGCACTGGCGGTCACGACTCCGATCCGTTCAAGTCCGGCACCACCTTCGTCCTTCCCGAGGAGATCCCGTCGCCGCCGGAACCCACTCCGCCCCCGGCCGCCGCACCTGCGCCAGCTCCCGCCCGCACTCCCGCCGCCGTGCCCGGCCGCAGCCCGGCCACCCCGGCCCGC
>TBL_comb47_HYPODRAFT_10006051_pt1 | contig 13230 bp, 7 predicted proteins | sample TroBogypolimnion_40_FD_10682 | JGI IMG/M metagenome (IMG submission 10682)
CCGACGGCCTGCACATCCCGTTGGAGCAGGTGGCGGCCTTCCGGGAAACTTCCGGCAGCATGAACATCAGCCGCGAAAACGGCACCCGCCTCTCCGCGATCAGCGTTTTCATCAAGGGCCGTGACATGGGCAGTGTGGTCGCGGACATGCAGGCGCGGGTAAGTTCCGTCCCCCTGCCGCACGGCTGGTTCGTTACCTGGAGCGGTGAGTTCGAGAACCAGCAGCGGGCCATGAAACGGCTCACCATCATCATCCCGATTAGCACGTTCCTCATCTTCATCCTGCTGTTTGACGCCTTCAAATCCGTGAAGAACGCCCTGCTGATCCTCATCAACGTTCCCTTGGGTCTCATTGGCGGCATCCTCGCGCTCCTGCTCACCGGCATCCCCTTGAGCGTGTCCGCGGCCATCGGCTTCATCGCGCTGTTCGGCCAGGCGGTCCTTAACGGCGTGGTCATGGTCTCCTATTTCAACCAACTCCAAGACGAAGGGCTGACGCCCGAGGAGGCCGTGCTGCAAGGGGCGGCCACGCGCCTGCGCACCGTGTTGATGACCGCCCTGCTGGCGATGCTCGGCCTCCTGCCCATGGCCCTCTCGCACGGCATCGGTTCGGAGACCCAACGGCCGCTGGCGATTGTGATCATCGGCGGATTGGTCTCGGCCACCTTCCTCACCCTGGTCGTGCTACCTACGCTCTACCTGGTGATCGAGCGCCGCGGGGCCCGAAAAGCCTCGGACGGGCTGGCTCGGGCGAGCGCTTAGCCCGGGCCTTCGAGATGCTGTCATCCGACCCAACGCCGCCTCCTTTTCATGCCCTCCCGGCGTTGCTCAGTTCTGCCCAGCGCGAGCGGCGCGACAGGTTTGTAGCTAATGATGCCGCAGAATACCCCAAGCCCCAGCGGGGCGGCACCAAGGCCGGTCGTGAGGGTGCGCGGGGGGTTGTCCACGCCCCACGCGTCCGCGCAGGCCGGGGAGAAACCCGGGGACGAGGGATGGGGAAGAAGAAGGCTAAAGGCTCCCGCCGACGCTAAAACTAGCGGGCAAGAAAGGCTAAAACACGAAGCGGAATAAGCGGCGCTCTACCCGTAACCTGTTAAGCACGCCGTCTTGATCGTTAGATTGTTGATTGGGTTGATTTTGTCTAGAGTAGAGCGAGAAGATGGAAACCGGAAACAGGACGAGAACGATGAGGCCTAACGGATCAGACGACCCGAGCGATTCCGGCCGGGGTCAGGGAACCCCGAGCTGGTGGCTTCGTTTTATCGCGAGCGTCAGCGGCACGGAGTCGCTGATCCGGAAAATCAGGTGAAACACCATGAGGCGAAGTGACCGGGCCATCAGCACCGAGGAAGCAAGGAGTCTTCTTGAATCCGCCGAATACGGCGTTCTCTCCATGGCGTGCCCAGATGGCGTGCCTCATGGTATTCCGCTGAACTTCTCACTCGCGGGGGACAGCCTTTACTTCCACTGTGCTCCCGAGGGCAGGAAGATCGATATTCTCTCCGCGAACGCGCGAGTCTCGTTTTGCGTGGTCGGCAACACACAGTTGTTACCCGAGAAGTTTGGGGCCAAGTACGAAAGCGCTATTGCCACAGGCTCGGTCGAGGAGTTGTCTGCCGAGGACAAGAGACAGGGCCTGGTCCTGTTGGTCCGGAAGTACTCCCCCGAACATGTCAAAGAGGGGCTTGAGTACATCGATAAGCTCATCGACAAGACCAAGGTTTTCAGGATCCGGCTGGAGTCAATCACCGGCAAGGCCCGCACATGATCCGGCAGCTAACGCGAATGGCGATCGGCTGGCGTGCGGTCAGTCATCGCCGGGCGGGGGCGGAGGGGGCTTGGCACGAGTCACCGCAGCGGCATCACCCGGAAAAAGCGGCAACTGGCCGCGGTGGCATTGGTATCCGTAAACTCGTAGGTGTCCCTGGCCGTCAGATTGGTCAGGATCGGCGTCCAGTCAGTGAGGTTGGTGGAGGCGAACAGAATGAAGGGCCGTCCGGCCGTGCCGCTCAGATGCAAGTCAAAGCGGCCGCAGGCGGGTTGCCCGGCATTGAGCGTGAAAGCGTTGGTGCCCAACCCCGCAGCCACGGACAAGAGTTGGTCCCCCTGCGAGGCGGGTGGGCGGTTGGGCGTTGCGCCGGCTCCGGCTCCCGTCCGTGGCACAGAGCTGACGTCAAACACCGCGGTCCCGCCGTTAGGGGAGCGCACGGGCACTTTCTGAGCGATCCAAACACCATTGGCTTTCAACTCAGCTTTCACCCCGTTGACCCACACGTCGGCGTTGCCCGGGCCGACCTTGCCACTCACGGAAACCGTGGGGCGCCACAATTGATCTTCCGGGATCGGGTCGATCGTCAGAATGTCGTCGCTCTTGAATACCACCAAATTCGTGCTCGCGGAATTGCCAGCGGCATCAATGGCGGTAATCGCCACTTGGTTTTCGCCGGGGCGGAGTGGCAGATCCTCAATCCAAAAATGGCCGTTCCGTTCGACCAATCCTTGGCAGCTATTGGTTTGCCCCGCGCCTGACACCACGGCGTTAATCCGCGCCGTTTCATTGTCCAGGCGTCCCCTAATGGTGAAGCTCTCGCCGTTGATTTTATCCCCGTTGGCGGGCCAATCCAACGAAAGGATGGGCGGCGTTTTGGCGCCTTCCAGGCTGAATACATAGGTCAGCACGTTGGTGGCGGTGCGACCGGCCAAATCCTGGCAGCGCAGGACGATGGTGTTGGTGCCTGGGGCCAGGTCAATGTCGCAACAGGAAAAGTAGTTGGTGGTGAGCTCAACGGTGATGCAATCCATCTCCTGCTCGTTGACGAAGCCTTGCTGGTTGGTGACTTGCTGGGAACCGTTGAAGACGTCGTAGCGGATGCTTTGCAAGGGGAGCTCGCTGTAGCCCTGCAACTGGATCATCGGGCGCGAGGTGACGCGGGTCGTGGGGTTGGTGATCACGATCAGCGGGGGAGTCAGATGCACCCGGACATGGGTTCCGGTAGCCGAAACCGAGCCATTCGACCACTTGGCCGCGATCCAGATCATCCGCCGGCCCGCGCCGGCCCCCAGGTCGATCGTCAACGAGTTCGTGAAAGGCATCCACCGGGCCTGCTGCCAGTCGGCTTGTTCCTCGGCGTGGCGTCGGTCTAGTCGTTCCATGAGCGCCTGGTTAGCCTCACGCCTTGCGGTCGCACTGGCGATCCCCCCAGTGGGTGAATTCAGGCCGGCGAGGAGCTCGGGGCCGCTGGCGGGGTAAGAGCCCAGGGGCTTGACGATGCAGGCGATCTCCTGGGGGACCTCCGACCCGGTGTCGACGGTGGCCACCACGACATTGGTGAGCAATTGATACGTGTTCAGCCGCAGCCCTATCCGGCGGTCGGCGACCGTCGGCGAAACCGGGATGGCCGGCGCGACCAACCGAGATCCACGTCGGGCCAAGCCATTGGTCTGGGCGGCAGCCATGCTGGGGTGTATGGCTGCCAGCAAAACCGCAGCGACCAAAACGTGGAACACGTTCATAGCAGATAACATTAAAGCCGCCCCCCGCGCTGATGTCAATGATGAATCTGACCTAACAGAGTGAAAACGGAGGCGGGGACTTAAAGGACCAGTAATCCCGGAGGTGGTCTTTCCGCCCGGTATCCATGCTGGCGCGCAATTCGGGCGGCGGTTTCAAAATCAATCTCTTCATCGGCGTTCTTGAAGGTCCCCAGCGCCAACAGGTCGGCCACGACTTTGAACGGTTTCACCCCAATGGCAGCCGCCAAATCCCGCACCGCCACCAACTCCGTCAAATAGATGCGCTTGCCGAGCCCTTCAGGAACTCCGTCGTTCATAACTCACCTCAGCCATCGACTAGAGGGCCCGGTTTGACCAGAAACGCGCATACCGACTCCCAGGATGGGGATTCCGGAACGGAAATCAATCCCCAAAAAGCGGGGAAATCGCTTCGACCTTCACGCCCGGGAGTGCATGGTGCTGCCGCCCCATGCGGCAGCCCGGATAGGATTTGGCTGCTGTTTACCACCCGAAGAAGCGGTAAGGATCATCCCACTCCGTCGGGCGGGTGAGGTAGAGGCCGTCGAGCCAGCGGCCGGCGGCGGGGTCCGGGATCGGTTCCAGGCGCAGGTCGGCCAGCCAGAGTTTGCCGGTGCCCTTGAACCAAAGCTGGAACTTCGAGCCCTTCGCGGCGGTGTCCTTGGCCTGCAGCACGAACGAGTTGGTCTGCCATTCCGCTTTGGGGGCGAGGTTGCGATAGTCGAACAGGGCCTGCCAGTTGGCGGTATTCTGTACCGTCCAGGAGATCTCGTGGCAGGTCAGGTTCTCCGCCCGGGTCCGCAGCGACAAGCGGTACCACTGGCCGCCCCGGATGGGCACATCGTGCTGGGCGATCATCACCTCGGGCGGCGGTTGGCCCGCCGTGACGGGAGGCACGGAGATGAGTTGTGACCAGGCTTGTGAGTTCTCGGGCGAGCGCATTCCCAAGAGGTCGCGTTGGCAGGCCACGCCGTCGCCGCTCGGGCTGATCTCCCATTCATCGGCCAAACCCCGGTGCGTGAGGTCGGCGCTGAAATCGCCGTTCCGAACCACCGACGGTCCGCTGGACCCACCCACGGGGTCGCCGAACCGCTCCAACAGGGGCGTCGCGCCGGACACCCCGAGGTTCCCCAGAAGCCGTCCGACGGCGAACGAGGTGCGCTGGAAGGTGCGGCGCTGGTTGAACTGTTTCGGGTCCTGGCTGAGGCGCCACGGCGGGAGTTGGCAGAAGACGACGGTGCCCGCACGGGCCAAGACCCCATCGCCATAAGTGGTGGCGCCCCCGGTTACCAGGGGCAGCGTGCGGGCATCGCGGTTATGCACGTCTGCCGGCGCCACCCCGGCCAGTGGCGACTCGGCGCCGAAGGGGGGGAACCAGGCGGCGATATGCTCTGCCGGCCGCATGGTCACCGGGGTTGGCAGGAAGCGATTGGCCTCCGCCTGGTCCAGTCCGAGAGCCAGGACCCGGCCTCCCGCCTTGACCCAGTCCCCGGCGGCCGCGCCTTGAGCCGCCAGTTCCTGGCCCCCTCCAGGCCCGACCACCAGCACTTGATCGGCCGTCGGCAGCCCACCCTGGAGGGACGCCGCCTTGACCCCACAAGCGCTCAACCACTCGCGACCGGCCGGTTCCCCCGCGTACACGGCGGCGCGTCGTGGGGACGGGCGCCAGGCGTCGACGTAGCGGAGGAGATTCGCCGTCAGGATTTTGGCCGCGGGATCGCTTTCGGTTCGACCCGTGACATCCATCTGGCAGAACAGGATGAGCCCGCGGCCTTCGCGGTATTCGAGCAGTGGGCTGTACTGGAGTGCGTAACCGCCATCGAGGATCGGCAGGAAATCGCCCCGGGGCGGCTTCTCGATCAGCACTGAGGCGACGTTCCCCCAATTGCCGCAACGCCACAACCGCGTGACTTCCAGTCCGCACCACCTCACGGTCGGTGCTCCGCTGTAACGCGGGTTGAGCGTGTAAGCCATCGTCGGCGGCAGCAGGGTGGAGGCGCCGCGCCAGTCGCGCAGCATCTCCGCCGAGAGGCCGGCCAGCAATGGGCTGTCGGGCATGCGCGGCCAGACCTGGCGCAGGCCATATTCCTCGACCTTGAACCCGAGCCGCTGCTCGAGCACCTCAGAGGTTTGTTCGAACACGACCACTTTGAGTCCCTCGCGCACCCGCCGGAGGGCGGGGGCGGGGCCGCCCACCGTGAGCGCGCCCTTCCCGATCAGCAGGACGTCAAACCCCGAGAGGTCGGCCTCAGCGGTGACGGTGTTCACGGGGATCCCCTGGCTGGCCAGCCATTTGGCCGTCTCACCGGGCGGATCGAAGAGGGCGGTTTTCGCGGCAAGGCGCGGTGGCGCTGGACGCGGGATGACCTGCCAGGCGAAGGTATCTTCCTGGGTTTCGCCGCCGCTAAACTGGAAGCGGGCCGCCATCTGATAGTCACCGGGCGCGAGGTCAGCGGGCAGTTTGAGCTGGACGGGCACCCGCACCTGGTCCCCGGTCGGCAGGACGAGCTGCCGGCTCCCCTCAACCCGGGGGGTCAGGCCAACCGACCAGGAAGCCTGCACGGTGACACTCACGCGCGAGTTGTTGATCACGATGAGCTGCTTTTCGAGAGTTTCGCCCGGGTAGAACGTGTGGTCTTTGGCGGTAAAATGCTCCGGTTTGCCGGCGATCCAACCCAGCAGGGGCCTATTGTTGCGCAGCAAAGACTGCGCCGTGGGAGTGGCGATCCAATCCGAGCGTTCATAAGCCAGGTCGAAACGGGAGTAGGTGTGGTCGATGAAGTCGGGGCTGTAGCCCGGCCGTTGCAGGTGGTCCCAGTCCACAGGCAAATCCTGGCGGGAGTGTTGGAATCCGTCGCGCAGTTTCCAGAACCGATCATGTTCCCAGGGTGAGTTGCCCGAAAGGCCCCAGGACCGGAAGGCCCGCCAGTTGTCGGTCGTGTAAGCGGCCTGCACCGGCTGCATTTCGTCCAGCCGCGCGTCTCCCACCGGGGTGGGGTAATCCCAGCGGAACCAGCCGCGCCGGTGGCGGAACTGTTCAGCCTCCCAGCGCAGGTTACGCTTTTCCCGGTCGCCGATCCGGTAGGCGGTGTCACCAAGGAACTGGGCGTTCCATTCCGCCAGGCAATATTCCCAGGGCACGGCGGCGCTGCCGAACTCACGTTTGCCCTCGTACCAACCGCGATACATGGTCCAGTCCCAGCCAAAGGGCACTCCGTATTCGACCAGCAGCAGCGGTTTATTCCCCGCGGTAGACCAGTGTTCAAACCAGTCGTCGAGTTCCTGGATCGGCACGAAATTCAGGTAGAAATTCAGGGTGTACATCGCGCTGAGATCGCCCGAGGAGTGGTGATAGACGACGCGGGCCGGGTCCAGGCGTTTGACGATGGCTTCGCAGCGCAACGCGAGCCCGGCATTCCGGTCGGCCCACTGGTCCCGTGGGTTCTTCGCCCCGTCCATCATTTGGGGGTTGGTGTCCTCGTTGTAGCCGGTGGCATTGTGGCTCATCGAGTAAGCCACGACGGACGGGTGGGTCCCCGCCACGTGCGTGTAAAAGGCCGCGTGGGTCGCGTAGCCGTTGGTCTGGTCCGCGCGCGAGGATTTCCAATCGTAGGCGCTAAAGTGCGGCTGCGACAACGCCACCAGCATCCCGGTGTCGTCGGCGGCGCGCAGGATTTCCGCGAAGCTGAGGTGCGATCCGGGCTCGCAGCCGTAGTTGTGCGTGTACACGAAGTTGATGCCGAAGCTCTTGAGGCGCAGGAGGCTCTCCCGGGCGGCCGCGTACGTGGCGAGCGCCGCCCCCACCTGGGCGTTGTCCAGCGGCACCAGGGAGAGATACAACCGGGTGCCGTTGAGGTAGAAATCACGGCCCTCGAGCCAAAACTCACGGAACCCGAACCGGACCGGCGTCGCGGCGTCCAAGGTCGCGCCGGCCTCGTCCAGGAGCGACACCTCGGCGGTGTACTGGTTTTCGGGGGTGTGGAGGTCCCAGAGCTTGGGCGCCTTCCAGGACGCGGTGAAAGCGGTGCGGCCATTGGTGGCGGCGAGCCCGGAGAAGGCGGGACCGGTGAACTCCGCCACCGGGCGGCCCTGGTCGGTGAGCCGCGCCTTCAACTGGTAGCGCCCGTCCGGGGCGAGGCGGTCGATCTGGGTGTCGAAGGTGATTTGGCCCTGGCGAAACGAGGTGCTTATCTGGAGTTCGGTCAGCCGTGCGCCCGGCGGCTCGGCCAGGATCCAGACATCCCCGCAGAGGCCGCGCCGTTCGACCTTGCCCGGCCGTTGCCGGGCGGTGTTGGTGTCGTTGTAAGACTCCATGACCGCCTGGAGCGGCATGGCCACCACCAGCAGGCTGAGGACCTGTGTGGTGCCGGGCCGGACCACCGCGGAGAGATCGAGGTGGCCGGCGGGGAAACGCAGCTCACCCACCTGGCGGCCATCAAGGAACACCACGGCGTAAGAATTCAGGTATTCGAGTTCCAAGGTAATCCGCCGGCCGGCCCAGTGGGTGGGAACGCTGATCTGGCGTTCGTACCAGGCACTGCGGACTTCGCCCAGCCGGGTGTTCTTCCAGGCCGGATGGACATAAAGCGTCTGGTAGTCGCTCTGCAAGTAGTCCTGGACGCCGGGCCAGCAGGCGGGCACCTTGAAAAAGCCCCAAGCCGCCGCGGGCACTTCCTGGGCCTTATCCGCCGCCGGCTGCCAGCGCCAGAGCCCGTTGAGGCAGATCCGCTCGCGGGTGCCAGTGGTTTCGCGCGTGGCTTGGCCGAGGTCCCAGACCGCTTTGACGCCGGGCGGCAGGGTGACTTCCGCCGGTTCCTGTGCGTGCGTCCATCCGGTGAAGGCCAGCAGACCGAAAACAAAAGGGAGAAGGGGTTTCATTTAGTTGGCGCTTGTCAAAGTGTTGGCCACCGTGATGTTTTCCACCCGCACGTCCCTCAGGACTCCCAGATCGATTCCGCGCTCGCGCACGACGGTTTCAAAGACGTGCAGCCGCGGGTCGCCGCCCTTCACCTGGATCCGTTTGGTGCCGGCGTCGTAAGTGAAGTCGATCCACGGCTGACCATCGCGGAGCAGCTTCTGGGGTGAGGCGGGTAGCGGCGCTGACCAAGCGCCCACGGCGTCCCGTTCCCAACCGGCGATGAGATCCGCTCCGCTGAGGATGACCTGCTCGCCCGGCATGGCGCGGATGGTGAGGCCGCCGCTCCGGGGCCGGAGGGGCTCGCGATAGACGCCGCCGCGCAACACGATGGTCCCACCCGGTTCGGCAACCGCGCAGGCCTTGGCCAGGCTCGCCAATGGCACGGCCGGATAGCCCCACGCGGGATCATCGGCCGCCGCCGGATGCCGAGGATCGACGTAAAACACGTTGGGATAGTCCAAGGCGCCGATGGTGACGCCGCTTTTGCCGGCGCCGATCGCCGGGCTGCCGGGCCGCAAGCGCAGATTCCGGGCGGCTGGGTCCACGAACAGTGGGTCCTGGCCGTTGAGGTTGTGCGCGCCGGAGGCCGGCGACGTGGCGAAAGTCAGGTTGTATTCGATCACCGGGTTGGCCGGCGAGAAATCCTGGTCTCCGTGGATGACGGGACGCTCGGCGTGCGCGAGGATGTTATTGAGGATCTGCCCGTTGGTGGATTCCTTGCCCCGCAGGCCGATGGCAGCCCAGCGCACCGTCGAGATGGTGTTGTTGGCGATGGTCACGTCCGGGGTCTGGATGATGTCCGGACCCCAGCCCCCGCTCATGGTCGGGGAATTGGCCGACACGATATTGCCGCGGAAGGTCCAGTTCCGCACGCTGCCAAGATGCGGTGCGCTTTCCACCATGCACATCTGGTGAAAATCAAAACACGTGTTGTATTCAAACACCAGGTCCTGCCCGATCTCGCCGTTGGCCGTGAAGGTCTGGAGGCAGTCGACATGGGCCACGCGGATCTCGGAGGCGGTGCTGCCGTGATAATAGTTGTAACGCTCCACGCAGCCTTTGCCGAAAAACCGCGAATAATCGCAGTCGTCATACCGGTTGCCCGGCGTGAACATGAATAGCCGCTGGACTTCGTTGTTTTCCACCAGCCAGTCCTCGCCGCCCAGCATGAAACCGTATTGGCTGTGATAGACCCGGTTGTATGCCACTTGGTTGTGCGCCACCGCCGAGTAGTCTCGCGTGCTGCCGTCCGCGCTCGGAGCGCCGACCGTGCCGGCCACCCCCACCATCATGTCGTGGACGTAGTTGTCCAGCACCTCGCAATGACTCCCGCCCAGTTGCACCGCCACGACCGGCTTGGCGGCGGTGATCTCGAACCCCTCGACCCGGAGGTAACTCCCCTGGAGGTCGAAGCCGGCGACGACCACTGAGCGCCGAGGCAGGGCGCGAAAGCGGATCGGCCGGCCATCCGCACCGCTGGTCTTGACCTTGATCCGCTCCGCGTACTTTCCCGCCATGACCAGCACCGTGTCGCCCGGCTTGACCGTTTCGGCGGCCTGGCGAACGGTCTGGAAGGGGCTCTCCTCGGTTCCCGCGTTGGTGTCGGCCGAACCGGGGGCGGCCTGGTCCACGACATAGGTTGCGGCACACGCCTGCCCGGGGGCACCGGTCAGCCAAGCCAGGCAGACCAAAACCAGGCCCGCGGCGAGAATGGGTTGCTTCACAGCGGCCATCGTCGCTAACGGCGCCGATCGTTGTCCAGCCTCGATTTATGGGCCCGCGAGCCTTTACCCGCCGGGCCCCTGGGAGCGAGCGACCCGAAGCAGAGGAGAACCGCTTGACAACCGCACACTGAAGCCCCTAAATGCGCCCATAACCAAAATGACGCGCCGCTGGTTTCGAACCCTTAATCTGCTGCTGCTGGCCTGCCTGCCGCTCGCCGCGGCGGAGGCGCCGCAGTTCGAAGGGAAGTTCTTCCGCGGGCAAGGCGACACCGATTATCTGCGCCTGCTGGATACGGCCCGCCGCATGTTCGGACCGGACCCGGAGATTCAAAACCTGGCCATGCTCTACATGCCGAGTTGGAACGGCCTGGTCGAGGGGCCAACCTGGGATGCCTGGTGGATCCAGAACAGCTACGGGCCGACCTATTGTTTGCTTCCGTTCCTGGAGGAGCCATTCGCCACCTTCCTGCAAAACTCGCAGGATTTGTGGTTCGATCAGATGGGCGACGGCAAGCGGGTGGGGGCGGAACCGCCGTTAAATTGGGTGGGCCCGGATGGCTGCCTGTGCGATGCGGCCCGGCCCGGCTGGATTGTCTATCGCCAGGGAGATGGGCGAACGGCGATCCATGATTGGGGGATGGAGTTCACCGCGGCCGGCCTGCTGATGCAGTCCGAGTTGCTGCTGATCCGCCATGACCCGACCGCTGCTCTTCGGTACCTGCCGAAGCTGGAACGCTGCGCCAACTTCATCGAGACGCGCCGCGACCCCACAAACAACCTATTCCTCGCCGGTCCGGCCGGCAACCTGCTTGCCCCTAGCTTCGCCGGCTGGAAAAAGCCCGACGGCGCCTACGGCAAGGCCTATCTGGCCGGTCTCTCGATCACCTACCTCGCCGCGCTGGATCGGTTGATCGAGGTGGAGAAACTGGCGGGCCGCCTCGGAGCAGCGCGGAAGCAGACCGCGCGCCGCGCCGCCGCCCGGCGGGGCCTGGCGCTATTGGTCACTGACGAGGGGTATTTCATTAACTCGCTCGATCCGGACGGCACCCGGCATGGCGTCTTCGGCGCGGCCAAGCACGGTTATTTTGAGACCTCGCCCAACCAGGACGCTATCGCCTTCCGGGTGGTGGACGAAGCGCAGGCGGAACGCATTTACCGCAAGATCGCCTCGATTCCCGGGCTGCGCCCGCACCAGTTTATTCTGCCCAACTATCCATCCTACGATGACATGTATGAGGCGCCGCAAGGTCTCTGGGCGTTCGGCACCTGGGTCAACGGCGGGCATTGGTCCACCTGCGAGGCGCGCATGATGCTCAGTTATTACCGGTTGGGCCAATTCGAGGATGCGCGCCGGTCCATGGGCCAGTTGCTTACCTTTGCGGAGCGTTTTCGGATGGACAATCCGCTGGTGAAATTCGGCAGCGAGGTCTATCAACCGAGCCAACCGGTCAATCTCACCTACGATGCCTTCGGGCCGCCCGCCGGGTTTGTTTGTGCGCGGCCTGTTCGAGTACCTGTACCACGCGGACACGCTCACCCTGTTGCCGCACCTCCCGTCCGGCCTGACGCGGATCGAGCAGCGGTTTCCCGTCCGGTTTGGCACCAAGAACCTTTATCTGGCGACCGTTGGAACCGGGCCGATCACCAGCGTGACGGTAAATGGGCAGGCATGGCAGTCCTTTGACCGGGCGGCCATCACTCTGCCCTACGACCAGCTTCCGGATACGGCGGCGATCGAGGTGGTGCTCGGAAGCGCTCGGCCGCTGGGGTTCTTGGCGCCCCCGCCCGATCGTGCGCCTGAGCCAGTCCCCGCGAATGACGCCGTCTGGCAGGCCCTCCGGAAGCCCAACCTGACCGTCAACCGGCTGCCCTTGCGCATCGGCGCGGATAGCAACGGTGAGAACCGCTTCGTGGGCGAGTTGGCCCGGGTACGCATTTTTCATCGGGCTTTGAGCGAGGAGGAGATCGCGGCCCTGCAGCGCCACGAGGCCGGCACACTGGCAAGTGATCCCTCGCTCGTCGCGGATTGGTCTTTCGAGGACCCGGAGCTCGGTGCGTATGTTTCCCGGGTGGGTCAGCACTTGCGAGCGAAGACCGTGGGGAAAGTCGAGGCCGCCGGCGGTTCCCACGGCAAGGCGATTCGCCTCGATGGTTCCGGCTATCTTGAAGTTCCAGATGATCCCGCGTTGGACTTCACCGAGGCTTGCACGATCGTGGCGCTGATTTGTCCGCGGGATCTGCCGGCGGGTGGGGCGCGGTTGGTCGATAAATCGGAGGTCGGCACCTCGAACGGGTTCCTGCTCGATACCCATCCGGGAAACTCGTTGCGCCTGATCACCCAGGCCGGCGTGCTCACTCACCCGGTCAAACTCGCCGCGGGCGAGTGGGTGGAGGTGGCGGGCACACTCGCGCCGGATGGCCGGCTCGTCCTCTATGCGCACGGCAAACGGGTGGCCGGGCAGGCGCCGCCCGCCAGACCCGATCACCAGCCACTGCTGGACCGGGCCGAGCGCCTGCGCCGGTTTCACGGCCTGCTCTGCGAGAACGGCCTGGCTGACTCCTATGAAGCGGCCCATGCCCGCCTGGCGATCGACACCCTCGCCAGCGCCCACCGGCGATTGACCTTGCTGGCCGAAGGAAAACTGAAACCGCTGTCCGACCCGGTTTCCCGGGCTGCGGCCGATCAGTTGTACCCCGAGGCCGCACGCAAGCTTGCCGAGGGATTAGTAAAGGTCCTGGAGAGTTACGGGGCCACCGCCGAGCCGCCGCAAAAACGGATCGCCGAACTCTGGCGAAAGAGCAGGTAGACCGACCCAGGAAGTGGCGGGTGTCCCCAGCAGGAACCATCCTCCGCTCGCGACGCGGTTGGCTCGGGACGTTTCCTTGTCCGAGCAACTGGCTGCCATCGAAAACCAATTGTCTACATGAGAAGATGACTCCAATGACTTGCCACTAAACGCATTTTGCCTTCGATAAATCTCGGTAAGTTCTGACACAGCAAGGATGTAACCCTGTTTTATGTCTTCATATGTAGCCATACATTGTTAAGTATGGTATT
>TBL_comb47_HYPODRAFT_10006053_pt1 | contig 13218 bp, 11 predicted proteins | sample TroBogypolimnion_40_FD_10682 | JGI IMG/M metagenome (IMG submission 10682)
CCACCCAACCCACCCAACCCTTCCTGGGCCCCTTGATCGATACCCACCATCACTTTTATCCACCCGAGTACTTGAAGGCTTGGATGGATTATGAAAACCAACGCAAGATTCCCCATTTTCCACAGGTCGAAAACTGGACGATGGCCTCTGCTTTCAAGCAGATGGACCAAGCGGGGGTGAGCAAAGCGATTTTGTCCTTGGCCTCAACCCCTGGACTTTGGTTTGATTTGCCAGTCCCTGAGATCAACAAAATGGTCAAACTGGTCAATGACTATGGTGCGCGCATGGTCAAAGAGAACCCCAAGCGTTTGGGGCTCTTTGCCGCCTTGACCATGCTCGATGTGCCCAGCACGTTAAAGGAAATTGAGTATGCCTTTGATGTCTTGGGCGCTGACGGGGTGGGGCTGCAAACCAACTATGGCGACAAGTGGCCTGGACATCCTGACTTTGCACCGATTTTTGCAGAACTCAACCGCAGAAAAGCCGTGGTCTATTTCCATCCCTTGGTCGCGGCTTGCTGTGGACGGCTCAACACCGGCACCTTTGGGGGAGTGATTGAAGTGCCTCACGACACGACGCGTGCAGTGGTGAACTTGTTGCTCACTGGGAGTTTTGTCAAATTGCGTGACATCAAGTGGATCTTCTCGCATGCGGGTGGCACCATTCCGATGCTTGCCGGTCGGATCAATTACTTCCATGGAACGGCCAAAAACGTCGCTGATTTTGCCCCCAATGGCATTGAAGCGGAATTCAAGCGCTTGTACTACGACACGGCCAATGCGACCCATCCTGCGACCATGGCCGCGTTGATGAAACTCGTGCCCAGCTCCCAAGTCCTCTACGGCAGCGACTACCCTTATGTGGCCATGGATACCCAAGCCAAGGCTTTGACGCAATTGGGACTGAGCGCAGAGATCGTTGAACAAATTCGCCACGCAAACGCAGAACACGTGCTGGCGAACCACTAAAGATGTGATACCGCTTGGGCTACCTTGGCCCAATCCAGCCCAATCCAGTCTTTAGGATCTCTTAAAAGAGTTGTAAACCATTTTCGTGAAATTCTCAGCCATTTTGGGATTGTCCGCCCAGGTGGCATCGAGGTCGGCCAAAGGTTTCTAGGCCAGCACCTCGGCCTCGGTCGAGCCGTCGTTGTAGAGTTTCTCGATGCGCGTTCTGGCGGTCGTGAGCATGAAGAAATGCTGATGTGGTCGGCGCGATCAATATTTTAGAGCGCGGGCAGCGCTTGTTGGCCTGTGCAGAGGAAGGCTCTGGCCGGGGTCGTAAGACCACGACGAAACCAGCCTCAGTGAAGCAAGAACCCACTGAAGTGACTAAGCATGAGGTTTCTCATGCGCAGCACCGTAGGAATCCCGGTCTCTTCAGGGCCGGGAGGATGTCCAAAAGGTTTGGTTGGCGCGCTCCATACCGCGCACGTCGCCTCCATTGGCAAAGTCGATGGTTTGGTACTTCTTGTTGTTGTTAAAGACATCTCCGGTGCAAAGCACATTGGCGTCGGCAAAGTAAACATAGGTGTCCCCGTCCGTGTAGGCGTTGTAGACATGCGTCAAGACCGCTTTTCTGCCGCCAACTTCCACGGTTTTGCTCCCGCCGTCATACGTTTTTGTCGGCAGGTTTTTTTGCGGCAAGGATTATTTGCAATTGTCCTGGTGATAGCAGGTCAACAGCGTCAAGACAGATTGGTAGCAGTGGGCGTTGGGATTGTCACGGGTGGACAAGCCCTCCAAAGCCTTCGCAGCATCGTTCAAATATTTCTCTGCATTGAGGTCTGGACCGACAAGCGACATTTTGCTTTTGTCCAAGGCGCTCGCTTTCAGTAAGCTTTGGTGGGCCTGCGCACCATTGTGCACCGCCTTCGAGTTGGTGCAATCGAGGGCGTCGGTGAAGAGCATCTTCATGCTGAGGTTCTCATAGGCCATAGAAGGCAGGGCCATCAAAGCTGTGACACTGAAGAAAACAAGGCGTTTCGGTGTCTTCATGCCTGAGTCAAAAATGCTTTTTTTTAAAACGCTGCCAAGTTGGCCTCGGGTGTGTCGTTGAGCGTGGTTCTTCTCAGCTCACGGCGCTCGCTCAAGTTGTAGCGACGGCCCCGGTGCAAGGTGCTGCGGTTGTCCCACATGAGCATGTCACCCACACGCCACCGATGGGTGTAGACGAAGGGCGCTTGGGTTGCATGCTCGAGCAAGTCAAGCAAGAAGATGCGCGCCTCGGCCACGGGCCAATCGATGATGCGGTGTGCATGCACCCCGACAAAGAGGAGCTTTCTGCCAGATCCTGGGTGGGTTTGAACCAAGGGCCAGATGGCCGGTGCAATGGCTTTCTTTTGCTCATCGGTGTAGGCGTCGTCTCCAAGCAATTGACGCGTGTGCAGTGCGTAGTGTTCGGCTGACAAGCCCTCGACCTCACGCTGGAGCTCAGGAGAGAGGGCATCATAGGCCGCTCTCAAATCGGTGAACTCGGTGTTACCGCCTTCAGCCGGAATGATCAAGGCGTGGAGCATGGAGTAGGCCGCCTTGGGCGACATAAATGAGCTGTCGGAGTGCCAGAGTTGATTGGCAAAACTCGATAAATTTTTGGGGGAGTCGCGTTGGTTGACTTGGCCATGAAGGTCGACATTGGAGATGTCGATGAGTCGCTCGTCGCTCAGGCGCTCTTTGCGTTTGAACACCCGCTTGAGTCCAATGTCCAAGGGGCCAAAGGATTCAGAAAACGCGATTTGCTCGTCTCCACTCAAATGTAGGCCGCGCCAGACCAAGACGCCATACTCGTTCATGGCAGCATTGATGGCTTTGCGGTCTTGGTCTTTGAGGGGTTGGGTCAAATCCACCCCGCTGGCTTGGGCCACAAACAAGGGGTGCAGGGGTTTGAGTTCTAACGTCATGGTTTGCTTTCGCCGCGGGGGGGTATCTATAGGGTGTCGCTGTCGTGTCTAATCTGCCGTGATTTTGGATTCGATCACGACTTTGGACCATTTTTTCATTTCAGCGAGTAAAAAAGCATTGAACTCTTCGGGCTTGGAGGCAACGATGTCCATGGCAAACTCATCGCTTCTTTTTTGCAGATCGGGCATGGTCATGACCTTGGCGATATCACTTTGAATTTTTTGCACAATAGCGATCGGCGTGCCCTTGGGGGCGATGAAGCCGAGCAAGGCATTCACATTGAATCCTGGTACCACCTCTTGCACAAGGGGGTAGTTGTAACCCTTCAGTTTTTTGTCACCCAAGGTTGCAATCACCTTCATTTTGCCAGCCTTCACGTAAGGCATCACCGACAAGAAAGGATCCACCACCACGTCCAGGCGACCGCCCAACAACTCACCATGGGCTTGTGCACTGCCTTTGTAGGGGATGTGGGCGATTTGAAAACTGGCGGTTTTTTTCAGCAACTCGGTGCCCAAGTGGGTGGTGCTGCCCGTTCCAGGTGTGCCGTAGCTCAGCTTGTCGGGATTTTTCTTGGCATAAGCAATCATCTCGGCCAAGGTATCAAACGGGGCATTGGGTTGGGCAACGATGGCGAGTTGCAAATTGGCCACCAAAGTAATGGGCTCGATGTCCTTGATCGAGTCGTAGGGCAGGGCTTTGTACAAAGAGGGATTGACCGCGAAGGCCGAGTTGATCATGCCGATGGTGTAGCCGTCAGGGCTGGACTTGGCCACATAGTCCACGCCAATGACCGTGCCTGCGCCAGCTTTGTAGTCAATGATCACGGGCTGCCCCCAGATCTCTTGCAGCTTCATGCCGATCAGGCGCCCCAAAGTGTCGGTGGGACCGCCGGGAGGGAAAGGCACGATCATTTTGACAGGTGAGTGGGGGAAGTCCAAGGCGGGCGCCGCAAAAGAGCAGAGCGTGTGAAGCGCCAGCACCCAACCCAGCACCCAATGGGGCAAGAGGCGTGTGGCTTGTTGAACGTTGATGTGCATCGGTGGTGGAATTGTCTGTGGGGATGACACCCTTGAGCGGCGCCAAGGGCAGGGATGGGTTGAGGGGAGTACAGCGCCATCCCAAATCGAGGCTTTTGAAGGGTTCAGGGTGATTATCTTGGACTTTTTCAAGAATTTAAAACCAGGAGGGTCCTCCAGGACTAGGGTTAACCTTGTGAATTAGGGATTTTACTATCGCTCGATTCTATCCAGTGCTTAAAGTGGCTACATCGCTCACCGTCCTTGGTGGCCCTCGATCTTAATTCAAGCAGGAGTTTTTCATGAGTCTAGACAACAGTGCCCCCTTTGCGCAAGACGGGACCGAGCGCAGAAGCTTTTTAAAATCGGCGGGCTTGATTGCCTCGGTCGCGGGTGTGGGTGCAGGGTCCAACGTCGCCATGGCGCAAGCGGCGGACAAGAGCACTTCAGGCGCCATGATGACCGCTCACGCAGAGCACTTGGCGGGTCCCAAGCACGAAGGCCCCATGACACGGCGCTGGATCGAGCAGCGATGGGTGCTCGACAACATCATCCGCGCCAATGGCATCGATTGGGATCAGCCCCGTTCCATTCTCTACAACGGGCCTTGTGGACCCGAGTCCAATTCTGATTTTGCTGCGGTGCGCGCCAGAGTGACTAAATACGCCGACATCAATCCCGCTTTTGAAGCGCAGGCCAAACGGCGCGAAGTCCTGGGCAAAGAAAGTGAGCTTGAAGGCGACTGGATCGCAGCACGCCAACATTACTACATCGCCGCGGTGCACTGGGCGGCTTCCCAGTGGACCTTCGACACCAACAGCGAGCACAACGTCAAAAACAATGAACGAAAGCGCGCTTGCTATTTAAAGTACGCGCAATACGCCGAGCACAAAGTGGTGGCGGCTTGGGTACCTCTGCCGAATGGTCAAAAGTTGGCCGGGTGGTTTCATGTGCCCAAGCATGCCGCAGCGGGCAAGGTGCCTTGCATCATTGCCATTCCTGGTATGGATGGTTTCAAGGAAACGGGGATCGCACTTTATGGCGATCGCTACATGGAGCGCGGCATTGCCGTCTTGGTGCTGGAAGGGCCAGGTCAGTATGAAAGCGCGGTCCTTGGGGTGCATGTCAGTATGCAAGCCTGGAAGGAGACGGGACGTGCGGCCATGGCGTGGCTGGCACAGCAGCCCGAGGTTGACCTCGAGCGGGTCGGGATCACCGGGTCTTCTTTTGGATCTTTCTTTGCCACCATCGCCGCTGCTTATGAGCCCCGTATCAAAGCGGTGGCGGTGGGGTCGACCTGTTTGGAGCCTGGCTGCCACACCATTTTTGAAGAAGCGTCGCCCACATTCAAGATGCGCTTCATGTACATGTCCGGCATGACCGATGAAAAGGAGTTTGATCAGTTCAGGCAAACGCTCACCTGGGTGGGCCATGCCGACAAAATCAAGGTGCCTTATCTCTGTGTGGCGGGAGGCTCCGATGAGCTCAGCCCCATGATCTTTACCGAGCGTTTGATGAAGACGCTGCCAGGGCCCAAACAGCTCATGGTCTACCAAGACTCGAGGCATTCGGTGGGTCTTGTGCCCAGTGCCAATTTGGGGCCCAACCCAGGGGGCTACACCGCGCAGTGGATGTTGGCCAGGCTGAGCGGCAAGCCCATGACCAGCAGTGAGCGATGGTTCATCGATGCGAGTGGGCGGATTGAAAAAACCGACATGGCCGCTTACTTGAAAACAGTGGACCTGGCCTGAGTCGATCATCCTTGAAGGCGCGCAAGGGCCAAGGCGAAATGCACCCCTGGGGGCCCTATTTTAGTAAGCGGGGTCTTTGTGCGCCGCTCGAATGGCATCGATCGCGTCAAGCGTTCCTGGGGTCAGTGTTGTGCCCCAAGCGTCACAGTTTTCATCGAGTTGCGCCACCGTGGTGACCCCAATGATGGTGCTGGTGACTTGCCACTTGGTGTAACAAAACGCCAAAGCCATTTGGGTGGGCGTCAAACCTTGGTCCCTTGCCAGTGCGTTGTAAAGCCTCGCGGCGACCCATGCAGACTCGCGACCCCACCGCTGCTTGCGAACCGATTCGAATTTGGCAATGCGAGCATTTTGCGGTGCGGTGGGTCCAACCGTCCCTGATGCGTCATATTTTCCGGTGAGCAGTCCAAAGGCCAAGGGGGAATAAGCGAGCAGGGCCACTTGGTAGTGGTGAAGACTCTCGTCGAGCGCATTCTCCACCAAGCGGTTGACCAAGCAGTAAGGGTTTTGCACGCTCGCCACTTTGGGCAATCCATGCTGCTCTGACAATTTGATGAACTCACCCAGTCCATAGGGCGTTTCATTGGAAAGACCCACAGCGCGCACTTTGCCAGCCTTGACCAATTTGCCCAAGCCCTCGAGCTGCTCGTGAATGGAGGCAGCGCAGGCGTCAAGCATCTTCGGGTCAAAGTCCCGAATGCCAAAGGCTGGGACATGGCGCACGGGCCAGTGAATTTGGTACAAATCAATGCAGTCGATGTTCAGGCGCTTTAAGCTCCCGTGGCAAGCCTCTTCAATGTCCCCGGCCGTCAGGTTGGGACTGCCACCGCGCACCCAGGGCATGCCGCGAGAGGGGCCCGCGACTTTGGTGGCAATGAGGATTTTGTCGCGTTGGCTCGGCTTGGCGTGCAGCCAGTGGCCGATGATTTTTTCGGTGAGGTTGAAGGTCTCGGCCTTTGGCGGCACCGAATACATCTCCGCCGTGTCGATGAAGTTGATCCCTCGCTCGATGGCGTGGTCCAAAATCGCGTGCGAGTCGGCTTCGCTCACCTGTTCACCAAAGGTCATGGTGCCCAAACAAATGGGGGAGACTTGGAGGTCAGAGCTGCCGAGTTGAACTGTTTTCATGGGGGTCTTATGTTGAATGCCAAAGGGCTAACCATGACCCCTGGGTCATGGCGCGCAAAAACACACTTTAGCAGACCGCTGTGAGCGACAATCTCTAGGGCGTTCAAAGACAGTTGCGTTCGCAGGCCTTTTTATCGGTGAACGGGTAAATCACTCGGCTTTGACGTTGGCGGCAGAGATCACCTTGGCCCATTTGACGATTTCGTCACCCAGGAATTTACCCGCTTCTTCAGGTGAGCTGCCCACGGATTCGATCCCCAGGTTTTCAAATCTGGCGAGCATCTCACTGCTCTTGACCGCTTTGGCCACTTCCACGGACATTTTGTTCACGATGTCTTTGGGTGTACCAGCAGGGGCCAAGAAAAGCACCCAGGTCGAACCATCAATCGCCGGTCCACCCGCCTCGGTGATGGTGGGCACTTCCAAGGTGCCGGGAACTCGCTTGGCAGAAAACACCGCCAAGGCTTTGATTTTTCCAGCACGCACTTGGGGCATCAACGCACTCGGTGTGTCGGTCAAAATTTGGATGCTGCCAGACATCAAATCGCTCAAGGCTGGGGCCGTGCCCTTGTAGGGCACATGCACCATGTCGATGCCACTGACTTGTTTCAAGAGTTCTTGGGTCAAGTGCGCTGCAGCCCCCACGCCAGAAGACCCAAAGGAGAGTTTTCCTGGGTTGGCCTTGGCATAAGCAATGAGGTCTTTGACATCTTTCACGGGCAAGTCGTTGTTCACGGTCATGAGCAAGGGGGCAATGCCCACCAAGGAGACCGGCGCAAAACTCTTCACCACATCAAAGGGCAGTCGGCCCGAATAGAGAGTCGCATTGGCCGCATGCGCCCCAATGACGGTCAAAAAGGTGTAGCCGTCGGGGTTGGCTCGCGCCACCACATCGGCACCCAAGATGGAGTTGGCACCGGGCTTGTTGTCAATGACGATCGTCCAAGCGCTTTGCTCTTGCACCTTTTGTACAACCATGCGTGTTGCGCTATCGGTGATGCCCCCAGGTGGGTAAGGGATGACCCATTTGATTGGGCGGATAGGCCAACTTTGGGCGAAAGAGTGGTGCCCCCAAGCGAGCAAGACCAGCAAAGTCACAAAATGAAGAATGAATTTTTGAAACATAAATAACCTTTTGAGGGTGGTCTTCATTTGCAAAGCTTACAGACAATGCTCATGCGGCTTTTAACATTTGAAGAAAAGCGATCAACTGGCCGTGTTCAATTAAACAAGATGGAGGGCGCTTCACCCCATTGTCCTGTCTTGTGCACGTTTTCTGATAGGTATATATCCTTAATGCTAGGAGCACTTGAGCGGGGAAAATTGTGGGTCTTGTTCGTGTGCCAAGCCTTGGGATAAACTCTTAAATTCTGAGGGCCCTCTAGGGCGGCTTTAGTCTCCTCGGGACTTGATGTGCAAGCCCGCCGCCCACGCTGGGCGACTTGAAATTAGAAGAAAGACCTCTATGCGACAGATCAATGGACACTGGGTTTTGTGCTTTTGGGTATTGGCCTGCGTGGCCGTGCCAACCCACGCCAATCCCTTGGTATTCACCAGCAACGAAGGCAGTCAATCGATTTCGGTCATCGACGGGGTCAAAGACGAAGTCGTGACCACGATTCAAGACGTGGGCAAACCAAGGGGCTTGACCCTTTGCGCCCATGACCCGAACTTGTACGTCGCCGATCAAAAAAACGAACAACTCTTGGTCATCGATGTGGGCACACTTCAGGTGAAGAACCGAATTGGACTTGGCCGCTCACCCGAGGGCGCCTATTGCTCCCCTGATGGTCATTGGGTGGCTGTGGCGAACGAGGAGAGCAACGCCATCAGCTTCATTTCCACCCAAGAGGCGAAGCTCTTGTTCTCCGTGGCGGTCAAAGGCAAAAACCCAGAACACGCCGTCTTCTCGCCCGATGGACAATGGATGCTGGTCTCCGCTGAGGAGTCGGATCGGGTGGATCTCATTGACCTCAAGGCCAAAGCGCAAGTCGACTCCATTGTGGTGGGTGAGCGCCCCCGCGGCATTGCCTTCACGCCCAATGGCGAGATGGCCTTCGTGGGCGTTGAGAGTGAGAGCATGCTCGTGGTGATTGACATGAAGGCGCGCAAAGTTCTGCAAAAGCTGAAAGTGGGCAATCGCACCAATGGAGTTCTCATGCACCCGAGTGGCAAAGTTTTGTTTGTCACCAATGGTGGAGACGCCAACGTGGCGGTGGTGGACACCAATACGCTGGAAGTCTTGGCCCGCATTGCGGTGGGTCAGCGACCTTGGAATATGTCCATCAACCGTGATGGCAGCAAACTCTATGTGGCTGCTGGGCGCAGCAACGCCGTTACGGTGATCGATGCCGTCCACTACACCCTTATCAAATCCATCCCCGTGGGTCTCTTACCTTGGGGCACCGCTGCGAATTAGAGCGCAAGAATGACATGAACAACGACTCCAAATACCATAACATCTCTATTTTCTTGCATTGGATGGTGGGCTTGGCAGTCCTCGCCCAATTGTCTCTGGGCTTTTGGATGGAGGGTGTGCCCAAGGCGCCACCGGGACTGAGGGCTGGGTGGTTTAATTTTCACAAATCGACAGGTATGATTTTGGCGATCTTGATTTTGTGCCGCGTGGTTTGGCGCTTGACCCACCGGCCACCCGAATTGCCCGATGTTTTAACGCCATTGAAAAAAACGCTGGCCCAATGGAACCACAGGCTGCTTTATGCCTGCATGCTCATCATGCCGTTGAGTGGTTTTTTGGGGTCAAGCTTCACGCCTTACCCCATCAAATTCTTTGGCACTCCTTTACCCCGGTTTTGGGGGCCGATGCCAGAGATGAAAGAATTCTTGGCGGTGGTGCATGCGAGCACCGCGTTGGGGATTGTCGGTATTGTGGTGATCCACATTGTGGCCGCTCTAGCCCATGCATACCAAAAAGACGGCGTGGCGCAAAGGATGTGGTTTTCTTTTCAACCCAAGGCGCCAACACCACTTGAAAACACGCCTTGAGCCCATTTTTTCTTCAAACGCATCCACCATTGCATTGATATCCTTTTAATTTTCCCATCCACCAGGCTCTAGCCCATGAATTTGAATTTCTTTCTCACACCCGCCCGAGCCGATCGTCTCCAACAGCACCGGTTGCGCCAAGACTTCAAGCACACTGCCTTGCTGCTTGTTTGGGGTTTGACTGCGCTGGTCTTGCACGCCCAAGATATCCCCAACAAGCCCATCACCATGGTGGTGGGCTTTGCAGCTGGTGGAGGTTCGGACACGGCAGCGCGCTTGATTGCTAAAAAACTCAGCGAAAATTTAGACCGCTCGGTGTTGGTGGACAACAGGCCAGGTGCTGGAGGCAACATTGCCCATCAAGCCATTGCTCGCGGCGAGTCCGATGGTTCGGTCATTTTGCTCGGCTCCATTGGTCCTTTGTCGATTGCCCCGCACATGATGAAAGTGGGCTACGACCCGCAAAAGGACTTGGCGCCCATCACCATGGGTCTGCTTTTTCCAAACGTTTTGGTGGTGAGCCCAAGCCTGGGTGTTAAAACCTTGGCGCAATACATTGCCTTGGCCAAGGCCAAACCCGGTGTCCTCAATTACGCCTCCACAGGTTCGGGTTCGGCCTCGCACTTGGCTGGTGAGCTCTTTAACCAGGAAGCGGGCATTGACATCACGCACATTCCCTACAAAGGCGGTGCGCCCGCTTTGACCGATTTGTTGGGGGGACGTGTTGCCGCTTACTTTTCAACACCTTCCTCGGCGGCGCCTTATATTGAAAGCGACAAGGTGATTCCCTTGGCGAGCACTGGCCTCACGCGCTCCCCTGCTTTGCCCAATCTCCCAACGGTTGCTGAGTCGGGTTTCAAAGGCTTCAATGCCGTGAATTGGTATGCGTTTGTGGGTTCGGCGCAAATGAACCCGAAGGTGCTTCAGCGTTGGAACACAGAGATTGTGCGTGTCTTGCAATCCCCCGATGTGAAAGAAAATTTGATCAAACACGGCTTGACGCCCGAGCCGAGTACTCGCGAAGAGCTCGCCCGCTTCATCGAAAGCGAGTCAAAGAAATGGGGGCAATTGATCCGAGAGAGAAAAATTGTTGCCGACTGATGGCGCAAAGTGCGCCACTACAAGTTTCTGCTGAGCTTTATGCCGAGCACCCAGTTGCGCGGCAAGCCGGGCTCAAAATACCCAAAGCTCGACGAGTTGACAATGACCGAGCCCACATAGGACTTGTTGGTCAAGTTGTTGACCGACACGAAGGCTTGAATGCTGTTCGATCCCACGTCAAAGCGCTCGTGGACTTTAAGGTCCATCGTGGCGTAGCCACTCGCATAGGCATTGTTGGTGGTGGTCGTGGTGTTGCCGTCATTGCCCCATAGGCAAGACCTCCCACTCAAATCAAGTTCGACCTCGGTGCCACTGGGCGACTGGGTGGTTTTTTGAGAATACCCTTTTTCTGACCAGGCCAGTGAGGTGTAGAGTGTCTGGTTGGGAACAGCGGGCATGGCGTTGCCAGTACTGATGAGGCCAGCACTTGAGGTGAAGTTGCTGTTGTACTGGGCTTTGATGAGGGTGAGCGATGCTTGCGCCTTGAGGTGCGCATGGGACAAATCCTTCATCGCAAGCTCAAAGCCTTGCCGGCTGGTTTGGCCGACGTTTTGGTAGACGCTTTTTCCAGACGAATTCACAGTGGCCACTATGTCGTTGCTGGTGTTGATGTAAAACGCCGCGGCGTTGAACGATTGACGGGGTGAGGGCATCCATTTTGTGCCCAGCTCGTAGTTGTGACTTTGAGCGGCTTTCAATCCAGCATTGAAGTTGGCCACCACGCTGGAGCCCGCCACCGAATAAGCGGTCTCGGCCGTGGTGGGGGTTTCAAATCCAAGACCGGCATTGCCATAGACATTCAAGTCATCCGCCAAGTGCCAGGTGAGTCCCACCACGGGCGTGGTGTTGGTAAAGGTGGACGCACCCCCATAGGCGGCAGTGAGGAGGTTGGTGTTGCTGATTTGAACCTGGTCTCGACGCGCTCCAGCGGTGAGCGTCCAGTCGTCATGGAGCAAAATGTTGGCTTGCGCAAAGAAGTCGTTGTTGGTGGCCACATTTTTGATGGTCGTGGGTGCTGGCGTTATGACGCCATAACTGGTGGACCCCGACTGGCGGTTTTCGTTGGCGCTGTCGTAATCAAAACCCATCGTCCAGTTCCAAGGCACCGTGCCGCTTGTGTCTTTGCCGGTCAGTTGCAGGCCAATGCCGTTATAGCTGCGTTGCAGCCCCACAAAGGTGCCGCTTTGGGGTGCTGTGGTGCTCGAAGAGGCCTGGGTTTGGGTGTTTCCTCGGTTGCCAACGTAAAGGCGAGCTTGAAATCGCAAATTCGGGCTCAAGGTTTGCTGCAGCACCAAACCCATTTGGTTTTGTGTGATGCTTTTTTGCGTTTGGTCAAGAAGCGCATTGCTGCCCGCTTGTTGCGGGTTGGTCTTGAGTTGCGCTTGCGTGAGTCCCAAGGGGTCTTGGGCATTGGGCATGTTGAACGAATTGAGGACCAATTTCCAACGGGTGTCCACTTGGGGGTCGTAGGTGATGACGCTATTGAGTTGATTTCTCTCCGCGCCACTGTTTTGTCGGTAACCGTTGATCTTGAAGGTGCTCAGATCGGCCACGACCCCGACCTTGTTCAACCTCTCGCTGGCTTGCCAGTCGGTGCGCACCATGCCAAAAGAACCCCCATAGGTTTGGATGGAGCCTTCGGGTGTTGTTCCAGCCTCGCGGGAGTGGGTTTGGATCACACCGCCAGAAGAATTGCCATAAAGCTGCGCCAAGGGGCCACTCAAGACTTCGAGTTGCCCCACAGAGGGCAAGCTGATGGAAGACGCCTGGCCTTGGCCGTCGGGTGTGGTCAAGGGGATGTCGTCGGCAATGAGCCGGATGCCCCTCAGACCAAAGGCTGTGCGAGAACCAAAGCCGCGGATGGAGATTTGCACGTCCTGGGCATAGTTGTTGCGGTTCAAAGAGACGACGCCCGGCGCCAAGCTCAAGGCGTCGGAGAGATTGACCTGATTGCCGGTGTTGGCGATGAAGTTTTGATCGACGAGGTATGTCGCGGCCGGTGTGTCGAACTGTTTGACTTGGAGTCGACCCGCTGTGACTTCCACCGCAGGCAAAGTGGCCCCTTCTTGGCCCAGGCAAAGCAGGGGAGTCAGCAGGGTGCTGGCCAAATAAAGCAGCGTGAGCGCTGGTTTAAAGCGCAAAGGCGGCGTGCACAAACGTGAGGTCATGGTGGGTTTTGAGACAAGTAAGGATTGGAACTCCGCTCAAGAGTCTATTTTAGTGTTCGTCAAGGTTCGATGCTGAATGCCAAAAACACATTGCCGGGGATGATGCCCGAGTGGTGGGAGTAGCCTGAGTTGGTAAAGACCATGG
>TBL_comb47_HYPODRAFT_10006054_pt1 | contig 13217 bp, 7 predicted proteins | sample TroBogypolimnion_40_FD_10682 | JGI IMG/M metagenome (IMG submission 10682)
CCGTGTTCCAATACACACACGCCGTTGAGCCCGACGGCGAGACCGCAGCCCGCGTGATCCTTGCCGCCGAAAGTATCGCCGTGCGGAGGCGGGAGCACTTCGTTGCGCGGCTCCTTGATGCGCACAACGCCGGTGTTCGCTTCGCGCGTCAGCGCAGTGTCGGCGTCCGGTTTGGCCCAGATTGCAAACGCGAAATTGTCCGGACTGTCAAAATTGTTCGCTCCGTCATGCTCCGCCAAATCCTGCTGTGTGAATTTCGTGCCGAGAATTTCCGTTCCGTTGCGCGTGACGGAGACAATTTGCGGCGCGTTCGGCGTCAGCTTCTCGCGAAACACGACAAAAACCGAGCCTGCCGGTGCCAGTGACAGTGGCATGTGCAGCGAGCCTTCCGATTGTTCGTAAACGGCTGGCCTTTCGATTCGCCCGGAATCCGGCCACCAGAGTTCGGGCACGCGTCCGTTAGCACGGAACGCGACCGAAGTTGCCACAGTTTCATTTTGCGGGTTCGCCACGAAGTAAATATCTGTATCCCCCGTGCGGCGATGTTTGAACCGAAGTTTCGTTGCTGCCTCAAAATCCGGTTTGGAGTCGAGCGCAGCCAGAATTTCATCCAGACTTTTGCCCCAGACAACGCGGCCTTTGCCGAGATGATGTTCTCCGGATGGATTCGCCGTAGTTTCTCCCCAGACATCTCGCGCCAGTTGCTTCACCTGCTCGTCGCATTTCGGAAAATTTTCCATGCTCGGCGAGCGCTCCGGCGGACGACCAACCACGGTCGCGCCGGCTTTGATCAAATCGCGTATTTTGCGCAGAACTTCCGGCCGCATCGTCGGCAGTTCCGGCAGCACCAGCACGCGGTAGGTCATGCCGCTGGGAAGCGTAAGCACTCCGTTCTTCACCGTCAGATTTTTCTCAATGACCTCCGCGTTGATAAAATCAAAGTCGCGACCGGACGGCAGTTCCGGTCGGCGGAGGCCCGTCATTTTCGGCGTGTCTTCACCGATGTAATATGCGACATCCGCCACCGGTTGACCAGCCTGCAACATCACGCTGCATCGGCGCAGGTAATCTATCCAAGCCTTGCTTTGCTCGAACCAGGTGTTGTGCCGGTTGAACTCGGTGCCGAACCAGGCGTTGACGCCCGGCACCTTGTCGTCCCACGGCTGATGGATGTAAACGTGAAAAACAAATTGATTGATCCCCTCGCAAAAAGCCCAGTCGCCGAGCGCCTTCAAATCGCGGGGGGAGTTGGCAAATGCCGGTCCGCCGGTGAACGCTTCGGCCCACACCGCCGACTTGCCGTAGATGTGCGCGGCTGAGGAAGCGTCGCGCAATTCCACGCGGCCGAGATAACTGAAGTCGGAGGTGTCGGCATAATTTCCGTTGGCCCAGAACTCGCCGCCGATCTCGTCGCACTCTCCGCCATACTGCAAAAATTCCGCCGGAAAACCCCAGTGCCCGTAATTTTCCAGCCACATCTTCAACCCATGTTGATGGCAAAGATCGCGCAGTCCGCCGACGTAATCGCGTGCAATTCGGTCGGCGACCATGCGACGCAAGTCCCAGAGAAAACGATCTGATTGATCAGCGCTCCCGACTATACGTCCGGTCAATACGGGCAACCACGGCATCGGATCGTAGCCATATCGTTTCCGAAAATCCGCGCCGAAGCCGTCGGTCCAATTTTCCGGGCCTTGCTCATAACTGTCGGCCACCACATGTTTCCAAGCCTTGCGTTCCGACGCCGGGATCCGTTTCAACAAGTCGCCCACATACGCATCGAAGTGCGCTTTGAGCGCAGCGCGATTCATCTTGTCCACCTCCGGCCCGGTCGCCTCGGCGGGCGCGGGACCGTTGCTTGTGCCGGTGGGAGTCATCGCGGCGCGCACCACAATCCACTCCCCAGCGGGCACCTCCCAACGCAAGGTGCCATCCGCTGCCATCACCTTGGTGAGATTAAGGACTGAACTTGGTTGGATCGTCAGCGCCGGGAGTTTCGGTTCAGCTTGCGCTGGCCAACTGTAAAAATTAAACGGTGGATGCGGATCTTGAAAGGCTTTGATCAACGATTTCTCAGCAAAGCTTTCCACTCGCGCGGCGGTTGAAAGCTGAACATTACCAAGTTCGCATGGCGCGGAAAAATTAAGTCGGAAAGATCGCGCCGTGGTTGCAGGAAACGAGGCTACGACTTGAGCAAGATGCACCGGGCCAACGCTCACGCCGAGATTGTGCCGGTCAATTTGAAATTGTTTTACGGTGCGAAAATGCTCGCCGTCGTCAGACGCCTGCAATTCCGCCGTCACCTTCACCGCCTTGACCGGCAGCAGGGTGAGGCTGCGCGCCGTGAACGGAGCTTCCATCCGAAATTGAATATTCGTTGATGTGCGTTCTGAAATCCTTGCGATTTCGGAATCTCCCTCGGGCGCTGGAAATGCCAGCACCGCCATGTCTTGAAACTTGCCCTCTGGCGAGGGTAGCTTGCCTTCGAAATGTTGCGGGCCGTGCAATCGAGTCTCCGGCAAAGTGACATAGCGCATGGCCTGCTCAGGTTTTACCCACGGTCCGCCCGACTGGCTCCAGCCCGGCGAGTTAAAAAATCCAATGTCCACGCCGAGCCGGCCGCCTTCGCGCACGGCGTGTTCAACAAACTCCCACCATTGCGGCGTGAGCGCCTGGGGACCTTCCTTTGAAGGCATGCCGCTCTGGCCGCTAATAATACCGATGTAACCCTCGCCAATGCCGACACGTTTCATCGCCTCAAGGTCTTTGGTGATGCCTTCCTTGGTGATGTGTCCATCCATCCAATACCAATAGCAACGCGGTCTTGTTGCGTCGGGCGGCGTGGTAAAAATTTTCTGTAAGTCGTCGGCTGCACAGGCGCTGAATACACTCAATATTCCAGCAAGCAGAATTAGTTTTGAGATCATGGTTCTTTCAATTAAACGGCCCAGCCACTGCGGTAATGTGGCTGGATGAAATTTTGTGCTTCGGGAGCATTTTTAGCGTGCATTTTTTCACCGTTCCATTCCAAAGTTTTTTGCACTCGCAACGCGACTACGCCAGATAGAGCAATCTCAGTCAAATGCCCGCCCACTTCGAAACTGGAAAAAGTTGGCGACCCGCCGCCACAGGCGCGAACCCATTCTTTAAGATGGCCAGGGCTGCGCGGGAGCGTGTGAGGAATTTCCCTTGTAGCTGCATGCTTTAGAATGCTGCTGACTTTTTTGTCATCCTTGAGCTGGATATATTCTGCGCCCTTCCACGGATCGCCAAACGTGTAGCCGTTCTCACCAAGCATCAAGACCCCCATCTTGGGTGATTCGCCCAGGAACTCAACCAGTTCTGTTGGCACTATTTGCGAGCCAGGCTCCAATCCTTGGTCATACCAATTTACCACCACCGGTGCCAGATCGCCGCGCCGGTCAAATTCGAATTGAATGTGATTTTTATTCGAGTAAGTCGGCAGGCCCGTCAGTTCACCTTGCGCCGAAATGCGCTTTGCATAGTCTAATTTCAAGGCGCGGTAAGGCAGGTTTAAGTTGTGGCAGCCAAAGTCAGCCATCACTCCATTCCCAAAATCATACCAACCGCGCCAGTTCCACGGATGATAGTAATCCTTTTTGTAAGCTCGCTTCGGTGCCGGCCCCAGCCAGCCATCCCAATGCAATCCAGCGGGGATCGGGTCGCCGTCCACCGGCAACGCCAACCCTGCATGACAACCCGCACCTTCAAACACCCAGCAATGAACTTCGCGCACTTGACCGAGGGCGCCCGCCTGAATGACTTCTATGGCTCGGCGCATATTCGGATCGGCGCTACCTTGATTGCCCATCTGCGTCACTACCTTGGAATACTTTTTTGCCAGCTTCCTTAAGTCACGCGCTTCACCAACGGTGTGCGCGAGTGGTTTTTCACAAAATACATGTTTGCCCGCTTTCAACGCCGCCGTCGCAATCAGTGCGTGCCAGTGATCTGGTGTAGTGATAACCACGCCGTCCAAATGTTTTTCCTGTGCCAGCAGCTTTCGGAAATCTACATATTCATTGGGCTTGAACGCTGTGTTGGCCAGCAGATTGCGCGATTCAGCAAATTGATTTTCGTCCACATCACAAATGGCGATGATGTTGGCTTCCGCGATGCTGTTCATCTCCGCAAGCCGTCCCCGTCCCATCGCGCCAAGACCGATGTGCGCCACGTTCAACTTACTACTGACATTGCGAGCGCGAAGGAGATTGGGGAAACCCAGAACGGCTGCACCAGTTGCCAGCGTGGTCGCCCGCAAAAAATCTCGCCGCGAACGATGACCTCTGAATGTCTTTGACTCATTAATCTTCATGGAAATTTCAAGTTGGACTTACGGTTCGGTGACCATCGGTATCGGGCGCACCCAGATATTGCGAAAAGCAACCGCGTTGAGGTGATATTGCAACCCGATCGGACCAGTCGCCTCGTGCGGCGTATAGTCGCCCACAGCACAATGCGTCGTGGTGCCGCGAAACGCCTGGTGATTTTGCACCACCACGCCGTTTAGAATTACTGTCGCATACGCCGGAGTAATGACTTCGCCATGGCCACCAAAGCGCGGCGCAGTAAAAACTATGTCATACGTCTGCCACTCACCCGGCGGACGACAGGCGTTAGCCAGTGGCGGATGTTGAGCGTAAATGGCTCCGGTAGCTCCGTCCGGGTAGGTCTGGTTTTCAAAACAATCCAGCACTTGGATTTCATAACGGCCCATAAAAAAAATGCCGCTGTTACCCCGGTGCTGCCCTTTGCCGGCAGCCGGCAAAGGCTCGCGAAATTCCAAATGCATTTGTATGTCACCGAAATTCTGCCGGGTAAAAATATCCCCCTTGGTTGTGATGGCCGCGCCCTCTTGAATCAACCACGGCGCGGGATTGCCTTGTGAATCCATCCATTGCGATAAGTCTTTGCCATCGAATAAAACGGTGGCATCGCTTGGCGGGGTAGCCATCGCACTGAAAGCGCCAGGTGCGACAACCTCGGATTGCGGCCGGGCTGGATCGTGAACATGCCAAAAGCCATTTGGCTCCATCGGCGTGTCTTGAAAGCCCGCGATGCCTTTGACCTCGACCTCATGATATTTCGGGCGTGACGCGACGGCGGCCTTGTTGGTCTGTGCAAAAATACAGAGAGCGTCCAGACTGACAATGAGTATGATTGCTGTTTTTTTGATTTGCATTTATTTGTCCTTTCTCGAATTTACAACAACAGGAATATTGAAAGTCATACTTGGAAAATCGCTTGACTCGACTTGCAAAGTAATTTTTCCAGACTGTCCTGTAGGACGAATAATAACCTGCGATCTTCCGTGCCACGTTGTGCCCACGTCCAGATTACGAAAGCTGTAGATATCTTTGTGGTAGCCATTGCCGCATGATTCCAACACGCCAGCCCCCGTGACTTTGTAGCTTACGTTGTAGCGTCCAGTTTGCACAAGCTGTCCTTTGGCATCCACGACTTCGACATTGATGTAAGCAAGATCGCTGCGGTTCGTCGTGATGGGAGAGCGGTCGCTGGTGACGCGAAAACCCACTGGTTTGCCCGGCGTGCTGATTGTTTTGCTAAACAATACTTTCCCATTTTCAAGTCCTTCAGCGCGCAATTCCCCAGCTTCATATGGAACTTTGAACACATGATCCATTCTTAAATAACCGCTCGCATCAGGAGTATTCGTGAACGCACCCACTATTTTGTCGTTGAGCTTAAGGCGCAAATTACGTGCGCGACATACCACCCGGACGTCAATCGGCTTGCCCGCAAACTCCGGCCAGTCCCAACAAGAACATTCATTTGGATTGGACCAGCCTTGCCGTGCGTATTCAGAGCCAGCAGGCAATGGTTCCAATACCAGAAGTTCTATCTTGCTGGTGCCATTAATGACGTTGCGGAATAACTGCCCGCACTTCGGATAACCAGTAATATCTATCAACCCGCAACCGGCGGCGTAAGATGGAAAACCGACTTTCTCGCCTTTCACTCCGACCCATCCGCTCCAACTTTCTCCGATGTATTCAAAGCCGGACCAGACAAATGATCCAATCAGGTAGTTATTTTCTTCCTGTTGGTTCCACACTTTAGGCATTACTTCAATATCCGGATTGGATTCGGTGCTGATTTGGACCCAATCAGGATGCAGCTTATTAAACCGACCAAAGGCTGCCTCGGTGTAATTATGCCCCTTCACATCCTGAAGCGCCAAGAAACTAAACATGTTTGTCATCTCATAATCACCGCCTCCCAAAGCGGTCGTATAAGGACGAGCGAGGTCCCACTTAATTGCCTCGGTATGCAGCTTGGTGAACATCTCGCAGCCAATGGCCTCGCCGCCGTTCTTTTGGTCAAAAATGATTTCGTTGCCGAAGCTGCGCATGAAAATGCTCGGATGATTACGCGTCCGGCGCACCCAAAGCTCGACGTCATTAGTGCTCCATTTGTCGAACAACTCTCCGCCATAATCTTGCGGGGATTTGTGGATTGTCCATTGGTCAAACGCTTCGTCCAGCACCAGCAGGCCCACCCGATCGCAGGCTTCGTAAAAAGCGTCGCTCATGGGATTGTGAGATGCGCGAACGGCGTTGTAGCCGTTGGCCTTCATAATCTCCATCTTTCGGAAATCAGCTCGGTCAAAATCAGCAGTGCCTAGCAAACCGTTGTCGTGGTGAAGACAACCGCCCCAAACCTTTATGGGCTTGCCGTTAAGCTGGAATCCTTTTTCTGCCGTGAACGAAAGTGTGCGAATGCCAAAAGTCTCATTCAATTCATCCAGCACTTTACCGTTACGAATAATCTGCACCCTTGCGCGGTAAAGGCTCGGATTTTCCAAGCTCCAAAGCTTGGGATGTTTCACCGTCAGTGTTATTGGTGTAATGCTTCCTGAAACTTGCGTGTCACTTTCGGCGACCGGCTTTACTGCAGAATCAGCGATACGGACATTCAGTCGGTCACCTTTGGACGTTCCTTCCACCTCGGTATTGATAACAATTTTTGCTGATTGCTCGCTCGCCTCGGGTGTAGTTATTTGCACACCCCAACGGCGGATATTTGTCGAATCAGTTGCCGTCAGCCAGACATGCCGATAAATCCCACTGCCCGAATACCAGCGGCTATTTAAGCCCTCATTGCGCACGCGCACCGCCAGCACATTTTCTGAACCGGGTTTAAGAAACGGAGTAAGGTCATAGTAAAAACTCGTGTAGCCGTAAGGTCGCTCGCCAAGGTGATGGCCATTGAGCCAAACATCGCTGTGCATGTAAACCCCGCCGAACAAAATTTCGAAATGCTTTCCCGCGTCGGTGGCTGGAATTGTGAAATGCTTGCGATACCAACCCGTGCCACCCACGGTGTAACCCGTAGCCGTTCCGCCAATGGCCCGACTGTCGAATGGTCCGACGATTTTACGCTCGGAAGTTTCCGGTGGTCGAAAGCCACCCGTTCCGGTGTTGTTATAGATGCAGATGGCGAGCGAATTTGTTCCCGGCTTTAAATACTTTGCCGCGACTTTATAATCGCGATTCTGATCCCAGGCAGAGATACATTCGCCTTGTGGCTGATTCTTGGGCATCACGCCGGTTTCGCCAACCTTTTGGCCGTTCACATAGAATTCATCGCAATCATCAATGCGCCCCAAGTCAAAGGTGACATCCTTCCCTGCCAATTCAGTCGGAAGAACTACTTCCCGGCGAAACCAATAATATGTTTTCTGCAAACAGTGTGGAATCAAAGCCGGCAAAGCCATCTTGCCCCATGCGGAATCGTCGAAGGCAACAGCGGCGTAGGCGTTGTTGTCACCGGTCGTGAAATGCCATTCGCCAGCAACAGCTTGGAAACTAGGTCCGCTAACATCTACGGGCATAGGTTCCACTCCCCAGTCGTGCGGTAAACTTACTTTGCGCCAATCCGCATCAGCGAAGTCAGAGGTTTCGGCTCCTTCCGCATCACCACGATGGAAGAGCCAGCCTTCGTCAAACAGCCGGTCACGATTATTATCTAGTGGCGGGACAAAAATGTGCTTTAGATCGGCAGAAGCGAGGTTGCCTTGCAACAGCACAGCAAGTATTGCCCACGTTGCAATCGGAGATTTTATTTTCATTACTTTTTTGAGTTTGCAGCTAACGATTTAGTCTTCACGTCGGATGCAGTTCTTGAAATCTAGCAACAACCGATGGCCACCAAATGCGAGAACGATTTGATCCGCTTTGCGCGGAGTCTTGGCGTATGGAGAGTCGTGTCGCGCATACCGCGAATCCTGCAAGACACCATTCACCCGGAAGCTACGGTCATAGTCCAGTTCCAGATGACGCTCTTTCGTTTGATAAGTCAGCTTCCCATCAAGATAACTGGTTCGGTTCCCTTCGACCCGATGGATGAACGCATCAAAATCACTATCCTCTGTTGCGCTGCTGATTTCACAAATCCAAGTTGTTTCGCGGCCAGCTTGAATCAGATCGTCAGACGAACCTGTCTGATAGTGCAAGGAGCCACTTCCTAAAAGTGCAACGTAGGTCTGGCCAAGCTGGCCATAGGCATGCGATCCTCTTATCTCCACGCGATCAAACCTTTCTTTGGGAAAGTAGGCGTGCGTGAATTGGCTTACTCCGTTTTCTCCGGCGGAGGGATGCTTTGGAAGCCGGTAAATCAACATGCAAACATTTTTGTCTTGGGCGGCATCCGGCAGGCGCCCGGGACCAACCCAGTATCCATGATTCTTTTCGGTGGCGAGCTTGGCTTTTGCGAGCGGTGGATGAACGGTGAAAATGCTCAGCTTTGGAGAAAGCGTGGCACTCCAAACGTGGTGCTGGTCATTGAGCGTTCCAGGATGATAGTGTTGCACGCTTGCAAGCAGGTAATCTTTCGTTCGGTATGTGTAGGTATTAGCGCGCTGCAACGGTATGCCGTTGGAAATGGGATCAATCAACTTGGAAAGCCACGGCAGGAGACCCGCCTTGCGCAGAAGCGTGAAATCAACCGTTCGAAGTTTCTCCAGAAAGGCGTTGGAAAATAGGTGATGCCGCTCCACGTAGCGCATAGTATTCTCGATCACTTCTGGATTCGTGAACGCTTCCATGCCCCATTGAAGCATGATTCGCGCATCTTCGTCACCGCTTTGGTCGCTCTTTAATTCAGATAAATCCAAACCTTGAGAAGCCTCGATTAGGACTGAATTTGTGTCGCGTCCGATGGCCTCAATTACCTTTGGAACTTGGTATCGCTCACGAAAAATATAACTTCCCGCCATACCCCCGCCATCCGCCGCCGGCAAACCGAAACCCCAGATGTTTTGAATGATGCCGCGCATGGCGTCTCCATTTTCCGCACTTTTGCGATTTCGTTCGTAAGCGCGCCCCATGGTCGATACAAACACCCCCTGGCAAGATTGCGTTGCGACATCATAAAGTAAGAGATCAAGTATGATTCTGCTTTTCGTAACAATTTCCTCATCGTCACTAAAGTCAATCAGGTTACACAGCGCTCCGACGTCAAAAACGTAATAATTATTAGAATACCACTCCGCAAATCCGTGAAGCCAGCGTTGCTCCAGCCATATCAATACTCGCTTTCGGGCATCCGTCATGTGTTGCCGTCCGGTGCGGTCATCAATCGCGAAAACTTCGTTCGTATATTTCTGTCCGGCTAAATATTCAGCCGCCGCGTATAGAATTTGATGATTTTCACTCCAGTAACAGCGGCTGTCCTCACCCGGCTCATCCATCCAATATCGAAAACCGAGAATCGCCCGGTGGATTTTTTCTCCATTAACTGGATCCACAGTTTCGGAGTAGCGATAGGAAATCCGCAGCAGCGGCGTTATGGCAAAATCATCCAAGCCAGACAGCGACTCTTGGAGATTGGACCAATCCACAGGCACGCCGCGTCGAGCATCCCTAAGATCGTCATAAACCCGATGGTCCAGGCCGGCGCGCGGCACAGAGGCTACCTCAACATGTCGATGGCGCTCCATGTCCATCAAAACAGTTGCAGCCCCCAAAAGTGCTCCGAAAACTACAACGAGGATACAATAGAAAATCCGTCTAGGGCGCGTTCGGATCTGAAGTAATGTAAACTTCCACAATTTCAAATTTTATGTGTCGGCATTGCCATGCACTTAAGTGCATGGCAATTGATTCTTCAATTTCGAATATTCCAAATAAACTCCGCTCGGTTAAGGAAACTTGGGGACGACCGAAAGTGCAAATCGATTTAGATCGTCCTGTTCGGCCGCGTTTTGACAGGTGTAGCCAGTGCCGTTTTCGGTTTTCAGCCCTTTCCAGCCCCACCGCTCTGCATGGGAATCCGCAAAGGCCATGGATGTTCCATTGCCATGCCGCGCGGTTGGACTGTTTTCCCAACGGGTAGTTTGCGAAAGGGAATTAAATCTGAAGAACCCATCATCGATGGAGTTGATGCTTTCATCAATAAAGGTTGATGCAGAGGATGGTGCCGGATCAACGATCTGTGAAATTTTCTTTATTAAATTGTAAGGAGCCAAGTCACCACTGTTGTCGGAGGCTCCATAGGCTGCTGAATCGTAGGCATCACCACCACCAATGCGACCTTGTAGGGAATAGTTGCGAACGATTTTCATTGGAATAGTTGGTAGCCGACCTGAAATGGACGCTGGACACTGATATACTCCAATGTTCGGATTATATTGATAGAGCGCTGCCTGCGTGATGTAGGTCGTGTTTGTGGCATCAGGCAAATTGTCCACCCGTCCACCAATCCATGCCAAGTTGCTACCGACCCAATTTCGCACGACTTTTTCATTATTGTCGTTGGTATACATAGCAAATCCAAGCGAGAGTTGTTTTAGATTGCTCACGCACGAAATACCGAGTGCTTTTTGTTTTGCCTTACTTAAAGCCGGCAAAAGCATCGCGGCTAAAATGGCAATGATTGCTATGACAACAAGCAATTCAATTAAGGTAAAACCTTTGCCATAGGATTTCTTGATCCGATTGTGATCCCAATTCGATAATGATTTTATTTTAGTGTTCATATTTTTTACTAAATTTGAAACGATTAGTTACGGATTACCTCCGTTGTTGTTTTTTGCCCATAGAATACTTCCGTCGGTTCGTGGGAGGTCATACCTCATATTGCTGTTCTTGATGCGCTCCGCATGGCCGTCAAAGAAGGCACCGTTGGCAAGTTTCCCATGACGTGGAACTGACCGGGCATCACCGTTAGCGTATTCGGCAGTATCGCTGGGCACACGAAAGTAAGCACTACCCGTAGCCGCCACTTCCTCCCACAGATCTGGATTAGTTTGAGATGGGTTCGCGATTTTGGCAGAGTCACCGAACACGACTGATTGGCTAGGCCTGGTGACCTGGTTTTCCTTACAGGCGGAATATACCGGAACAGGCAACGGAACCAATGGAACGACGGAACCAAATTCGGGATAATTCATGCCGATGCCCAGCGCATTATTCGTGCTAACAGAATCACCGCCAGCACCTGTCGCAGGCTGAGTTAAGTTGGGACAACTGAATAATGCGCCCGCTTTGGCATAAGCATTCAAGCGAAGATTGTCCGGCCACCAGATTCTGGTGGCGCTTTGCATCACATAACTAGAGTCAGGACTCCAACCGGCTGCCTGTTGCACCCATAAAGGAATCATCCGCTGATTGTTATCGTCCAGGTAAATTTTCGCCGCCAACTGAATTTGCTTCATGTTGTTCAGGCATTGAATGGCTTTCGCTCGGCTTTTGGCGGCGGTCAATGCGGGCAAAAGCATCGCCGCTAAAATGGCAATAATGGCAATGACGACGAGGAGTTCAATAAGAGTAAAACCCATTTGCCGGCCGACTGAGCTGCTTGACTTCAACAAAGTCCCCTTAGGCTCCCATCGAAAATCAGGTGAGCCTGCCGCCCCAATTCCCCGGTCTTGCCGAGGATGTATCGCTATATTTTTCAAAACTGGTTGTTTCTAACCTGTCCAACAACAGTTAGGGGTTGGGGCGCACCGATGCGCCCCAACCCTTGTGTTCTTAATGTTCAATATGGTCTCACTAACCGGAAGAAGTCCTGCGTGCTCGTAGCAGGAACTGCCACCGGCGGATTAGTTGCATAATCTGTCCACGTGGGCGGCTGCAACGAAGGTGTTTCCTGCAGATACCAGCCAGTCAACGTGTAGCTGGACGGCCAGGATATCGTCGTATTTCCGCCCGGAGTTGCGGGCTTGGATGCCGATAATGTCGGGTAGGCGACCGCAATTACGGCCGGACTGCTAGTGACGGAACCACTGATGTTGGTAACTATGCAGACGTATGTCCCCGCATTGGTCGGATTCATGACGTTGAAGTTGATCGTGGTTGAAGTTGCACCCACAATCGGTGTGCCGTTGAAATACCATTGATATGACAATGGGTTCGGGGTGAACACCGTGCTCGGCTGGCCTGAGCTTTGCCAGATATTCATGTTATTTGAAGCGACACAGCTCAAGTCGTAGATGTCACCCGGCGCAAAAGATCCACCCACTGGCTGGGCCACCACATAAGGCACGTCGCTGGCGTCGAACAGAGCTTTGATTTGAGCGTTGTTCAGCGCATTCGTGTAAAAGGCAATTTCATCAAGACCGCCAGTCCAGTTGTTGTTGCCGTCGGCATCAAGCGCACCGATCGTGATCGGCATTCCTACCGGTGGAGCCATGGCGAATGCTTGATTCGTGGAAGGTGTTCCAGCACCAGATCCAAGTTGCACGCCGTTACAATAGGCCGTATAAAAGCCATTGGAGAAAACTGCCGTCAACATAACCCATTTGGTGCCGACATTTCCGCTGGAAGCAATTGATCCACCGGGAATGGTAGTGCCAAGACTGATGGGATTGAGTGCAGAAAAGGCTGCGGTAGGATCGTATTTATAAGCTGCAAGACCTTGTTTGGTTCTGCCCATGTTTAGACCCCAACGGGCATTACCGTTCGTTCCGTTGGCCATCAGAAACGACTGACGGTAACCCCCGGTCCAGCACCATTCCGGGCGAACCCACATTACAATGGTGCCTTCTTGGTTCGCATTGTTGAAGTCAAAGGCTGGGTTGTAAGGAATCTGCATCACGCCGGCACCGAACGTGGAAAATCCAGTTTCGCTCCCAGTTCCATCGTTTTCCCCGAGGCCAGCACCGAAGCCCGTGCCTATCTGTGCGCCACAACCAGGCGTGCTAACGTAATAACCATCATTGGTTCCCTTCATGT
>TBL_comb47_HYPODRAFT_10006055_pt1 | contig 13213 bp, 11 predicted proteins | sample TroBogypolimnion_40_FD_10682 | JGI IMG/M metagenome (IMG submission 10682)
ACGGTAGTGTTCGTGCTGTTTGCCCAACTCCCCAATCTGCTCGTCCAGTCCTCGCTATTCAAAAAGGCAACCGGTCAAAACCGCCCGGCGCGCACCGAGCAGCCCCAGCAGGCGGGGTTGGTGATTCCCGAGGTCCTGCTGCGGGGGCACCTGGCCGTGCCGCTCGGCTGGCCAGGCTACAGCGCGATGACCCTGAAAGCAGGCAATCCGTGGCCGGCGGTGGGGGCCTCGCTCGTCGGCGGGTTGGTCGGGGTGCTCGGCCTGATGCGGGCCTACCGGATGACCCTGCGCTTCTACCAGGGTTATGAAAGCGGGCGGGCGCCCGTCTCGTCCCGACCCGTGGCGCCCCGCCCCACCGCCGGCCAGGCCCCGACGTTCCTGGAGCGCCGCCTGCCCGGACTCCCCGACGAGGTGGCGGCCCTGGGGTTGGCCACCTTTCGCTCCCTGGTACGTTCCCCCGAATTGAAGATGGCCTTTATCATGCCGGTGGTGATGGCGGTGATCCTGGTTTCGACGCGCTTTTCGCTGGCCAAAGCCCCCGCGCTCGGAAAATGGAGTCTGCTCCTGGCCACCGCCGCAGTGGGCATGGCCACGCTCTCGGTGGCGCCGACCATGGGCAATGCCTTCGGGCTGGATCGCAACGGGTTCCGCGCCCTGGTGCTCCTGCCCACGCGGCGGCATTACGTGCTCCTGGCCAAGAATCTCGCCTTTTTCCCCTTCATGGCCCTCATCAGTCTCATCATGCTGGCGCTCGGGGTCGCGGTGGCCGGCGTCTCGGCCAACGGCCTGCTCATGGGGTTAATCCAGGCTCCCACCGCTTTCCTCCTGCTCTGCCTGTTCTGCAACTATTCCGCCATCCTGGCACCTTACAAGCTGGCCGTCGGAACACTCCAGGCCAAGAAGCCCAAGGCCATCGTGTTCCTCGTCATGTTCATCAACCTGCTGTTGCTGCCGCTGGTCGCCCCGATCCTCCTGCTGCCCCCGGGCGCCCAGCTCCTGGCCACCTATTTGGAGTGGCCGCCCTGGCTGCCGGTCGGGCCGCTGGCCGCCGCCGCCGTCTTGCCGCTGGTCGCCTGGGCCTACTGGCTCATTCTCCCCGCCCAAGGCCGGCTCCTCCAACGCCGCGAGCAAACCATCCTGCTCGAGGTCACCGAAGACACCGAGTAAACCGCTATGAAAACCAATCAGAACATTGGCTTGGAGCACGTCCAGGCCGTCTATACCGGCCCGGAGGGCGACCTCTGGGAATTAATCATGGGCGAGCAGATCCACCTGGGCGGCTTTCAGTCCTCGATGGACCTCGCGCAACGGGCCGGGATCGAGCCGGGGTTGCACGGCATCGATCTCTGCTGCTGCAGCGGCGCCGGCATGCGCTTCCTGGTGAAGTGTCGAGGCGTCGCCGGCATGTGCGGCGTCGATGCCACCACCAAGGTGGTCGAACGCGGCCGCCAGCGGTGCGCGGCCCTGGGGTTGACCTCTCAGATCTCGTTCACCTTGGCGGACGTCTGCGCCACGGGCCTGCCCAGCGCCAGCGCCGACTTCGTTTGGGGTGAGGACGCCTGGTGTTATGTGGTCGACAAGCCCCGGCTGATTGCCGAGGCGTCCCGGTTGGTGAAGCCCGGGGGGGTGATCGCCTTTACGGATTGGATCGAGGGGCCCGCCGGCTTGTCGGAGGCCGAGGCCGCGCGCTTCCTCACCTTCATGAAATTCCCCAGTCTCCAGGATCTCCCGGGCTACACGGCCCTGCTGGCGGCCCACGGTTGTCCGGTGCGAGTGGCCGAGGACACCGGACGTTTCGCCCCGTGCATGGACCTCTACCTCGACATGCTCCATAAACAGCTCACCTACGACGCCCTGCGGATCATCGGTTTTGACCTGGCCCTGATGCAGGCGATGGGGGCCGAGATGGCCTTCCTGCAATCCCTGGCCCACCAGGGCAAAATCGCCCAGGCCCGCTTTGTCGCGGTGAAGAACCGCTGAACCTCGAGGCCCGGTAGCATCAAACGTTCGTTCGCTGCCCGGGCCTGTTTCCGCGGCACCGGCAAGCCCAACGCCGGTCCAGGTAGCTCAGTCCAGCCGGCGGAGCAGCTCACCGCCAAGACGATTGTTCTGGACGGCCCACCGGGATTGTCCTAAGCCCTAGTCATCAGAACGGGACCAGCGCAATCTGAGAGGATTCATTTTTGGGCGAAAACGACTGCAGGCGGGGAACCGGGAATCTCGGTCCGGGACCACTGCCTGAATGTCGGGTGCGTGGCTGAGGTGATACTGGCTGCGCTGCCGCGCAGTCTCCGCGACCTGCTCCCCAAGGGATGCGCCAGCCTCGCGGCGCTGCACGACCTGGGAAAAATAACGGTTGGATTTCAAGCTAAGTGTTCCGCCTGGATCCACCAAGGCGGCTTGCCGAACATATCCATAGGGGAAGCCGCGCTTTCGGTGTCTGACCACGCACTCGTCAGCCAGGTCTTCCTGCAAAACCGCTTGGCTCCCACGAAATCCCAACTGTGGGCCATGGCCGTCGGGGCGCACCACGGAAGACCCAAGGGACGCAACGCGAGCCTGCGTACGCCGGAGTGCCGGGGCGAGTGGGCCGGAGAGGAGCGACTGGGCCTGGCCGAAGAGTTGCTGGCCGCCTTCGGGGCCTTGCCCGCCAAACCACCGGATGAGCGGCTTAAGCCGTTCCACTCGGACCTTTGGATGCTCGCGGGCCTGATCACGGTGGCTGACTGGATCGGCTCAAACGAAACCTGGTTTTCGCCGCAGAGCGGCCTGCCGCTGGACCAGGCGCGGCAAAGGGCGTGTGAGGCGCTCGGCCAGATCGGGTGGCCCGGCGGAACCCTGCGGTCGACCGATTTTCCCGCCGCCTTTCGCGAGGATTCGCTTCCACTGTTTCAGCCCAACCCGGTCCAACGAGCGGTCGCTGAGGGCGCGCAACATCCCGGCATCATCATCGTCGAGGGGCCGATGGGCTGCGGAAAGACCGAAGCCGCGCTGTTCGCCGCACAGCAACTCATCGCCGCTGGCAGCCAGCACGGCATCTACTTCGCTCTCCCCACGCAAGTCACCAGCAACCGCATCCACCAGCGCGTCGCTGGTTTCCTCCGGAATACGCTGGCGGACAGAGCGGCGCTCCGCTTGGCGCACGGCCACGCGTGGATGGAGGACGGTTTCGATTTGCGGATCACCCCGGCCTATCCCGCGCGGGGGCAGGAAGAGCAGGAGGAGGTTGCCGAGAACTTGCGCGAGGCTCGATCCTGGTTTGCCTCAGCCAAGCAGGCACTCCTGGCGCCCTATGGCGTGGGCACGGTGGATCAAGCCCTCCAGGGGGTGGTGGCGGTGAAGCACTTCTTTGTCCGCCGCTTCGCCTTGGCCGGCAAGGTGGTCGTGCTCGACGAAGTTCACTCCTACGATGTCTATACCGGGGCTCTCATAAAGGAACTGATCCACGAACTGGTTAACCTCCGGTGCTCGGTGATCATCCTAAGCGCCACCCTAACTGCCGCCCGGCGGAACGAATTGCTTCAAGCCGCCGGAGTCTCCGAAACCGGCGCCCCGGAGGCCTATCCACTCGTTACGACCGGAGCCCCAGGCGAGATGGCACGGCACACGGCTCCGGAATGGACCCGCCACCAGGGCATCGGGCTGCGGTCTGGAACCATTTCCGAGGAGGAGGCCCTCGCTGAACTCACTGCCCGCGCCGAGACCGGCCAGCATGTGCTCTGGATTCGCAACACCGTGATTGAGGCTCAGGATGCCTTCCGCAAGGCCGCGGGCTCGATTCGCGAAGGCGGCGCGCGCGTGGGCCTCCTCCACAGCCGGTTTCCCTTTCAGCGGCGGTCCGAATTGGAAGACGACTGGCTCGAACGCCTGGGGCGACATCGACCGGCCGAGGGGGCTGGGAGCCTCTTGATCGCCACCCAGGTCGTCGAGCAGAGTGTGGACATCGACCTGGACTTTATCGTGTCCGACCTCGCCCCGACGGACATGCTGCTCCAGCGCCTGGGCCGCCTCTGGCGGCACGAACGACCGCGCCGCAACGCGGCTAGGCCTGAGTTCTGGATCCGCCTCCCCGAACTCTCCACCAGCTCCACTGGCGTGCAGTTGAAGAAAACCCTAGGCCGCAGCGCCCGGGTTTATGCGCCTTATGTGCTGCTGAGAACCGCCGCAGTCTGGACCGCGCGTGAAGAACTGGCACTGCCCAGCGACATCCGTCCCCTGCTCGAAGCCACCTATGCCGAGCCGGAGGGCCAAGAGCCGGAGGGTTGGCGCGAGCTCCAGCGCGAGTTGGAACAGGAGAAGACCACCCTGGCAGGCAACGCCGAAGCGGCCACCCGGGTTCTGGGGCGCCCCATGCTCCAGGACGAGGAGGAGGTGCTGACCCGGCGCAAGGGCGCTCCAACGACGCCGGTGGTGTTGCTGCGCTGCGTCGAGACGCGATCCGGCGCTAGCGCGCTGCTCACCGCGCCGGATGGCTCGCAGTGCGACATCAGCGACCAAGATTGGCGCAAGTCCTCCGCCCGTTTCCTCCACCGCTGGCTGGTTCGCGCACCCCGTTGGATGATCCCTCCGGCGCCGCGGAAAGCCCGCTGGCTCTCGCTTCATGCGCCCCCGAATGCGACGGTCGCCCTGGTGGGCGATGACGGGCGCTGCGCCTTCGGAGGGGATATTTCTGCAGTGACCTACGACCCACACGTCGGCCTCTTCGCGGAGCGTCGTGCGGAGTCCCAACCCCAATGGAAGGATGATGACGATGAATTTGACAGTTGATCCCTGGATACCAGCCCTGCGCGCCAACGGTCGTCGCGAACTATTCAGCCTCCTCGGCCTGTTTGCGTCGGCCCCGGAATTGCGCGACCTGGCGGTCAAGCCCCACGAACGAGTGGCTCTCATGCGCCTGCTGCTCAGCCTCACGCAAGCCGCGCTCGATGGGCCCGCCGATGAAGCCGAATGGCAGGAATGCCAACCGCTCATCCAACCGCGCGTTCATGATTACCTGGTCCAGTGGCGGGCCGCGTTTGAATTGTTTGGGGATGGGCGTCGATTTCTTCAACTGCCCAACCTCCGGCCCGGCAAGGAATCAGACCAAGGCAACGCCGCGACCAAACTTGATTTAGCTTTGGCGACGGGGAACAACTCGACGTTGTTTGACAACCAAGCGGCCGTGGAGCGGCAATTGGACGCGGCCAGAACCGCGGCGAACATCCTCGCCTTTCAGTGCTTCTCGCCCGGGGGGCGCATTGGCGTGGCCAAGTGGAATGGCAAAGACACCGCCGGAGGGGGATCGAGCAACCATGCGCCCTGTACCCCTTCGAGCATGCTGCATACATTCCTCGTCGGCGGAAATCTCCTGGAGACTCTTCATCTGAACCTGCTAACCAGGGAAACCGTGACCGACTTCTACGGGCTAGACCGGTGGGGAAAACCCGAATGGGAATTGCCCGTCGGCTGCGCCGAAGACAAGGACGCCATTGAGAATGCGACCAGGACCTACCTCGGCCGATTGGTGCCCCTGAGCCGGGCCATTGGCCTGGGCGACGGAGCCCAGTTCATCACCCTGGCCAATGGTCTAGACTACCCCATCTTTCCAGCGTTTCGCGAGCCCAGTGCCACCGTCATCAAGCGCAAAGAAGAGTTGGCCCTCCTCCCCACGTCCACCAACCGCAGTTTGTGGCGTCAACTCGCAGCGGTTTCGGTCAAACGCCGGGCTAACGGCGAGGCTGCTGGCGGTCCGCTGGCTTTGCAGCATCTGGTCGCCGCCGCTGACACTGCCGTCTGGGTAGGCGCCCTGGTGACCGACAAAGCCAAGATCGAAGATGTTGTCGAAGGCAGCTACTCCCTTCCTGCGGGGATGTTCACCGAGTTTGGGCGTGCCGCTTATGAGCAGGGTGTGGCGCAAGCTGAGGAACAGGAACGCGCTCTGCTGCAGGCCGTGAAAACCTACGCGGCCACCTTGAAGGTGGTTACCCCCGCCTACGACCGCGCCCGCCAGCACTTTTGGACCCGCCTCGAGCAGCAACTGTCAGCGCTCTTCGACCTGGCCCGCAACCCGAACCTAACGGCGGACCTCCCGAGCTGTCCCTGGGGCAAGGCCGCCCAGGCCGCCGCACTCGATGCTTACGCGCGGTCTTGCCCGCGCCAGACCGCTCGCCAGATCGAGGCCTACGCCCGCGGCTTGCGCCGGTTCACCTTCTCTCCGTCTAAACCCCCAACCCCTGCCGCTTCATGAGTGAATCCCAATGCAGTCCCAAAGAACGCGCCGAGCAATTTGTCGCCGCCTTGCGCCGCCTGCGCAACGACCGCGGCAAGCTCGCCGCGTTGCGTCGCGGGCTTAGCCCCGCCACCGTGATGGACGCTTGGCCGGTTGTCGCCGCCTCAGGCGGTGATATTGGCCAGCGGGTCTTCGTGGTGACCGGTGCGCTCTTCGCCAGCCATCCCGAGGAATCCAACGCCAGGAATTTTGGCGAAACGTGCCGGCGGATAGGGCAAGCTGACGGCAAAGAAGTCCCGGAAAGCTTTGAACGCCGCTTTCGCCGCCTGCTCTCCTGCACGGAGGCTGAGGACGTCCTGGAGCAACTCCGGTCGTGGATCCGGCTGGCGGCCGGCAAGGGCGTGGGGGTGAATTACGAAAGCCTCCTGTTTGACCTGCTGCTGTGGAACAAATACACCGATGACATCCGCGTCAAATGGGCCAAGTCGTTTTGGCACACGGGGGAAACCACCGAACCGCAACCCATCGCCGTCACTCCATGAACACGCTTACCGCTTCCAACCCGGCCGCAACCCCAGTGGAACCGCTCTTCCTGACGCAGATTCTGGTCTCGTACGAAGACGCCGTGCGGTTGCTGAGAATCCGCGACACGTACGATTGGCACCAGCGGGTCTGGCAGGCGTTTGGCGGGCGAGATGGAGCCGCCCGCGATTTCCTCATTCGCGTCGACCGCAAGGAGGAGGCCTTCCGCGTCATCGTTCTTTCACGCTCAGCGCCCGTCAAGCCCGACTGGTGTCCCACCGAGTGCTTCGGCGTGAAAGCCATCCCGGACGATTTCTTCGCGGCACGCGATTACCGTTTCACCCTGCTGGCCAATCCCACAAAAAAGTTGCGCGTGGACAACGCCGACGGCTCACGCAAGAAGAACGGTCGCCGAGTACCCCTGGCCCAGCGCGAGGAACTGTGCGCCTGGCTCCAGCGGAAAGCGGAGTCCGGCGGCTTCCGCGTGCACCCGGACTCGCTGCGCACCATCCCGCGCGGCCGGGAGTATTTCCACAAGGACACCGCCTGCCATGGCACGCTCGCTGCCGTTGAGTTTGAGGGGGAGCTTACGGTGACCGATCCGTCGCGGTTCCGCGCCACCATCGCCGGCGGCATCGGCTCCGCGAAGGCTTTCGGTTTCGGTTTACTGGCGGTCGCACCCCTTTCCCGAGGCTAGCCGTCGCTCGAAACCATGATGACTCCCGATCCCAGACCACGTCCCGGCGCTTCCGGATCCGGTCCCGAGCGCTCGAAAACCCACTTCTCACCCCCAACCGCCAGCCCTATGCCGGCGGCCTTTTCCGGCCACGACCAACCCTGAACCCTTAATACCCGAATCACTGAAATGAAACTGATCGAACTGCATATTCTTCAATCCTTCCCCGTCTCCTGCCTAAACCGCGACGATGTCGGCTCACCCAAGACCGCCGTGTTCGGCGGCGTCAACCGGGCGCGGATTTCCAGCCAGTCCCTCAAACGAGCCATCCGGGAATACGCCCAGGACAACCTGCCGGGGGCGCGCTTCGGCGGCCTGCGCAGCAAACTGATTGTCGGGCCGTTCACCGAGGCCCTCGTCAAACAGGGCGTGGAGCCCAAGGTGGCGGCTGAGCACGCCAAGAACATCGCCGACAAGTTGGCGAAGCTCGATGCGAAATCCGAAGACCCTAAAGTCGGCACGCTCACCTTCCTGGCCCCCTCCGAGATTAACTCCATTGCCCAGCAGGTGGCGGAGGCGCTTAAGAGCAGCCCACAATCCAGGGACTATGAGAAGAAACTCGACAAGTTTTGCAAGGCGGCCGGTTTGCTGGATGGCGCGGATATCGCGCTGTTTGGGCGAATGGTGGCCAGTCTGCCGTCCCTCACCCTGGAGGGCGCGGCGATGTTCGGCCATGCCCTTTCCACCCACAAAGCCGACAACGACCTTGATTTCTACTCGGCGGTGGATGACCGCAAGCCCGAGGGTGACGATGCCGGCGCAGGCATGATCGGCACGCTGGAATTCGCCTCCGCGGTCTATTATCGCTATGCGGCGGTCAACCTCGATCTGCTCGCGGATGCCTGCCATCTAGCCACGCTCTCCCTGGTAGAACGCCAGCAAGTCGTGGACGCCTTTATCCGGGCCACGCTTCAGGCGGTGCCGGGGGCCCGGAAGCACTCCATGAACGCCAGCACCCTCCCCGGATTCGTGCTGGGCCTTTTCAAGTCCGCCGGTCAACCGGTGCAACTCGTCAACGCCTTCGAGGAACCCATCCGGCCCAAGTCGGGCTTGCTCCAGCAATCGCGAGAGGCGCTTAAGCGTCACCACCAAGAACTCAAAACCACCTGGGGCATCGCTTGCGAAGCCGAGGTGGAAATGCCCGCAACCAACCTCAACGCCTTCTGCAAGGCCCTGACCGACCATGTTGTCTGAAGCTTGTCTCGCGCTGTTGCTCGATGGTCCGCTGCAGTCCTGGGGGCATTCGTCCCGGTTCGAGCGGCGCACCACGGCGCTGCACCCCACCCGGAGCGGCATCATTGGCATCCTGGCCGCCGCGCTGGGCATCGACAAATACGGAGGGGATGAGAGCCGACAACTGGCTCGCTTTGGCCCTCTACGCATCACGACGCTCTCGCTGCCCCGGCGCAGCCAGCGCGGGCAGGGGCGGTTCATTCGCCGGATGGAAGATTACCACACGGTCACCGGCATCCGCCGCGCCAGCGGCAAGGTGGAAAAAGATGGGACTGTTCAAACTTACCGTCACTACCTCCTGGACGCCCGTTTCGGCGCGCTGCTCGAGGGCCCCGCGGCATTGCTGGAAGAAGCCGCCGCCGGGCTGCGCGATCCGCGCTGGGGCCTCTGGCTCGGCCGCAAGTGTTGCCTGCCCGCGAGCCCCCTGCTGGTGGGACTTGCTCCCACGCGCGACGAAGCCTGGCGCGCGCTGCTCACCCGCGCCGGGTATAGCGGCGCCGAGCCCCTGGACCAATTCAACCACGTGCTCGAAGTCTCCCCCTCGGAGTCCGGTGCGGAGGCCATCGAGGACCTGCCCATTGGCTTTGGTAAACCCCTTGGCGAACGCCACGGACCCCGTTGGATTCGCAGCGTCCCCGGGACGGCTCCCGGCAGCTCCCCATCGTAACGCCGCTATGCCCCTCTTCGAAAGGCCGCCAATTGAAGCCCTGGCTCCCGCCAAGGACCGTTGGACCCCCATCTACCTCGAACACGGGCGCCTGGAAGTCGATGATTCCAGTGTCAAGTGGATCAGCGCCAGCGGCCTCCTTTGCCGCTTGCCCGTCGCCACTATTTCCACCGTCCTGCTCGGCCCCGGCACCACCGTCACCCATGCGGCCATTAAGGCGTGCGCCGACTCCAATACCCCCGTTTGCTGGATCGGTGAAGACGGCCTGCGCTTTTATGCCGTCGGTCTCACCCCCAACCATGCCAACGACATGCCGCGCCTCCACGCCACTATTTGGGCCGACCCCAAACGCCGCGCCGAGGTCGCCAGGCGCATGTTCAAACTGCGCTTCCCAGACGTCGAGGTGGACCGCCGCTCCGTCAAGGAACTGCGCGGCATGGAAGGGCTGCGGGTCCGCACCCTCTATGCCCAGATGGGCGCAGCCCATGGCGTCACCTGGAAGGGCCGCAACTACAACCCCAGCAACTGGGACATGGCCGATGGCATCAACCGGGCCCTTTCGTCCGCCAATGCCAGCCTCTACGCCCTTTGCGCCGCGGTCGTTTGCTCACTCGGCTATCTGCCCAGCCTCGGGTTCGTTCATGACGCCGGCACCCTGCCTTTCATCTACGATGTTGCCGACCTCTACAAACACCTCACCAGCATCCCCGCCGCCTTCATGGCCATCCGGCAGAAATCCGATGACCACGGCGACCTTGCCCGCAAACTCCTTAAGCAGCGGGTCGAGGAGGAAAGGCTCCTTCAGCGCATCCCCAAGGATCTGGCTTCACTCCTGGCCGGGACCGGGCAGCCCCCTTCCCCGGATTGCCCACTCTCGGATGAGCCCTTGCCTTCTGTTGTCCTATGACCGTCATCGTGACCACCAACACCCCGGACGCCATCCGGGGAATGCTCAAACGCTGGTTCATCGAGCCGACCCCCAATGTCTTCGTTGGCACCATCAACCGGCGCACACGGGAAAAGACCCTCGACTACATCAAGCGCAACGTTCAGGGCATGGGCATGCTGATTATTTCCAGCGACACCAACTGCCAGGGCTTCTCCATCCAAACCTACGGCGACACCCCCCGGCGTGATGCCGAAATCTCCGGACTTTGGCTCGTCGCCGAACAGTGGCTCAACCCCCAAATCAACCCTCCTGAAATGCCCCTCCCGCTCCCAGATTAGCCCCGTAACCCTTTGCCATTCCAGAGTTCTCCCCACCCGCGTGGGGATGGTCCGCGAATCCAGCTACCTGGAGCGCTCCATCACCGGTTCTCCCCACCCGCGTGGGGATGGTCCGGAGCCTCGTCGGCTCCCCGGCAACCCCTGACAGTTCTCCCCACCCGCGTGGGGATGGTCCGCCAACGAAGAAGCGAGCAAGCACGCGGAAAAGGTTCTCCCCACCCGCGTGGGGATGGTCCGTTGGTCACCTTGCGACCTGCCAATTCCACCACGTTCTCCCCACCCGCGTGGGGATGGTCCGGCAAATTGACCGGGTGCCCCATCCTTCCTTGAGTTCTCCCCACCCGCGTGGGGATGGTCCGAAAACGGAAAGCGGGATGGTGGCCCTGTGGGTGTTCTCCCCACCCGCGTGGGGATGGTCCGGCGATCCCGGCGCGGGTGAGCGTGTCGAGGAAGTTCTCCCCACCCGCGTGGGGATGGTCCGCTCTGGGTGAGCCAATAGCGGGTAATCAAACAGTTCTCCCCACCCGCGTGGGGATGGTCCGTTTGTTTCCAGGACCTAGATACGTCTAGCAATGTTCTCCCCACCCGCGTGGGGATGGTCCGGGATAGAGCGGTAAAGGAGTAGTAAACTTCCCGTTCTCCCCACCCGCGTGGGGATGGTCCGGGGACACCTCTTTTTGATAGAACATACGTCCAGTTCTCCCCACCCGCGTGGGGATGGTCCGGCTTGCAAGGAGATGCTCCATGCGGCAAACCGTTCTCCCCACCCGCGTGGGGATGGTCCGGTTCAACTCCGACCAAACTGTAAGACACTATGGTTCTCCCCACCCGCGTGGGGATGGTCCGGCATCGAGGCCCAGAACAAGCGGATCGGCGAAGTTCTCCCCACCCGCGTGGGGATGGTCCGCCCGCGCCGACGACATCGGCTTTCTTGAGCGTGTTCTCCCCACCCGCGTGGGGATGGTCCGTATATAGCAGCGCCGGCCGTGGGGCAGGCCAAGTTCTCCCCACCCGCGTGGGGATGGTCCGACCGAACGGCACCCAAAACACCGGCAGACCCAGTTCTCCCCACCCGCGTGGGGATGGTCCGGGGTTGGGTCGCGTGGTGGCGGTTCTTCGCCGGTTCTCCCCACCCGCGTGGGGATGGTCCGAAGGGCGATCCCATCCCTTGTGTGAAGGGGAAGTTCTCCCCACCCGCGTGGGGATGGTCCGCGTGTAGCATTGATTAGTTATACGCCCATCCCGTTCTCCCCACCCGCGTGGGGATGGTCCGGCCCGCACAATCATTGGAGCAACCGCGCCCAAGTTCTCCCCACCCGCGTGGGGATGGTCCGGCTAAAAGCTCGCATAATTCAGGAATCATACCGTTCTCCCCACCCGCGTGGGGATGGTCCGACCAGACATCCTTTGCCAACTATCAGATTTTTGTTCTCCCCACCCGCGTGGGGATGGTCCGACATTTCCTGGCACGCTAATGCCAAACGGTCGGTTCTCCCCACCCGCGTGGGGATGGTCCGGAGGCGTATTGAGACATTCCCGCCACCGGATAGTTCTCCCCACCCGCGTGGGGATGGTCCGAGCACCGTGGTTTGGTGTGCTGGTCGTAACGCGTTCTCCCCACCCGCGTGGGGATGGTCCGCCTTTCTTTGGCCGTCCAGGGCACATTCCAGGGTTCTCCCCACCCGCGTGGGGATGGTCCGTTCCACGGCTCCAAACGGACAGCCATGTTCGTGTTCTCCCCACCCGCGTGGGGATGGTCCGTGCCGATCTCCATTTCTCAATCTGCATTACCGGTTCTCCCCACCCGCGTGGGGATGGTCCGTAATGGTCCCACGGCACCCGCATGCTTAAACGGTTCTCCCCACCCGCGTGGGGATGGTCCGGGCTCGCCACTACGCCGAGCACAAGGAGGAGGGTTCTCCCCACCCGCGTGGGGATGGTCCGGGGTCTGGCTCACCCCCGAAATAGGGAGGCCAGTTCTCCCCACCCGCGTGGGGATGGTCCGGCAGGGGAATGGAGCAGAGGCAGGGGCGGTTCGTTCTCCCCACCCGCGTGGGGATGGTCCGTTCCACGGCTCCAAACGAACAGCCATGTTTGTGTTCTCCCCACCCGCGTGGGGATGGTCCGCCAACCCTTATGCGGTTCTTCTCCGTTGGCAAGTTCTCCCCACCCGCGTGGGGATGGTCCGGGTTAATCCGCGGCGAGGCCATTCGCCCGGTGGTTCTCCCCACCCGCGTGGGGATGGTCCGTCCGCGCATCGGTTGCATGAAAGTGCCGATCTGTTCTCCCCACCCGCGTGGGGATGGTCCGCTCTCTGTCAATCAGCCGCATCTTTTCCTTTGGTTCTCCCCACCCGCGTGGGGATGGTCCGATCCCAGCGTGCAGCCGAAGGATCGCGACGGCGTTCTCCCCACCCGCGTGGGGATGGTCCGGCCGAAATGAAGCCAAACTACAAGCCCCGTGAGTTCTCCCCACCCGCGTGGGGATGGTCCGGTAGGCGTAATCCCAAAAGGGGTTGAACCTAAAACCGGCAGTTCAAAGGCTTGAGTATGGGGGGAAGTTGTTGATTTAATTGGGCATGCCCATGCCAATCACACCGGTGCCGGTTCACCCGGAGGGT
>TBL_comb47_HYPODRAFT_10006056_pt1 | contig 13211 bp, 11 predicted proteins | sample TroBogypolimnion_40_FD_10682 | JGI IMG/M metagenome (IMG submission 10682)
GCGATCGCGTGTTGTTTGGTAAATATGCAGGTCAAACAGTCAAAGTTGACAGCGAAGAACTCATTGTGATGCGTGAAGACGACATCATGGCTGTTGTACAGAAGTAATTTCGGTATTTAAGAGAGGAATCTAATCATGGCAGCAAAAGACGTTGTATTTGGAGATAGCGCCCGTACCAAGATGGTCGAAGGCGTCAACATTCTTGCTAATGCAGTGAAAACCACTTTGGGTCCAAAAGGTCGCAACGTGGTGATCGAGCGTTCATTCGGTGGACCAACCATCACTAAAGACGGTGTATCCGTAGCAAAAGAAATCGAACTCAAAGATAAGCTCCAGAACATGGGTGCGCAGATGGTAAAGGAAGTAGCTTCCAAAACTGCTGACATCGCTGGTGACGGTACCACTACAGCTACTGTATTGGCTCAGTCTATCGTTCGTGAAGGTATGAAGTATGTTGTTTCAGGCCATAACCCAATGGACCTGAAGCGTGGTATTGATAAAGCTGTTGCAGCTGCTATCCAAGAACTCGCAAAAATCAGCAAGCCTTGCACGACCACTAAAGAAATCGCTCAAGTTGGCTCTATCTCGGCTAACAGCGACCACAGTATTGGTCAGCGTATTGCAGAAGCAATGGAAAAAGTAGGTAAAGAAGGTGTTATCACTGTTGAAGATGGCAAGTCATTAGAAGACGAGCTTGAAGTAGTTGAAGGTATGCAGTTTGATCGCGGTTACCTCTCTCCATATTTCATCAACCAACCAGAAAAGCAAGTTGCCGTATTGGAAAGCCCATACGTTCTTCTGTTTGACAAGAAGATTGCTAACATCCGTGATTTGCTCCCAGTACTCGAGCAAGTAGCTAAGTCTGGTCGTCCATTGTTGATCATTGCAGAAGATGTTGAAGGCGAAGCCTTGGCAACTTTGGTTGTGAATAACATTCGCGGCATTATCAAGACTTGTGCTGTGAAGGCCCCTGGTTTCGGCGATCGTCGTAAAGCAATGTTGGAAGATATCGCGATTTTGACTGGCGGAACAGTCATTGCTGAAGAAATCGGTCTCACACTCGAGAAAACAACTCTTGAGCACTTAGGTCAAGCAAAGCGCATCGAAGTAGGCAAAGAAAACACCATCATCATTGACGGCGCTGGCGATGCTAAAGCGATTGAAGCTCGCGTGAAGAATATTCGTGTTCAGATCGAAGAAGCTACTAGTGACTACGACAAAGAAAAATTGCAAGAGCGTGTAGCCAAGTTGGCTGGCGGTGTTGCAGTGATTCGTGTTGGCGCTGCTACTGAAGTTGAAATGAAAGAGAAAAAGGCTCGTGTTGACGACGCATTGCACGCAACTCGTGCGGCTGTTGAAGAGGGCATTGTTCCTGGTGGTGGCGTAGCATTGATTCGTGCAATGCAAGGTATCAAGGGCTTGAAAGGCGACAATGCTGACCAAGACGCTGGTATCAGCATCGTATTGCGCGCTATGCAAGAGCCATTGCGTACGATCGTTAGCAACGCTGGTGAAGATGCTGGTGTGGTTGTTAATGCAGTACAAGCAAGTTCAGGCAATAATGGCTACAACGCGGCTACTGGTGAATACGGTGACCTCGTTGCACAAGGCGTTATCGACCCAACCAAGGTAACAAAAACTGCATTGGTAAATGCTGCTTCTGTTGCCGGTTTGTTGTTGACAACGGATTGCGCAATCTCCGAAGCGCCCAAAGATGAATCTGCTGGTGGCATGCCTGATATGGGTGGCATGGGCGGAATGGGTGGCATGGGCGGTATGATGTAATAGCCGTTAATTTCCTCAGCTATCTGGCTGTAGAAGTTAAAACGCCTGGTTCAAAAGACCAGGCGTTTTTTTATTTATAGGTGTAAGCTGTAGTCAACATTACTAATAGAACGGGCGTCAAAATGATTAGTCGCAATCAAGCAGCCTATTTTATTTTAATGAGTTTTTTCTTTCTAGGCTCCACCTTTCTTTATGCGGCTGCAAACGCCCAAAAAAAGACTCTCAGCTAGTTTTTCAGAAAAGTATCTCTAATTTACGAAACCAGCGTTATTGCGAAGTCCTAGTTGGCAAGCGAGCTTGGCTTAACTTAGAGGTGAAGGTATTTAATACGCAAGGTCTTAATCTATGCCCCGAAGCGCAGTGGAAGACTTTAACTAAAGCATCTATTGAAAAGATTTTCGATGCCTCTTTTGTCGTCCTCAATGGGCCGCGCTATTGGACTATGGATGAAATTCAGGAAGCGGGTAGCACCGTCAATAAGGTAAGAGAATCTTTTGGCGGCATCGAGATGAATTTACGAGCAACTATCCAGTTGAGTTTGCTCAAGCAATTGATGGGTAGCAAACAATACACTCCAAATGAAATTGTCCGCACCACCAATTTTATATATAGGGTTGGAAGCGCCGTATACGAACTCACCTCTCCTGGGGGTGATGTTTATGTGATGCAGTCTTACTCGCAAATCGTGAATCCTACGCTCAGTATGAAAGATCTTCCAGTATTGAGTGAGCAGCTGAAATTACCTGCTGGCTGGACTTACCGAAGCCGCGTACTCGATCAAGACCTTTCTTTGGTAGCCAATGGCATTGCCTATGTACTGCAAGACAATTTATCCAATAGTTATCAAAAAAGATAGCTACTCTTAATGGCTTATTGAATTAATTTCTGAGTCCGCAGTAGTTCAACATTAAAAACTGTCTAATGCTATCTGCTTGACTGCGCATGAGTTCAACGCGTTTATCAAAATGGTCATTTACACCTGAGAAAGTGAAGCCGAGAACTAGCGCCGATAAACCAAAAATAGCCGTCGCTAGAGCATCCCTAATAATGACATTGCCGGAATTTCTTAAGCGATACTTTCCGTAAAGCCAACCTAATCCCAGGAAAATAACGATCGATACTAAAAAAATATAGGGCGTGAACTTTACAAGATTGAGGTTATTTACTACTAAATAATGCATAGTCAGCTCTTATTAGTGGAAGTGGCAGGGTTGTAAGTATCGTTGTTTTAGTACTGCTAAGTGTAATAAAAAACCGCCCGAAGGCGGTTAATTATTTGATCATTTCTGAATCAGACTTATTCAACAGCCTTGACCATCTCTTCAACGACTTTCTTCGCATCACCGAAGACCATCATGGTTTTATCCATGTAGAAGAGTTCGTTATCTAGGCCAGCATAACCGGCTGCCATAGAGCGTTTGTTCACAATAATGGTTTTCGCTTTGAATGCTTCCAAGATTGGCATGCCAAAGATTGGGCTACCTGGAGTACGTGCGGCAGGGTTTACCACGTCGTTGGCACCAAGCACTAACACTACGTCAGCCTGACCAAAGTCACTGTTGATGTCTTCCATCTCAAATACTTGATCGTATGGAACTTCAGCTTCAGCTAGTAGAACGTTCATATGACCAGGCATACGGCCTGCTACCGGGTGAATTGCATACTTCACAGTCACGCCATGATGAGTTAACTTTTCAGTTAATTCTTTGAGGGCATGTTGAGCACGAGCTACTGCCAAGCCGTAACCTGGAACAATGATTACAGTGTCAGCATTTTCCATGAGGAAAGCCGCATCTTCAGGTGAGCCTGTTTTGTAGTTCTTAGGGCCGCCATCATCGCCGCCGCCAGCAGCGGCTTCAGCGCCAAAGCCGCCGAGTAATACAGCCAGAATAGAGCGGTTCATCGCCTTACACATGATGTAAGACAGAATCGCACCGGAGGAGCCTACGCAAGCGCCCGCAATAATCAACACCGGGTTGTTCAATGTGAAACCAATGCCTGCTGCAGCCCAACCAGAGTAGCTATTGAGCATTGATACCACTACTGGCATATCAGCACCGCCGATAGGGATGATCAATGTCACGCCCAATACCAAAGCGATGGCACACATTGCCAAGAAGGCTGCATGGCTATCGCCCATGTAATAAGCAACGCCGGCACCAACCATCGAAACAGCCAAAATGAGGTTGAGTAAATGTTGACCAGCAAAAGTCACTGGCTTACCACTGACTTTGCCAGATAGCTTACCGAATGCAATCACAGATGCAGTAAAGGTGATGGCACCAATGAATGCGCCGATGAAGAGCTCAATCTTCTGTGCGCCAGTATGGTCATGCGCTGGGTTGAATACAGCAGCAATCGCGATTAAAACAGCTGATAAACCTACGAAGGAGTGCATCAAAGCAACCAACTCAGGCATCTTAGTCATTTGTACGCGCTTAGCAGCAAGAGTGCCAATGATCGCGCCGCCAACAATAGCAACGCCGATCAAAGAGATGACTGGTTTGAAATCAGGAATGAAGAAGGTGGTGATGACTGCTAACAACATACCAATCATGCCGAAGGTATTGCCTTGACGTGAAGTGGTTGGTGAAGACAAGCCACGCAAAGCGAGGATGAACAACACCGATGAAATGAGATAAGAAATAGCGGTTATGTTTGACATAGTTTTGGTCTCTATATGGGTCTTGTTCTAGGTTTATTTGGTTCCAGCCGCATCAGCTTTAGGAGCCTTTTTCTTGAACATTTCAAGCATGCGACGGGTGACCATAAAGCCACCAAAAATATTGATAGACGCGAGGAATACCGCTACTGCACCAATAATGCTGGTGAGAGTGATTTCATCGCCACCGATAACTTCAGTTTGGAGCAATGCACCAACAATGATGATGCCGGAGATGGCATTAGTCACCGCCATTAAAGGCGTGTGCAATGCTGGCGTAACGTTCCAAACTACGTGATAGCCAACAAAGATGGCTAATACAAACACGGTAATGTTTTGAACGGTGAGGATGCTTTGAAAGGCAGCGAGATCCATAATGTTTCCTTAGTATTTTTACTATTAGTTTTTGCGGATGGCTTGACCATCACGACACATTAAGCAAGCAGTAACGATGTCATCATCACTTGGGATAACTAACTTCGCTTCTTTATCCACAATGAGTTTCATGAAGTCGAGCAAGTTGCGTGCGTAAAGTGCGGAAGCATCTGCTGCAACCATGCTGGCTAGGTTGGTATAGCCAACAATCTTCACGCCATTCACATCAACTACTTTGTCTGCTTGCGTTAACGGGCAGTTGCCTGAACCGTTATCACCTTTACCTGCAGCTAAGTCGATCACGATTGAGCCTGGCTTCATATTGGCAACGGTATCGCTATGTAAAAGCACCGGCGGCTTGCGTCCTGGAATTAATGCAGTAGTGATCACTATGTCAGCTTGTTGCGCACGCTCTGCAACCAAGGCCGCTTGACGCTTCATCCAGGCTTCAGGCATTGGGCGGGCATAGCCACCAACGCCTTGTGCAATCTCACGCTCTTCATCTGTTTCATAAGGAACGTCGACAAATTTCGCACCCAATGATTCGATTTGTTCTTTAGCTGCTGGACGCACATCAGATGCTTCAATCACGGCGCCAAGACGTTTGGCTGTGGCGATTGCTTGCAAGCCTGCAACACCAGCACCCAAGATCAGTATGCGCGCTGCTTTTACGGTTCCTGCAGCGGTCATTAACATGGGCATGAAGCGTTGATATTCATTTGCCGCAACCAATACTGCTTTATAGCCAGCAATATTTGCCTGGGAAGATAAAACATCCATACTTTGTGCGCGTGTTGTGCGTGGTGCTGCCTCTAAAGAGAATGCGGTTACGCCTTGCGCGGCCATCGCTGCAATCATGTCGTTGTCAAATGGATCGAGCATGCCCAAAAGCACAGCACCAGATTTAATTTGCTTGAGTTCAGCGGTTTCAGGTGCGCGTACCTTGAGAACAATCTCTGCACTGAATGCATCTGCAGCGCTACCAATGCTAGCTCCCACAGCTTCGTAAGCGGAGTCAGGTTGACTGGCTTTTACTCCGGCGTCTTTTTGAATAACGACGGTATGACCTTGACCAATTAATTTTTTAACGGTTTCTGGTGTGGCGGCTACTCGAGTTTCCCCGGGCCTTGTTTCCAGTGGCACTCCTATGCGCATGGCATGTCTCCAAAAGCAAAATTTATAAAAAATCTATTTTAGTTAAATAGAGCTAATCGCGCCTATTTACTTACCCCTCAGTCCTCTTGTTTGGTTTTTGCCCGAAATTCTGTGAAATCAGGCTAAGACTTCTACAATATGGTCTGTAAGCTTAAATTGAATTTTCGCATTTTTTGATGATCCCGCTCAATTCTTCCTCAATCCCGTCCTCTCAGCCCAAGAAAGTCGTTATTGGCATGTCTGGAGGGGTAGATTCGTCGGTCGCGGCCTGGATGCTCAAGGAGCAAGGCTTTGAAGTTATTGGTCTTTTTATGAAAAATTGGGAAGATGACGATAACGATGAGTACTGTTCTGCGCGTCAGGATTGGCTCGATGTGGTTTCAGTCGCCGATATGATCGGAATCGACGTTGAAGCAGTCAATTTCGCTGCCGAGTATCGGGAGCGCGTTTTTGCTGATTTTTTGCGTGAATACGCCGCAGGGCGAACGCCTAATCCCGATGTTTTATGTAACGCCGAAATTAAGTTCAAAGCTTTCCTAGATCACGCCATGAGTTTGGGTGCTGATGCCATTGCAACGGGTCACTATGCGCGTGTTCGTCATGAGGGCGGCAAAGTGCAATTGTTGAAAGCGGTCGATGCTAGCAAAGACCAAAGTTATTTCCTGCATCGTTTAACTCAGCAACAATTAGCAAACGTGATGTTCCCGCTTGGAGAGATTCCAAAAACGGAGGTCAGAAAAATTGCCGAGCAAATTGGTTTGCACAATGCTAAAAAGAAAGATTCCACCGGAATTTGCTTTATTGGTGAGCGTCCTTTTAGAGAATTCTTAAATCGCTATTTACCCCGCGTACCTGGCCCGATCAAAACTCCAGAAGGTAAAACGGTTGGTGAGCATATGGGCTTGGCCTTCTTCACTTTAGGTCAACGCAAAGGCATTGGTTTGGGCGGTAGTCAAGATGGTAATGGTGACGCTTGGTATGTAGCGCGTAAGGACGTTCCGAATAACACTCTATATGTAGCGCAAGGCCATGAACACCCGTGGTTATTGGCTCACAAGCTTGCTGCTATGGATGCCAGCTGGGTTTCTGGCGTTGCACCAACACCTGGCAATTATTCTGCTAAGACGCGTTATCGACAAGCAGACTCTGCTTGTACTTTAAGTGCTGGTAACGAAGCGCTGAGTTTTGACTTGAGTTTCCCAGAAGCGCAGTGGGCTGTTACTCCTGGACAATCAGCTGTCTTATATGACGGAGATATTTGCTTGGGTGGCGGAATTATCTCCGGATAATTTTCATCAAACAGTGGATATAAAAATGCCAATCAGTTTTGATTGGCATTTTTAATTAAACAGAAAATTACTTAAGCAGCAGGCGGTTCGGTTTCAACAAAAGAAGGTCGCTGTAATAATTTTTGATATAGACGATCTAAGTTTGGATATTGGGTTTGCCATTTCACTTCTGGAAAGCGAAATAATAAATATCCGATTGCGCAACCTACGGCGATATCTGCCAAGGTGATTTGATTGCCGTGACACCAAGCATTTCCACCCAGTTGTTCAGACATTTGACGTAGGGCAGCATTAATCTTGCCCATTTGACGGTCATACCAAGTTTGGCTTTGTTGTTCTGCTGGGCGCAAAGTGCGCTCCAAGCGGGCCAAAATACCAGCATCCATTACCCCGTCTGCTAGCGCTTCCCAGGTTTTCACAGCAGCACGCTCGCGGTTATCTGCGGGAATGAGCTTGCTTACTGGGCTTAGGCCATCAGCGTATTCAGCGATAACGCGGGAGTCATAGATAGCCTCGCCATCCTCGGCAATGAGGCAAGGAACCTTCCCCAGGGGGTTGGTAGAGCTAATTTTAGTGTCTGCAGCCCAGACATTCTCTAATTCGAGGTCAACATCGACCTTTTTCTCATTAAAAACAATGCGTACTTTGCGTACATAGGGGCTGGTAAGGGATCCGATTAATTTCATGGCCTCAAGTATAGCGATCCTATTTGGGGTTTGCTGTATGTCAGAACGCATTAAAATCAGGTTTTATTGACATATTCAATGCAAAGGCAATATTCGTGAGTCAGCCGCTTTCCACCCTCAATGCCCTTTCACCCCTAGATGGCCGTTATGCCGGAAAACTAGATGCCTTGCGTCCCTGGCTTTCTGAGGCTGCTTTTATGCGCCAACGTGTTTTTGTGGAAATTCATTGGCTCTTGGCTTTGGCTTCTGCCGGCTTGCCTGATGTCCCAAAAATTCATGCTGCTGACGAAGCTTTTTTGCTTTCACTGCCAGAAAACTTTTCTGATGCGGATGCTCAGCGTATTAAAGATATCGAAGCGGTAACTAACCATGACGTAAAGGCAGTTGAATACTTTCTGAAGGAAAAAGTTGCCGGACGACCAGATTTATTAAAAGCAAGTGAGTTCATTCATTTTGCCTGCACCTCAGAAGACATTAACAATACCTCTCACGGTTTAATGTTGCGTGGTGCCCGCGATGAGGTGCTCTTGCCTCAACTCAGAAAGGTACTTTCTGTATTGACTGAGCTTGCGATTGAGAATGCCAAAGTTCCCTTGCTCTCTCGCACTCATGGCCAGCCAGCTTCACCAAGTACTTTGGGTAAAGAGATCGCCAATATTGCCAAGCGTTTAGAGCGCGCAATCGACTCTATCGCTGCAGCTCCTTTACTTGGCAAGATGAATGGCGCAGTAGGTAACTACAACGCTCACATGTCAGCGTATCCTGATTTTGATTGGGAAAATTTTTCCAAGAATGTAGTTGAGAAGCGTCTAAGTTTAACGTTCAATCCCTACACCATTCAAATTGAGCCACACGATGGGATGGCTCAGCTCTTTGATGCGATCGCTCGTGCCAATACGATTCTTTTGGACATGGATCGCGACTTCTGGGCTTACATCTCGGTTGGCTACTTTAAGCAGCGCACTAAAGCAGGTGAGATCGGTTCATCGACGATGCCGCATAAAGTGAACCCAATTGACTTTGAAAACTCTGAAGGTAACTTGGGTGTTGCCAATGCATTGCTGCGTCACCTTGCCGAAAAATTACCCATTTCTCGTTGGCAGCGTGACTTGACTGACTCAACAGTATTGCGCAATTTAGGTCCTGCATTTGGTCATAGCGTGTTGGCTTATGACAGCGCCTTACGGGGGCTTGGTAAGTTAGAGGTAAACCATGCTGCCATTGCTGCAGATTTAGACGCATGCTGGGAAGTATTGGCTGAGCCAGTGCAAACGGTGATGCGTCGTTACGGCATTGAGAATCCCTATGAGCAGTTAAAAGAATTGACTCGTGGCAAAGGCATTAATCAGGCAGATCTGCAAACCTTTATTCGTGGTTTAAAGATTCCTGATGACGCTAAAGCGCGCTTGTTGGAGATGACTCCATCTTCTTACTTAGGTAAGGCGGTCGAGTTGACCGAACGTCTCAAAAAGTGAGTTTGACTACCAATTCAGAATATGGGGCACGTCCCCGATTCTGGTTTGCTGCTTATCAATTGCTGTGGCATCTCTTATTGCCATTAGCCTTCATTCGTCTGGCTTGGCGTGCGCGTCACGCTTTCTCTTATCTGCATCATATTCCTGAGCGATTAGGCTTTGGTTACAGTAAGCCTATTACTCAAGGATCTATTTGGATTCATGCGGTATCGGTGGGTGAGACACGTGCTGCTCAACCATTGATTGAAGCCTATTTGGCCAAGGGCGAATTTGTTTTGCTCACCCATATGACTTTGAATGGTCGCCGCACCGGTAAGCAGTTATTTTCTAAAGAGATTGCTTCTGGGCAAATTCGACAAGTCTATTTACCTTATGACCTCTGCTGGTCTGTAGAGCATTTTTTAAAGACATTTAAACCAAAGTTTGGCCTCTTCATGGAGACCGAAGCTTGGCCGACAGTGGTCTTTCGTTGCAAAGAAATTGGTTTACCCCTATTTTTAGTCAATGCCCGTTTATCTGAACGCAGTGCCCGTCGCATCGATCGATTTGGTAAAGCAGGCCGCGCATTATTTCAAGCCTTTGCAGGGATTCTGGCGCAGACTGAGTTTGATGCGGGACGTTATCGTAGTCTAGGCGTTAAAAATGTTGTCATTACCGGCAATCTGAAATTTGATGTTCCACTGGATGTTCAATTGCTTGCTAAGGGCAAAGAGTGGCAGAAGGAACTGCATGCAGAAAATCGCTTGATGGTGTGTGCAGCAAGTACGCGCGATGGGGAAGAGGTCATCATTCTGAAGGCTTGGAAAGATTTGCTCTTAAGCAATACATTTTTGATTCAGCCTTTACTTTGTTTAGTGCCACGGCATCCGGAGCGTTTTACAGAAGTAGCGGATCACATCAATAATGCCGGCTTCAAGTTTCGCCGTCGAAGTGAGTGGGCCGGTATTCCGAGTGAGTGCGCAGGGTTGGATATTGTTTTGGGCGACTCGATGGGTGAGATGCCGCTGTATTACAGTGCCTCTGACTTGGTGTTGATGGGTGGAAGCTTGCTGCCTTTTGGAGGTCAAAACTTGATTGAGGCTTGCGCAGCTGGGTGTCCAGTTTTATTAGGCGAGCACACCTATAACTTTCAGCAAGCCGCTTTGGACGCTATTCAAGCTGGTGCCGCAAAACGAATTCAAGGCGAGCTACTGTTAACTGAGTCAATTACCTTAATGGAGTCTTTGAAAGAATTGCTCATGAATACTGCCGAGTTGGCCAAGATGCGCGCAGCTGCGAAGTCTTATGCAACAGAGCATCAAGGTGCGACTAACAGAATCTTAGCTGCCCTTGATCAACAAAACTTACGCTGAACTAAAAAGACGGAGTTAAACCTGCGCCCCATAGTTGGGGTCATCCTTCCGGGCATCATCCGGCTTTTTATCGCCTTTTACTAAATCTTCACGTTTAACACCAAGCCACATGGCTAATGCTGCAGCCACGAAGACTGAAGAGTAGATACCAAACAAAATACCAATGGTCAGTGCTAAGGCGAAATAGAAGAGGGTAGGGCCACCAAAGACCAGCATTGCTAGGACCATCATCTCGGTACTACCGTGGGTAATTACGGTACGACTAATAGTGCTAGTAATTGCGTTATCAATGATTTCACGGGTATTCATCTTGCGGTATTTACGGAAGTTCTCACGAATACGGTCAAAGATCACCACCGATTCGTTGACTGAGTAACCTAGAACCGCGAGAACGGCCGCCAATACTGAGAGAGAGAATTCCCACTGGAAGAAGGCAAAGAAGCCCAAGATAATGACAACGTCATGTAAGTTCGCAATGATGCCAGCGAGCGCAAACTTCCACTCAAAGCGGAAGGAGAGGTAGACCACAATACCAATAATCACAAAGATGAGTGCTTTTAAGCCATCGATGGCCAGTTCTTGACCTACCTGTGGGCCAACAAACTCCACTCGTTGTAACTTCACGCCAGTAGTCGCTGGTTCCAGTGCCTGCATCACTGCGGTGCTTTGGTCAGCAGAAGAGATCAACTTACCTTCAGCATCTTTTTGCAAAGGCAGGCGAATCATCACATCACGTGAGCTACCAAAGTTCTGAATCTGGGTATCTGCATAGCCAAGCTTCTCAACTTTGGTACGAATAGAGTCTAGTGGCGCAGTCTGAGGGTAGCTAACTTCCATCACTGTGCCACCAGTAAATTCGATGGAGAGGTGCAGGCCGTTATGCCAGAGGAAAAAGACAGCAGCTAAAAAAGTGATTAAAGAAATCGCATTAAGCACCAATGCATGGCGCATAAAGGGGATATCTTTTTTGATTCGGAAAAATTCCATGACTTATTTCTCCTGTGAGCGCCAAACCTGGCCAATAGCGAGTTTTTGAATCTTCTTATGTCTGCCGTACCAGAGGTTAACTAAGCCGCGTGAGAAGAAGACAGCCGAGAACATTGAAGTCAAAATGCCTAAGCAGTGAACCACCGCAAATCCTTTGATGGGACCTGATCCGAACGCCAATAAAGCTAGACCAGCAATCAAGGTGGTTACGTTGGAGTCCAGAATCGTTGCCCAGGCTTTATCGAAGCCTACGGAGATTGCTGTTTGTGGTGAGGCTCCGTTGCGTAATTCTTCGCGAATACGCTCATTAATCAACACGTTAGAGTCAATCGCCATGCCCAGAGCCAAGGCCATCGCCGCGATACCAGGCAAGGTGAGGGTTGCTTGCAGCATGGATAACACTGAGATGAGCAAGAGCAAGTTCACTGCCAATGCAACAACCGAGAAAGTGCCAAACAGTAAGTAGTAGGCCATCATGAAAATTGCGATAGCAGTAAAGCCGATTAAGAGCGACTTAAAGCCTTTCTCAATATTTTCTGCGCCTAGACTTGGTCCGATGGTGCGTTCTTCAATGATTTCCATGGGCGCTGCTAATGAGCCAGCACGCAAGAGGAGGGCTAAGTCATTAGCACTCGCAGTGGTAGGTTGACCGGTGATCTGGAACTTGGAGCCAAACTCACTTTGAATAGTGGCAATAGTGAGAACTTCACCTTTACCCTTTTCAAACAAGATCATGCCCATTGGCTTACCGATATTTTCGCGAGTTACTTCTTGCATCACTCGACCGCCAGCAGCATCCAGGGAGATGTTTACGGCAGGACGTTGGTTTTGATCAAAGCCAGCGCTTGCATCAGTAATGCGATCCCCGCTGAAGATGACTGATTTTTTAAATACGCCCAAGCGGTTTTCGCCAAAGCGGAAAGTGTCCATGCCCGGAGGAGGAGTTTCGCCTAAGCCAATGGTGGAAACTAAGGGGTCAGCCAAACGAGACTCTAATGTTGCTGTACGACCAATAATATCTTTGGCACGGGCAGTGTCTTGCACGCCAGGTAACTGCACCACGATGCGCTCAGCACCTTGCTGTTGAATCACCGGCTCTTTAACCGCCAACTCATTCACACGTTTATTTAGGGTAATGATGTTTTGCTTAACGGCGTTGTCTTGGATTTCCTTTAAAGCGGCCGGCTTAAATTCGCCCACTAATTTAGGTAAAGAACCATTGGATTTGATTAGCCAAATCAGTTCAGGCTGCGCCGTTGTTAGTACTGTGCGCGCTTGATTAGCATCTTCAACATTAGCCAGGCTAATAGAAATAAAGTCCGCGCCACGCTCAATTCCTTGATGACGAATGTTCTTGTCGCGTAATTGACTGCGAATATCCCCTGCTAAGGAAGTGACTTTTTTCTGAACAGCGCCCTTCATATCTACTTGTAAGAGGAAGTAAA